>ENA-USUJ01002389-USUJ01002389.1-human-gut-metagenome-genome-assembly--contig:-NODE-2389-length-14278-cov-4.049856_pt1 | contig 14278 bp, 10 predicted proteins | sample MGYA00250061_ERZ773398 | MGnify/ENA primary metagenome ERZ773398 (study PRJEB29103, sample SAMN06111992) | human gut metagenome | biome: human gut; feature: ankylosing spondylitis patient; material... | reverse complement strand
ATGCTGTGACCGATGGTGAAGCGGAAGAGCTTGCCTTCCTGACCGGCATTGTTGGTGGCGGCGGTAGCCACGGACAGGGACTGGGGCGAGATCATCTTGGCGGTCACGCCACCGGAGGCGTTGGAGGCCACGGCCAGTTCGGGGCGCATGCCCACGGCCAGGGCGGTGTCCTTCTGCATGCCGCCGAACAGGGCGCAGGAGGACGTGTCGGAACCGGTCAGGAACACGCCCAGCCAGCCCAGCAGGGGAGAGAAGAAGGGGAACAGCCAGCCGGTGTGGGTGAAGGCCAGACCCAGGGTGGAGCTCATGCCGGAGTAGTTCATCAGGTAAGCCAGGCCCAGGATCATGGCGATGGTCAGGATGGGGAAGGTCAGCTGCTTCAGGGTACGCATGAAGCAGGCGATGGCCTTGCCGAAACCGTAGTTGGGCATGAAGGGCACGGACACCAGACCGGACAGCAGGATGGCGGTACCGCCAGCGGACAGCCAGTTGAAGGTGAACTTGGCGCCGTACACGGCGTCAGCCTGCACGATGGGGGCGGTCTTCATGACTTCGCCATCCAGGCCGGGCCAGGAGATGTTGAACACGGTGCCGGGCAGGCCGTTGAGGATGGCCTTGAAGGAGCCCAGGCCCCAGAAGAACACGAACACGGCCAGCACCAGGTACGGGGCCCAGGCGCGCAGCACGACGGCCAGAGGATAGCCCTGGCCTTCCAGGTTGGAGGGAGCTTCGCCTTCGAAGCGGAAGATGCTCTTGGGCTGCCAGACCTTGAGCAGCAGCATCAGGGCCACGATGGTGGCGATGGCGGAACCGATGTCGGGCAGGGTCGGGCCGTGGAAGTTGGCCAGCAGGAACTGGGCGCCGCCAAAGGCCACACCGGCCACGATGATGGCGGGCAGCACTTCCATGGAACGCTTGAAGCCGCACATGACCACGCAGACCCACAGGGGCACGATCAGGGACAGCAGGGGCAGCTGACGACCGGCAATGGCGGAGACGGTCATCTGGTCAAGGCCGGACACTTGGGCGGCCACGATCAGCGGCACACCGATGGCGCCGAAGGCCACGGGGGCGGTGTTGGCGATCAGGGCGATACCGGCGCCCCACAGCGGGGTGAAGCCCAGGCCCACCAGCATGGCGGCGGCGATGGCCACGGGGGTGCCGAAACCGGCGGTACCTTCGATGAAGCAGGAGAAGGCGAAGGCGATGAACAGGGCCTGTAGACGACGGTCGTCCGTCAGGCGGGCCAAGGAGTCTTTGATGATCTCGAACTCACCGGATTCCACGGTCATGTTGTAGACCCACACGGCCGTGATGACGATCCAGACGATGGGGAACAGGCCGAAGCAGGCCCCCAGTGCCACGGAGTTGACTGCCAGGCCTACCGGCATTTTCCAGACCAGGATGGCCACCAGCAGGGCGCCCACCAGACCGGCCACGGCGGCGATATGACCTTTCGCCTGCCGGAAAGCCAGCATGTAGAACAGAATAATCAGCGGTACGGATGCCGCCAGTGCCGACAGGCCGATGCCTCCCAGAGGTTCGTAAACCTGAGTCCAAGCCATCTTTCTCCCCCTTATACTAGAAAAGCGTGCCGTCGGTCCGTCCGGCCCCTGCCCGAGGACAGGCGACACAAATACATCCTTAACGCTAAGTTTATGTTGGCAAGGATGAAAATGCAATAGGTTAGGGATAAAAAGGGGGTTATTTCCGTTATTTTCAGGCTTGGCCAATTTTTTTAATTTATTGAATTTAATAGCTATTTTTACGTTATGAAATAGTTCATGAAATATTTTTTCAAACTTTTTCTGACAGGAAAATCCTGTAAAAAAAGCCCCTTCCGGGGCTCTTCCTGTCTGCGGATCAGCGCTGCCGTACCGGCAGGCGTTCGGCCAGCAAAATACTTTCGCCGTGGGTCTCCCGGTTGGCGTCCCGGCAGTGCAGCACACGCCAGCGCCGCGGCTCCAGACGGGCCAGTCGTTGGGCAAGGGCGGCCTCTTCGGCGGCGCCGCCTTCATGGCCGGTATAGCAGTGCAGGCTCAGGCAGCCCTGCGGGGCCAGCCGCTCCAGCAGGGCATCCACGGCCGCCAGACTGCCCGCCGCCGTGGTGGTGCAGCGTTTGTCCGTGCCCGGCAGGTAGCCGAAATTGAAGATGCCCGCCAGCAGGGGGCGTTGCCTGTCCGCTTCGGGCAGGGCGTCCAGCAGCTCCGGCAGGCCCGCATGGGAATGGAGGACGAGACGGATGTCCGTCGTCCCGGAAGGGAGGGGGGACAGGGCGCAGGCCGCCGCTGCCGAGACACAGCAGCGCGCCGCCATGCCTGCCTGCTCCAGTCGTGCCCGGCTGGCCTGCAGGGCGGCCTCCTGGATGTCCAGGGCCAGCAGCAGGCTGCCCGCCGGGGCCTGACGGGCCAGGAAGAGGCAGTCGTGGCCGTTGCCGGCCGTACCGTCCAGCAGCAGGGGGGGCTGCCCGCCGCCGTTGTCGCGCCAGGCCGCCAGGGCCCGGAGCACGGCGCTGTGCGCCACGGCGTCCAGAAGCGAAGGCCGGGGCGGTCGCAGGACCGTCCCGGCGCGGAATGGGCTTGCCGCCCCGGAGGCGGCCACAGGATCTGCCATGACTAGTGGATGGTGCCGTTACCTTCGGCGCGCGGCGCGGCCATGCGGGTGGCCAGTTCCTTCACCTGGTCCGTGGAACACCACTGGGCGAACAGTTCGCGCCAGCTGCCGAACTCCATGAAGTTCTGGTCCAGCTGGTTCTCGTGCATCTGCCAGCATGCGGATGATTTTTTCGATCTCCATAGGATGTCTTTTTTAATTGCGACACTGCAAACTTACAAAAGAAATTTTGAAAAACAAATAAAATTTATTGTTTTTCGATAAAATTTTTATGATAAGCAACTTTGTCCGGCCGGCGCGGGCTATTGCGCATCGACGAATTTGTAGAGCTGGTCGCCGCGGCGTATCGTCCCTTGGGTGCGTACCGCGCACAAGGTTCCCTGAGCGACGGACGGGACGGGCTTTCCGTCGGTGTCGTGCAGCTCGGCGAGCGTCTGTTCGGCGATGCCGGTGGTGGCACCCATGAAGAAAATATCCTCGCCCACGGACAGCGGTGCGGCTTCGACCAGTATCTCGGCCACCGATATTCTTTTGTAGAAGTTCGTTACCTTGCCTACATAGACCTTGCGCCGCGTGGCGGCCGAGCCGTAATGTTGGCTGTGTTCGGCCACGGGGCGCCCGGCGTAGTAGCCTTCCCAGAATCCGCGGTTGAAGACCGTGGCGAGCCGCTCCTTCAGCCCGGCGGCCAGGGCGGGGGTGTAGGTGCCAGCTTCGATCGCGCGCAGCGCTTCGTCGTAGCATTCCACCACGCGCTTGACGTATTCCGCGCCGCGTGCACGCCCTTCGATCTTCAGCACCCGCACACCCGAGCCGATGAACCGGTCGAGGAAATCGACCGTGCAGAGGTCTTTGGGCGAGAGGACGTAGCGCCCGTCGATGTCCAGCGCCGCACCGGTCTCGGTGTCCGTGACGGTGTATTTGCGGCGGCACAGCTGGCGGCAGGCGCCGCGGTTGGCCGAGCAGTTGGTTTCGTAGAGCGAAAGGTAGCATTTGCCCGAGACGGACATGCACAGCGCGCCGTGGGCGAACATCTCGATCTCGACCAGTTCGCCCCGCGGGCCGCGGATGTCGTCCTCGACGATCCGGCGGCGGATCGCCGCCACCTGCTCCAGCGACAGTTCGCGCGCCAGCACCACCGTGTCGGCCCACTGGGCGTAGAAGCGCACCGCCTCGGAGTTCGAGATGTTGCTCTGGGTCGAGATGTGCACCTCCTGCCCGATCCGGCGGGCGTAAAGGATCGCCGCCATGTCCGAGGCGATCACGGCGTCGACGCCCTCCTTTTTGGCGCGGTCGATCACGGCGTGCACGTCGGCGATCTCGTCTTCGTAGACGATCGTGTTGACCGTCAGGTAGGTCTTCACCCCGGCCTTGCGGGCCGAGGCGACGATCCGTCCCAGGTCGTCGAGCGTGAAGTTGGCCGCCGAGGCCGAACGCATGTTGAGTTTCCCGACGCCGAAATAGACGGCGTCGGCCCCGGCCCGGATGGCGGCCGCGAGCGATTCGTAACTCCCGACGGGAGCCATTATTTCGATATCCGAACGTTTCATCGTTTTCAATAGTAACAGAGCCACCAGCCCGGACGCTCTTCCCGAAGGGCCTTCGCACGGACCGATTCGTCCCGGTCGAACTGGTCGCGGTAGCTTTGCCAGCCGTTGCCGAGGTATTCGTCGGCCGGGATGAACTCCCCGGCTCCGGTGTCCAGTCCGCCGCTTTCGGGAATCCGCCAGTCGCCCCAGTTGCACACCTTCGCCGCACCGGTTTTGTAGCTGCGCCAGGTTCCCTGCCACTGGTTGTTGCGGTATCCGTCGGCGACCAGCATCAGCGTGTCGTAATAGATGTTGCCGGCCCGATCGACCGCGATGTCGAGGGTGTGGGTGCCTTCGAACACCCCCGCGCCCGGCTGTTCGGGGTCTTCGCGCAGGGTGTAATGCCCTTTCAGGCGCCATCCTCCGTAAATCCCGCCCCATTCGTCGAATTCGCCCGGTGAGAGGTAGGTGACGAGGGAGTCTATGTGCAGCTCCCCTTCGAAATCGCAGACGTTGCCTTTGGCGAGCGTCGCGCCGCTCAGAACGTATGTCAGCGGATCGGTTCCCGATCGGCGGATGGCGGCGATGTGTATCCGGAACCGCCGGAAATCCTTGCCGATATATCCGAGCGGTTCGGGCCGATCGACCCACGGGAGCGAGGTCGTATCCAAGCGGTCGATCTCCGGCAGCGGTCCGGTCCAGAGCATCGAAAGGTCCTTTTGCCGGATCAGGTCGAGGGTGATCTCCGGCCGTGCCTGCCCTGCGGCGGTGAGCGCCGAAAACAGCAGGAGTATGGCGAGGAGGTTTTTCATCGCTCAGTTTTTGCGTCCCATCAGGCTCGCGGCGTAGTCGCGCATCCGCTTGGTCCGTGCGGGTTCCACCGAGAGGGTGTCGAGGATCGACAGCGCCCGTTCGAAGCGCAGCGAAATCTGCTGCTCCGTGAGCCGCGGCACCTCCAGCCGGTCGTAAACGGCCTTCACGGCGGCGATCTTCTCGGCGTTGCCGAGCTTCGGATCGCGGCAGGCCGTGCGCAGTATTTCGCGCGTGGCTTCGTCCGCGCGGCTCATGGCCGTGACCATCAGGTAGGTTTTCTTCCCTTCGAGGATGTCGCCCCCGATGGCCTTGCCCAGCCGCTCGTCGCCGTAGCTGTCCAGCAGGTCGTCCTGCAACTGGAAGGCGAGCCCCAGTTCGACGGCGAAGCGGCGCAGTTTGCGGCAGTCCTCCTCGGAGGCACCGCCCAGCATGGCGCCGATCGCCACGGCTCCGGCCAGCAGCACCGAGGTCTTCAACTCGATCATGTGCATGTACTCCACGACCGAGACCTTGGCCTTCTGCTCGAAATCCATGTCGTACTGCTGCCCCTCGCACACTTCGAGGGCCATGTCGTTGAACGTCGCCAGCACCTGCGGCAGCTGTTTCGCCGGAACGGTGCTCAGCAGGCGGTAGGCGTAGATCAGCATGGCGTCGCCCGAGAGGATGGCCACGTTCTGGCCCCATTTGGCATAGACCGAGGGTTTGCCGCGCCGCACGGCGGCGTTGTCCATGATGTCGTCGTGCAGCAGCGTGAAGTTGTGGAACACCTCGACCGCCGCGGCCGCGGGCAGCGCCTGCTGCATGTCGTCGGAGAAGATGCCGTGGGCGAGCATCAGCAGCATCGGCCGCAGGCGTTTGCCGCCTCCGGCCAGCGAATAGCCGATGGGCGCGTACAACAGTTCGGGTTCGGCCGGGAAGTCGGCCTGGGCGAGGTAATTCTCGATGGCGGAAAGTATCTGTTCGTTGCTTTGCATGATCCGGGTAGTGTTTTTCGACCTGAATATGTCCCAAAAGTAGGAAAAAAGTTTGGAGTAGCCGAATTTTGAATTAACTTTGACAAGATAAAACTCAACTTTAATTTGAATCCCGATATGAAAAAACTCGCTATCGGTGTGGACATCGGCGGCATCAACACCGCGTTCGGTCTCGTTGACGAGAACGGCGACCTCTATGCCGAATCGGTCATTTCGACCCGCAAATATCCCCATGTGGACGACTATCCGGCTTATGTCGAGGAGCTTTGCGACGCCATGCGCGCAATGGCCCAGAGCCTTTCGTTCGAATACGAACTGGCCGGCATCGGCATCGGCGCTCCCAACGCCAATTATCACAAAGGTACGATCGAGAATCCGGCGAACCTCTGGAAATTCAGGCCCGACGAGCCCGATCCCGACGAGTCGCGCCGCATTTTCCCGCTGGCGGCCGACATCTCGAAGCACTTCGACGGCGCGAAGACGATCATCACCAACGACGCCAACGCCGCCACGATCGGCGAAATGATCTACGGCAATGCCAAGGGCATGAGGGACTTTGTCATGATCACCCTCGGCACGGGGCTCGGTTCGGGGTTCGTCGCCAACGGCGAGATGATCTACGGCCACGACGGCTTCGCCGGGGAGTTCGGCCACGTGATCGTCGAGCGCGACGGCCGCGAGTGCGGCTGCGGACGCAAGGGCTGCCTGGAGACCTACGTTTCGGCGACGGGTATCAAGCGCACGGCGTTCGAGCTGATGGCCAAGATGAATGCTCCCAGCAAGCTGCGGGGCATTGCGTTCGAGGATTTCGACGCCTCGATGATCTCGGCGGCCGCCGAGCAGGGCGACCCCATCGCTTTGGAGGCGTTCCGCTTCACGGGCGAGATGCTGGGCCGCGCGCTGGCCGACGTGGTGACGGTGACTTCGCCCGAGGCGATCTTCCTCTTCGGCGGTCTTTCGAAGGCCGGCAAACTGCTCTTCGACCCGACGCAGTGGTACATGGAGGAGAACATGCTCTTCGTCTTCAAGAACAAGGTGAAACTGCTTCCGAGCGGTATTCAGGGCAAGAACGCCGCCATCCTCGGCGCTTCGGCGCTGATCTGGCAGGAAGCTGCGAAATAGGCCCTACGGCCGTTCCCGCAAGGGCGAGGTTCGAGGACTTCGCCCTTTTTTTCGAATAGATTAACCGACAAACCTGAATTTCTAAACGATGAAACGTCTTTTTTTACTCTCCGTCGCATTGCTGACGGTCTGGGCGGCGGCCGCGCAGGTGCGGTTCGTCGATGCCACTACCCTGAATCTGATCGGCAAGGCCCAGCCTACGTCGCAGCCCTACCACCGGATCGACACGGTCGTCTACAAGGGCTTCACCAAGTCCGAGAACCAGCAGGTGCGCTGTTCTGCGGGTCTGGCGCTGGTCTTCAAGACCAATTCTTCGCGTATCGACCTCTTGCCCGAGTACACCTCGTTCGTCTATAACGGTTCCAGCACCCCGCGGGTGGCTTCGGAGGGCTTCGACCTCTACATCCGCAAGGGCGGCGAGTGGGTGTACGCCTCCTCGCGCGCTCCCCGCAAACGCGGCGAGGCGTTCACGCTGATCAAGGGGATGGACGGCTCCGAGAAGGAGTGCCTGCTCTACCTGCCCAACTACAACGAGCTGACTTCGTTGCAGGTAGGCGTGGATGCGGACGCGAAGATCGTGCCGATGGAAAATCCCTTCCGCCACAAGATCGTGATCTTCGGTTCGAGCTTCACGCACGGCGTCAGCACCAGCCGTTCGGGCATGAGCTACCCGATGCAGATCGCCCGCAACACGGGGCTTTACTTTTGCAGCATCGCTTGCAGCGGCAACTGCAAGCTCCAGCCCTATTTCGCCGACTACCTCGCCGACGTGAAGGATGCCGATGCGATGGTCTTCGACGCCTTCTCGAATCCCGGAGCCGAGATGATCGCCGAGCGGCTGATCCCCTTCATCGCGCGAATCCGGGAGTCCCTGCCCGAGACGCCGCTGATCTTCGTGCAGACGATCTACCGCGAGAGCCGCAACTTCGAACGTGAGAGCGACGAATTCGAGGCCGCCAAGCAGGCGATGGCCCGGCAGCAGATGGCCGAGGCGGTGAAACGCTTCAAGAACGTCTATTTCATCGACAAGGCCGGTCTTACGGGCACCGATCACGTCACCTCGGCCGACGGCACGCACCCCTCGGACCTGGGTTACTGGCGCTGGGCGCAGAACCTGCAACCCGAGCTGCTGAAAGTTCTGAAGAAACACGGCATCCGCTGATCGGGCGGACGATAAGAAAGGGAGGCTTTCCGCGGAAAGCCTCCCTTTCTTGCGTCTGTCGCTGTGGGGCTATTTCATCACCACCTGCGTCTGGCCGATCAGGCGGCCGTCGCTGTAAAGCTGGATCTGGTAGGTTCCGGCCGCGAATCCGGTCGAGTTGTAATAGATGCCCACTTCGAGGTCCTGATTTTGGTAGTCGATCTCACGCATGGCGGAGTAGCTCAGCCGTTCGCCCTCGAATTCGAAGGTCGGCATCGCCTCGGTGGTCAGCACATAGCCGTCGGGCGAGGTGATGCGCACGTAGACGGCCCTGTTGCCCGGCGTGGCCAGTTCGTTGGCCGCGAGCACGAAGTCCACGCGCAGGCGCGAGGCGCTCTTGACCCTCGATACGGGTTTGCTCCGGTCGTTGAGGGCCGCAAGGCGGATGTCGCGGGCGCGGAGCACCGAACCCACCTTGACCTTGTTGTCCAGTTCGGCGGCCTTCTCCTCGGCCATGTCGGCGCGCAGTCTGGCCGACGATATCTCCTTGCGGAATCCGACGTTCTCCTTGATGAGCTGTTTGTTGAGCGTGTTGAGCGAGTCGATCTGCTTCACGTAGCCCTTCATGATGGAGCGCAGCGTGCCGACCTCCTTCTCGTACTGCTTGATCTTGGCGAGGTTCCACGAACGCTCTTTCTTGAGGCGCGTCATCAGCGAATCGGCGCGTTCGCGTTCGAAGTTCAGCCCGGCGGAGATCGAGTCGTTCGAGATTTGCAGTTCGTCGTAGTCGGTCATCAGGCGTCCCAGGTCGTTCTGGATCGAGTCGCGGTCGGCCTGCAACAGCTCGTTGTCGAGCATCTGCTGGCGGTGGATGCTGAAATAGAGCACCGAGATCGCCACCAGGATCACCGAGAGGATGATGATGACGATGCGGTAGCCGCGGATCGACTTCCCGGCATCGGGCTGCGGGTTCATGTAATCGTCGTCTTCGAATTCCGAAGGGTCGTATCCCTGTCTGTTTTCCATAAAAGTTGAGTTGCTTTTCTTCGCTTTCGTTCCGCTAATATACGAAAAAAATTATTTCATCAGGCTCGACACCGGATATTTGAGCCCCTTGTAGCCCGAAATGTAGGCGTTGATGCTGCCGACCTTGACCGGCGACTCGATGTAGAGCGGGATTTTGTTCTCGTCGTCGGAGATCCAGATCGTGAAGATCGTGCCGTCGGTGAACGAATATCCCTCGGTGGTTCCCAGCTGACATTCGAATTTCAGCGTCCGGAAGCGTCCCATGTTGCGGATCTTCTTGTTCTCGCGCCCCAGATAGCGGTAGTGCAGGTGGCGGATGGTGTCTTGCAGGACCATTTGCAGGGTGGCGGGCTCTCCGACGCGGAAATCCTCGGCCGTGGCCGAACGCAGGCTGAAGAACAGCGCGATGGGGTCCATGCTCTCCTGCGTGAGGCGCATCTGCTTTTCGTTGAAGGGATTCTTGCGGCTGCGCCAGCGGGTGTGGATGGTCGAGTCGGGCCAGAGGTAGGTGTAGTAACTCTGGAAGGTGTAGTCGCCTTCGCGGATGTCGCTCTCGAAGCGCACGGGGCGCAGCGAGGCGGTGTCGATCCACACCGTGTAAATGTCTTCGAGGTTGAAGAACCATCGGTAGGTGGGCAGCGTGCGGCCGATGCCTTCGACCTTGTAGCGGGTCTGGCCGTCGGCGTTCTCTTCGGAGGTCTTGACCTCCACGGCGCCGACCTCCGTGTTGGGGAACATCTTGGCCTTGTAGCTCACGCGGTAGAAGAGCTGTTCGCCCGGATGGTAGAGCTGCGCGGCGAGGGGCGAGGCTGCGGCGAGCAGGAGTATGAGGGTCAGGAAACGTTTCATCGGTGGAATTTTACGAGATAAGACAGGGTTGTGTTGACGGTTTGTGATTGGATAACGTTCGTTGGGTGTTCCATATTACGAAATACGTGAAAAATCAATCTCTTCGCGGCCCGAGTAGCGCCGTCTCAGGGCTTCGAGCCCCCGGTTGGCAGGATGTGCCAGCGCGGGGTCCGCAGCGAGAATCCCGGCCGCGGCCTCGCGCGAGACGGTGAGTATCTGCACGTCGGCCGTCGGACTGGCGATTTTCAGATCAAATGCCATGCCGCTCTGCATCGTGCCGTTGATGTCGCCCGAGCCCCGCAGTTTGAGGTCGAGTTCCGCGAGCCGGAAGCCGTCGTTGGTTTCGCACATCGCATCGAGCCGCGCCCGCGATTCGCGCGAGAGCTTCTCGCCCGACATCAGGATGCAGTAGGACTGTTCGCCGCCGCGGCCCACGCGCCCGCGCAGCTGGTGGAGCTGCGAGAGCCCGAAGCGTTCGGCCGATTCGATGACCATGACCGTGGCGTTGGGCACATCGACGCCCACCTCGATCACCGATGTCGCCACGAGGATCTGGGCCTCGCCCGACTTGAACTGGCGCATCGACTCCTCCTTGTCGGCGGGCTTCATCTTGCCGTGGCAGATCGCCGTGACGTACTGCGGCAGCGGAAAATCCCGCGAGATGGCTTCGTAGCCGTCCGTGAGGTCCTTGTAGTCCATCGCCTCGGACTCCTTGATGAGCGGGTAGACGACGTAGATCTGCCGGCCCTTGGCGATCTCCTGCCGCATGAACCCGAAGAGTTTCAGCCGTGCGGCGTCCGTGTAGTGGAACGTTTTGATCGGACGGCGCCCCGGGGGCAGTTCGTCGATCACCGACACGTCGAGGTCGCCGTACATGGTCATGGCCAGCGTGCGGGGGATCGGCGTGGCGGTCATCACGAGGATGTGGGGCGGCTGTTCGTTCTTGGTCCAGAGCCGCGCGCGCTGCTCCACGCCGAAGCGGTGCTGTTCGTCGATGACGACGAATCCCAGGTTGGCGAACCGCACGCGGTCCTCGATCAGCGCATGGGTGCCGATCAGGATGTCCACCTCGCCCGAGGCGATGCCTTCGAGGGCCGTCCGGCGCTCTTTGGCTTTCGACGCGCCGGTCAGGATCGCGGTTTTCACATCCATCCCTTCGAGCATCCGGCAAATCGTGGCGAAGTGCTGGCGGGCGAGTATCTCGGTCGGGGCCATCATGCAGGCCTGATAGCCGTTGTCCACGGCCAGCAGCATCGTCATCAGCGCCACGAGGGTCTTGCCGCTGCCGACATCGCCTTGCAGCAGGCGGTTCATCTGGAATCCCGTCACGGTGTCCTGCCGGATCTCCTTGATGACCCGTTTCTGGGCTCCGGTCAGCGGGAAGGGGAGTTTTTCGTTGTAGAAGGTGTTGAATACGCCTCCGACCTTCGGGAAGAGGAACCCGTTGCTCTTGGCGAGGCGTTCGGTGCGCCGCTGCTGGATGTTGAGCTGCACGCCCAGCAGTTCGTCGAACTTCAGGCGATACTGGGCCTGCCGCAGCAGCTCCTGCGACTGGGGGAAATGGACGTTGTAGATGGCTTCGCGGAGCGGGATCAGCCCGTATTTGGCGCGGACGGCCTCGGGCATCGGGTCCGTGATGCGGTCTTTGGCCAGCGCCCAGGCGTTGCAGATGATCTGATACATGCCCTTCGCGCCCAGCACGTTGCCGAGCTTCTCGGTCGAGGGGTAGATGCCCTGCATGCCGCTCTCGGCCTTGCGCGAAAGGGCCTGTTCCATAGTTTCCAACTCGGGATGCGCCATCGACAGCTCGCCGCGGTAGAACGACGGACGCCCGAAGACGAGGTATTCGCGGCCGACCTCGATCCGTTTCTCGATCCACTTGACGCCCTGGAACCACACCAGTTCGGCCGATCCCGTGGGGTCCTGAACGAAGGCCGTGAAGCGGCGTTTGCGCCCCGTGCCGGCATAGGCCACGCCCGTCACGCGGGCCCGGAACTGGACGTAGGAGAGTCCTGCCGCATCGGTGATCTCCGAAATGCGGTAGACGCGCGTGCGGTCGATGTAACGGAACGGATAGTGGCTGAGCATGTCGCCCAGCGTGCGGATTCCCAGCTCCCGTTCGAGGAGTTTGGCCCGGGCTTCACCGACGCCCGCTACGAATTTGATATCGTTGTCGAGTATATCCACCGGGGCAAATATAGTGAAAGTCGAGTGCAATGCCAAACTTGTTTGAGCATTGCCGAGACGCATCCTGTATTCTGTGAATATGCGAAAAGTCGGACGCAATACAAATCCGATCGGGCTCTGCCGGGGCGTATTTTCTGTTCCGGAAGGCGCAGCGGGCGCTTATTCCTTCTTTTCGAGCGCCGCATCGACGCCCGAGCGGGAGAAGGTGCCTTCGTACCAACCCTCGCCCTTCCCCGTGCGGTCGGCTTCGGTAAATTCCACGGTCACTTTCTTTTCGGTAAATTCGCCGCCGTTTTCCGGGCCGTCGATGTCGGTGAAGGTCAGCGTCGTTTGGCGGAAGGACCACTCCCTGCCCGAAAGCTCGTAGGAGCCGTCGCTTCCCGACGTTACGGGGCCGGCGTCCTGGCTGCCGACCTCGATGCCCTTGACGGGGGCGCCCTCCTTGTCGGTCACTTTGCCCTTGACCTTGTAGTCGAAATACGGGGTGCCGTACATGTCTACCGTTCTTTTGTTTTCGCAGGCCGTTGCGAACCCCAGCAGCGACGCGGCTGCCAGCAGCAGTTTCTCTTTCATGACGCCGACATTTTGGTTTCTCGAAATATAGCGTTTTTTCGCGGTTCGCCAAATCCTTGCTATCTTTGCATGCAAATCGGAAAACAGATGAATCTTTCGGAATTCAGGCGCCGCCCGGCGTGCGAAGTGCGCATCGGCGGGGTTACGATCGGCGGGAAACACCCCGTCGCCGTGCAGTCGATGACCAATACCGACACCAACGACACCGCGGCCAGCGTGGCGCAGATCGAACGCATCGACCGTGCCGGGGGGCATATCGTGCGCCTGACGGCGCAGGGCCGCCGCGAGGGCGAGAACCTCGGAAACATCGTCCGGCAGCTGCGTGCCGACGGATTTTCGACGGCCGTGGTCGCCGACATCCATTTCGTCCCCGAGGTCGCGGCCGTCGCCGCGAAGTACGTCGATAAGGTGCGCATCAACCCCGGCAACTACCGCACGGACCACGGCGAGTTCGAGGCGTTGATCGAACAGTGCCGCGAGCGGGGCGTCGCCCTGCGCATCGGCGTCAACCACGGATCGCTGGCGAAGCGTGTCTTCGACGAGTGGGGCGACACGCCGCAGGGTATGGTCGTCTCGGCGATGGAGTTCCTGCGGGTGTGCCGCAAGCGGGATTTCGATCAGGTGGTCGTCTCGATGAAGTCGTCGAACACCCGCGTGATGGTCGCCGCCTACCGCCTGCTGGTCGAGGCGATGGACGCCGAGGATATGCACTATCCGATCCACCTGGGGGTCACCGAGGCCGGGAACGGCATCGAAGGGCGCGTGAAGAGCGCCGTGGGCATCGGGGCGCTGCTGGCCGACGGCATCGGCGACACGATCCGCGTGTCGCTCACCGAAGCTCCCGAGAACGAGATTCCCGTGGCGCAGCTCCTCGCGGAGCATTTCTCCGAACGTCCGGGCCGCTTCGAGGTCCTGCATCCCGAGCGTTACTCCCCGACCGAATACCGCCGCCGTTCGCGGGTGACGGAGCCCGTCGTGCACACCGAGCCGCTGGAGGGCTTCCGCGTGATCGAGGCCGTGTCGGGCAACCCGACGGCCGAACTGCGCGCCGCGATCCTGAATCTCGATGTCCCCGACGAACCGGTCGTCGTAAAGCGCCGCTATGAAGAGTCCTCGTTGGAGACCCTCGCCGTGAAGGCCGCCGCCGATCTGGGGCCCCTGCTGCTCGACGGGCTGGCCGACGGCATCTGGATCGACGCGCCGGGCTTCCCGGAAGATGCGGTCCGCGAAGTCGAGCTGACGATCCTGCAAGCCGCGCGCGTGCGCTTCTCGCATACCGAATACATCGCCTGCCCCTCGTGCGGCCGCACGCTCTACGACATCGAAAAGACCCTCGCCGACATCAAGGCGCGCACGTCGCATCTGAAAAACCTGCGCATCGGCGTCATGGGCTGCATCGTCAACGGCCCCGGCGAGATGGCCGACGCCGACTACGGCTACGTGGGCGCTGCCCC
>ENA-USUJ01002377-USUJ01002377.1-human-gut-metagenome-genome-assembly--contig:-NODE-2377-length-14337-cov-5.185554_pt1 | contig 14337 bp, 13 predicted proteins | sample MGYA00250061_ERZ773398 | MGnify/ENA primary metagenome ERZ773398 (study PRJEB29103, sample SAMN06111992) | human gut metagenome | biome: human gut; feature: ankylosing spondylitis patient; material... | reverse complement strand
GGCCGACTACGCCGGCCGCGGCACGACCTATGCCGCATGCCAGAGCGGGCAGATCCTCGGCCAGTACGTATTGCTGCATACGCGGCCCTTCACGGCCGAAGTGGTCAACATCGCCGTCGCGCCCGAATACCAGCGCCGCGGCATCGCCACGGCGTTATTGCAGCATGCCGTACGAACGGCCCGCGATGCGGGGTTCCGACTGCTCGAAATCGGCACGGGAGACATCGGCGCGGGACAGATCGCCCTGTACGAACGGTGCGGTTTCGTCCGCTGCGGCATCGACGAAGACTACTTCCGGAAGCACTACCCCGCTCCGATTTTCGAAAACGGCGTAGAGTGCCGCCACATGGTGCGCCTGCGCATGGAGCTGAGATAACGGATCATGTCGGTCGGATGGAACCCGTGGCACGGATGCCGCAAGCTCAGCGAAGGCTGCCGCCACTGCTACGTCTACCGGCAGGATGCGCAGCACGACAAGGACAGCCGCGAGGTACGCAGGACAGCGGCTTTCAACCTCCCTGTGCGCCGTACGCGCGACGGACGTTACAAAATCCCGCCGGGCGAGATGGTCTATACCTGCTTCACGTCCGATTTCCTCGTCGAGGAGGCCGACGCATGGCGCGCCGAAGCGTGGGAGATGATCCGCATACGCAGCGACCTGCGTTTTTTCTTCATCACCAAGCGTATCGACCGCCTCATGCAGGTATTGCCGCCCGACTGGGGCGGGGGCTACGAAAACCTCGCCGTGGGCTGCACGGTCGAGAACCAGGCGATGGCCGACTACCGGCTGCCTTTGCTGCTGAACGCCCCCTTGCGCCACAAGCTGGTCATCTGCGCACCGCTGCTCGGGCCGCTCGACATCGCACGATACCTCACCCCCGGGATCGAAGAGGTATCCGTCGGGGGCGAATCGGGCAACGAAGCCCGCCCCTGCAATTACGACTGGATACTTTCGATCCGCCGCCAATGCGTCGCGGCAGACATCCCCTTCGCTTTCCACCAAACCGGTGCACGGCTTGTCAAGGACGGGCGCCTTTACCGCATCCGCCGCCCGTACCAGCATTCGCAGGCCCGCAAGGCCGGGATCGACTACAAGGCAAAGCGATGAGGTGAGCCCCCCCTATCCGCCCTGCAGGCGCTCCGGCATCCGGCCCTTGTTTTCCCACATCCCGCTCCCGGCCCTCTTCACAAGCCAGAATGTCCGAAATGCCGCTCACGGTCAGCCACAGGGGCGCACCGGAGACCACGTTCAGGTCGCAGACGACGAGCGCCGCAGCCTGCATGGGGATGGACTTTTTCTGACCGTCGATGATGATCGAGCAGATGTTGGCCGTGAAGCCGTCGGAGCTCGCAAGCGTCGGCACGGCGACGAACGGGATGCCGAGCTGGTACGCCGGGTAGCGGCCGAAGTCCATGATCGTGCCGGAGCCGACCGCGACGATCACATCCGGATGGTCGAGCTGACGCATCATGTCCTCGATCATCCCCTTCTCGGAGTGCAGGCCCTCGGCGTTGAGAACGATCTCCTGATCGGCGCGCACATGCTTGAGCGTCGGAAGATTATACGTGTTCGTGTCATAGATGACAGCGCGCTTGCCGGTCAGGCCGACCTCGTCCATATACTGGTCGAACTTGTCGAGCGCGTCATACTCCACGACGACCTTCTTCGTCTCCAGGGTGTGCTCGCGGCCGCACTTACAAGGGCCGACATACTTGCTGCAATCGAGAATCATGCAAAAATCGCTCCTATCTAAAGATTGAATTTCCGTTTACCAGCATATTGATTTTTCACGCCAAAGTCAAGCCCCGCAGCAGAATAACCGGTTCAAAATACAGAAAACGTTCCATTTTTGTTTTTGATAAAAATCGTTCATTCAAAACTTTCACCCTCCGTTCCGGCGGCAACGGTTGCAAAAGCCGCGCAGGCGGTGTATGATGTCAAAGTTACGCTGCGGCGTGTTTCGACGCCGCTCATCGGCAGGCGCTCAGCCGCACTGCCGCAATTTTTTGATTCCGGACGGTGATTATTTATGGAACTGACTGCGATCGCGCAGTGGCTCAACACCGCGTTTGCGGGCTATGACTATGCCATTTTGCAGGCGCTGCACAAACTTGCCGAGGCCGCGAGCGGGGTTTTCACGCCGCTGTGCTACATCATCACGCTGCTGGGTGAGAAGGGCATCCTCTTTCTCGTGCTCGGTATCGCGCTGATGCTCTTTCCGAAAACGCGCAAGGCGGGCATCTGCATGTTCGGCGCCGTGTGCTGCGGCGCGCTCATCACGAACTTCTGGCTCAAGGACTTCGTTGCCCGGCCGCGTCCGCTGACGGTGGAACCTTTCCGCACCTGGTGGCAGGCTGCCGGCACCTATGCCGAGAGCGAATACTCCTTCCCCTCCGGCCATGTAACGGCCGCGATGGCCGGCGTGACCGCGCTCGTACTCGCGGGCAAAAAGCCCGCACGCTGGTGGGCCTATCTGTTCGTGCTGGCGATGGGCGTAGCGCGCAACTACCTCATGGCGCACTACCCGTCCGATGTGCTCGGCGGGATGATCGTGGGGCTGATCGCCGCCACGATCGCTTACGCGGTCACGCTGCTGATCTACCGCATCATGTCGGCGCACCCGGACAATCGCTTCTGCCGCTTTGTGCTTCACGGCGGCATCGGCAGCAAAAAAGAGCGGCAGGCCGCATGAGCCTGCCAAACGTAAAAGCCCGCTCCGCACGGCCGTGCGAAGCGGGCTTTCCCTATGTACTTACGCCTTGGCGGCCTCGGCCGGCGGATTCTCCGCGGCCTTGGCGCGAATGGTATCGATAACCTTGCGGCAGCGCGCGGCGTTGTACACGACCGGCACCGGATAGTTTGGGTTGGCCTCGGCCAGCGCCCAGGTAACGATCTGCGGAATGTCCTCTGCCTGAATGAAGTCAAAGCCCTTCGGGATACCCATGCGCTCGTTCATGGCATAGATCTCCGCAATGAAGGCCCGAGCCTTCTCGGCGTCCGTGCCATCGGTCTTGACTCCGGCGATCTCGCACAGGCGCGCAAGTTTCGGATACACGGCCTCGCCGTAGTCCTCAAGGACGATCGGCAGGATGACTGCATTGGCCAGACCGTGCGGCGTGTTGTACAGGCCGCCGAGCGTGTGCGCGATGGCATGCACGTTGCCGACGCCCGCGCGGGAGAACGCAAAGCCGGCCTTGAAAGCGGCGATCATCATGTTCTCGCGGACCTTGAGATCCTCGCCGTGCTGATATGCCAGCTCGAGGTTATCGAAGATGAGCTTGACGGCCTCTTCGGCGAGGCGCAGGCTCTCCTTGGTGTTATACGTCCAGCTGATGTACGCCTCGATCGCGTGCGTGAGCGCGTCCATGCCGGTGGTCGCGGTCGTGCGCGGCGGCAGGCCGACGGTCAGCTCCGGGTCGAGAATGGCGTACAGCGGCATGAGCTTGAGGTCCATGAGCGCGTACTTGTGGTGCGTCTCACTGTCGGTGATGACGGCGGCGATCGTCGTCTCGCTGCCGGTACCCGACGTCGTCGGGATGGCGACGATGGGCGGCACAGTCTTGCCGACGCGCATGACGCCAGCCATATCGTCGCAGCTCTTTTTCGGACAGGCGACACGGGCGGCCGCGCCCTTGGTCGCGTCCATCGGGCTGCCGCCGCCAAGGGCGACAAAACCGCCGCAGCCGGTCTCCACATACTGTGCGCGGATCTTCTCGACCGTGTTCACCGAGGGGTTGGCTTCGACCTCGCTGAACACCTCGTAGGGCATACCGGCATCCTCGAGCGCGGCGAACAGCTTCGGCCCAAGCGACTTGACCACGTGCGAGCCGGTGACGACCATGACCTTCGTCACGCCGCACTTGCTCAGCACATCCGGGACCTGCCGGATGCTGCCGGCACCGGAGATCACGATCGGTTTGCGCCAGTGCAGGCAGCGCATACCAAGGTCAAACACCTGCTGATAAGTACGGTAATATGCTTTTTTCAGTCCATCCATAAACGATTCCTTCCCTCCGCCGGGGGGCGGATATATCAGTTTCCCACCACTCTTATACTACTGGATCGCAGAAATTTGTCAAGCATTTTGTGCAAAAGCTGACAAGCTTTCCCGCCGCAGTTCAGAGCATCCCGGCGAGCTTCCGGCCCATGAGCACGCCCATGGCCGAGGCCATCATCAAGCCGCGCGTCCAGCCGGAGGAATCGCCCAGGCAATGCAGGCCGGGCACGTTCGTATTCAGGTCCTCGTCCATGGCGATGCGGTTGCTGTAGAATTTCAGCTCCGGAGAATACAGCAGCGTCTCGTAAGCAGCGAAGCCGGGCACGACCTCGTCCATGGCCTTGATGAAGTTGATGATATTGAGCATGGCGCGGTACGGCATAGCGGACGTGATGTCGCCCGCGACAGCATCCGGCAGCGTGGGGCGGACGTTCGACTGCGCGAGCTCCTTCTGCCAGGTACGCTTGCCGTCAAGAATATCGCCGAAGCGCTGCACCATGATGTGACCCGCACCGAGCATATTCGTCAGCTCACCGACCTTCTGCGCATAGGCGATCGGCTGGTTGAACGGCACGGAGAAGTTGTGCGAGCAGAGGATGGCCACGTTCGTGTTGGGCGACTTGAGCTCCTTATATGCGTGACCGTTGACAACGGCAAGGTCGTTGTCATAGTTCTCCTGCGACACGAAGCCGCCGGGGTTCTGGCAGAACGTGCGCACCTTGTTCTTGAACGGGGCCGGGTAGCCGATGAGCTTGGACTCATACAGCACGCGGTTGACGGATTCCATGACCTCGTTGCGCACCTCGACGCGCACGCCGATGTCGACCGTGCCGGGCTTGTGCTCCACACCGTGCTCGAGGCAGACCTTCTCCAACCAGTCGGCGCCGCGGCGGCCGGTGGCGATGACGGTATGCTTGGCCTCGATGGTATAATCCTGATGCCCGTCGTGCGCTACGACACCGCAGCAGCGGCCATCGCGCATAATGACGTCCTCGCACGTGCAGCCGAAGAGCATCTCCACGCCGTGGTCGCGCAGATAGTTTTCGATGCCGAGGTAGACCTCGTGCGCCTTCTCCGTGCCGAGGTGGCGGATCGGACAGTCGACCAGGCGCAGACCCGCGCGGATGGCACGCGTGCGGATGCGCTTGACCTCCTCCGTATTCTCGAGTCCCTCGACGTGCTCGTCGGCGCCGAACTCGAGGTAAATGCTGTCGGCATAGTTGATGATCTCCTGCGCCTGACGCTCGCCGACGAGCGTGGGCAGATCGCCGCCGACATCGCTGCACAGCGAGAGCTTGCCGTCCGAGAACGCGCCCGCGCCGGAGAAACCGGTCGTGATGTGGCAATACGGCTTGCAGTTCATGCACTGGCCGGTCTTGGCCTTCGGGCAGCGGCGGTTTTCAATGGCCTGCCCCTGCTCGATCATGACGATCTTTTCCGGGGAGCCGCGGCGCAGCAGTTCCAGCGCCGTAAAGATACCGGCAGGGCCCGCGCCGACAATGACAACATCTGCGTTCATGAAGGGTTCCTCCTTTTGTTCGATCGGTTGTTTCTTTCGTCTGGTCTGAGTGAAAACCTAGCGCCAAGCGCAGCAAAGCACAGCAAAAACACCGCACTTCGTGCGGTGTTTTTGCTGTGTGTAGTTCTCAATCTGGAGCGGGCAACGAGATTCGAACTCGCTACCTCCACCTTGGCAAGGTGGCGCTCTGCCAAATGAGCTATGCCCGCATTTCGTGAATGCAAGCGTTATTTTACCACAAAAAGCCGACTTGTCAAGCTTTTTTTGATCTTTTTTGCGAATCCAGCGTTATAGTTTCTGTCCCTCACGCCAGATAAACGACTGCGCCGTGCACGCCGGGCAGCTCTCGGCATCCCACTGATAGGTAGTGCGCATGCTCTCATCGCTGCGCAGCCACAGGGTTTCTGTCTGCATGGACAGATCCAGATGATAATAGCTGCCGCCGACCTGCACCACGTTCCAGCAGCGCTCCGTCCCCTGGAAGCGGCCGCTGACGACCTGGCACGGGATATTCAGCGCATCGCAGACCGCCTTGTAGGCCATGGCCAGGCCGCAGCTGTCGGCCGTGCCGCTCACGAGCGCGTCATAGGCGGTGCTCACGGTCGTTACCCGCTGCTCGCTGGCACGCATGACGATGAGTGCCGCCTGCAGCGGCGTTTCCTGTTCGCCCGCCGTGAGCGTGGACGTGAGCGTGCGCACGCGGCCGTCGAGCTGCGTGCGGCGGTCATTGACCGCAGACTCGCTGATGCCGTAGCGCAGCGTGACGCCGAAGATCTTCTGGCTGCCGTCCCCGCTGTAGACCGTCACGTCGATGGCCGGGAAATCCACGACGAGCTGCGGCTGGTTCAGGCACGCGGAGCGCACGTGCGCAGCCACATCGCCCGTTTCGAGCGTGCTGGTGCTGATCTGGATGGCAAACTGCGTCCGCTGCCGGTCGAGCGCATCGACCACACAGTCAAGAATGCTCTTTTGCGTCTGGGCGCTGTAGATGGAGCGTACCTCGCTCTCCGGCCGGTTGTAAGTGATGGTGATGTTTGCCTCGCAGTAGGCGATCACCTGCTCGGTCTCATAGCTGACGCTCTCGATGCAGTACGCGCCGATGGCGGTGCCGGTGCGCAGCTCCTCGCAGGCGGCGGCCAGATCGTCGGCAATGATGCCGTCGTAGTCGCCAAAGGCCAGCACAAATGAGCGCTCGTACTGTGCCGCCATAGTGTTGAGCGCACGCATGAGGCCTGCATAGTTGCGGATCTGCGTCGTGTCGGCATCCGTCAGAAGGTTCGACGGCTCCTCATACGGGCGCACGGACAGATATTCCTTGTCAAACACGGACGTGCATCCGCACAGCGACACCAGCAGTGCCGCCAGCAGGATGCCGGCGATGTAGCGCTTGTGCATACCCCGCTCCTTTCAATCGTCGCCGTAGATGTTTCCAAAGCCGCGGCCAAAGACGTCCTTGGCCTCGGACACGATGACAAATGCCTTTCCGTCCACCGAGCGCACGACCTCGCGCAGCTGGGCGATCTCCGGCCGCTTGACCACGCAGAGGATGACCTGCATTTCTTTCCCGGACCATGCGCCCTCGCCGCGCAGCAGCGTGACGCCGCGGCCCATCGTGCAGGTGATGGCGCTCTTGATCGCGCCGACGTTGCTGCTGATGATGTAGCACACCTCCGACACGCCGGGGCCGTAGAGTACAAGGTTGACGACCTTGGAGCTGATGAACATCTCGATCATGGTGTACATGCAGCTGTCGTATTTCTTGAACAGGAAGGCAAACGTCAGCACAACGACGACGTTCATGCCGAACAGCAGTGTGCCGAAGTTGATGTACGGATAGCGCCGGCGCAGCATCTTGGCCACGATATCCGTGCCGCCGCCGGTCGTGCCGGTGGTATAGATCAGGCCGTAACCCGCACCATTGAGCACGCCGCCGTAAACCGCGCCGAGCATCGGCTCGTCTGTCACAACAAGGCCGGTCAGCGCGAGCAGGTCAATGAGCACGGAGATGAGTACCATGACGCACAGCGCCAGAAGGAGCCGGCGCGTGCCGAGACGGTGCCGCCAGCCGAGATAGAAAATTGGGATGTTGATGAGGATCGACAGCACGCCGACCGGGATGCGCGTCAGCAGATGGATGATCTGCGCGATGCCGGTCACGCCGCCGGAGACGATGCTGTTTGGGAAGGTGAAAAACTGGAACGCCGCAGCCACAAGCGCCGAGCCGACGACCAGCTTCATATAATCAAATGCGGAAAAACGATGCAGATCCATATCTCTCTCCTCAGATCAGGCTCATCTGCTCCTCGCCGCGGTCGTCCTCGCGCAGCAGCGCGCCGGCGGCCGGCAGACTTTTGGCGCGGTAGCGCGCGTGGTTGCGGATGAGCGTATCGGGCGCAAATTTTGCCTCCGTGACGACGGCTTTTTTCTTCAGCGCCATAACGGCGACGCCCTGCGTCGTGCGCGACGCCTTGAGCGACACGGCCTCCGGCGGGAAGAGCAGCGCGCGCCCGTCGGACGCGAAGAGCACGACCTCGCTGCCCTCGTACAGCGGCAGCACGGCCACAAGCGGACTCTTGTCCGAGTACGCGCCGGTCAGGCGGCGGCGGTTCGTCTTGGTCTCATACGCCGACATGGGGATGCGCGCGGCCTTTCCGTTTTCAAACGCGAGCAGCAGCTCGCCGCGGTAGTCGCCGGGGTCGATCATGCACAGAACGTGCTCGTCGACGTCCATGGACAGCACCGTCGGCAGGTACACGCCGAGCACGGACGCCTTCGTGTCCGCAAAGTCGCAGAGCTTGGCCTTATATACCTGTTGACGGTCGGTGAAGATGAGAAGTTCCCCGCGGTTCGTTGCGCCGAAGCTCTGGCTGAGCTCGTCGCCGTCCTTATACTTCTGCTCGCCGCTCATGCGCAGCGACTGCGGCGTGATCTTCTTGAAATAGCCCTCGCGCGAGAGGAACAGCTGCACCGGGTAATCCGGCACAAGGTCCTCCGTCGGCAGCATCGTGACGCTCTCCGCCGCGACGATGCCCGTGCGCCGCGGCGACGGGTACCTGCGGATGATCTCCTTGAGCTCGCGGATGATGATGCCGCGGATGCGGCGCTTGCTCTCAAGCGTCGCCTCAAGGTCGGCAATGTCTTTTTCCAGCGCATCGGTCTCGGCCGTGCGCTTGAGGATGTACTCGCGGTTGATGTTGCGCAGCTTGATCTCGGCCACGAAGTTTGCCTGCACCTCGTCGAGGTCAAAGCCCGCCATGAGGTTCGGCACGACGTCGGCCTCGCGCTCGGTATTGCGGATGATGGCGATGGCGCGGTCGATATCGAGCAGGATTTTGCCGAGGCCCTGCAGCAGGTGGAGCTTGGCGCGCTTTTTCTGCAGGTCAAAGAACACGCGCCGCCGGATGCACTCCATGCGCCACGATGTCCACTCGTCGAGGATCTCGCCGACGCCCATCACGCGCGGATTTCCGGCGATGAGGATGTTGAAGTTGCAGGCAAAGCTGTCGCACAGCGGCGTGAGCCGGAAGAGCTTCTGCATGACCTGCTCGGGGTCTGCGCCGCGCTTGAGGTCGATGGCGAGCTTCAGACCGCTGAGGTCGGTCTCGTCGCGCATATCGGCCACCTCGCGCAGCTTGCCCGCCTTGACGAGCTCGGCCACCTTGTCGATGACAGCCTCCACGGTCGTGGAATACGGGATCTCGTAGATCTCGATGATGTTCTCCTTCGGCAGGTGCCGCCAGCGGGCGCGCACCTTGAAGCTGCCGCGTCCGGTGCGGTAGATCTGCGCCATCTCGCTGCGGTCATAGAGGATCTCGCCGCCGGTCGGAAAATCCGGCGCGGGCAGCGTCGAGAGCAGGTCGTGGTTCGGATCCTCGAGATAGGCGATCGTCGTGCGGCAGACCTCCTCAAGGTTGAAGCCGCAGATCTGGCTCGCCATACCGACGGCGATGCCGAGGTTTGCCGACACGAGCACGTTCGGAAAGCGCGTCGGCAGCAGGGCCGGTTCTTTCATGGAGCCGTCGTAGTTATCAACGAAATCAACGGTGTCGCTGTCAATGTCGCCGAAGAGCTCGGCGCAGATGGGCGCGAGCTTCGCCTCCGTGTAACGCGAGGCGGCATAGGACATATCGCGCGAAAACACCTTGCCGAAGTTGCCCTTGGAGTCCACAAACGGCGTCAGCAGCGCGCCGTAGCCCTTGGACAGGCGCACCATGGTCTCATAGATCGCGGCGTCGCCGTGCGGGTTGAGGCGCATGGTCTGACCGACGATGTTGGCCGACTTCGTGCGTCCGCCCGAGAGCAGGTTCATCTTATACATCGTGTACAGCAGCTTGCGGTGGCTGGGTTTGAAGCCGTCGATCTCCGGGATCGCGCGCGAGACGATGACGCTCATCGCATACGGCATATAGTTTTGCTCCAGCGTCTCGGTGATGGGCTGGGAGATGACCTCAGCCTTGAGCCCGACGACGTTGGGATCGACTGTTTTCTTGATTTCCGGTGCTTTTTTTCTCGGCATAACGTTACCGTTCCTTTACGCAGGTTTTTCTCAGGAAATATCGGCCAGATCGAGAAACTGGCTGCCGCACTCGGCGATGTGCGCCTTGCGCCCGGCCAGATTATCGCCGAGCAGCAGATCGAACATCTGCGCCGTGCGCTCGACGTCCTCCGGCATGACGCGGATGAGCTTGCGTGTGTCGGGGTTCATGGTCGTGAGCCACATCATCTCGGGGTCGTTCTCGCCGAGACCTTTCGAGCGGTTGATATCCGCCTTCGCGCCGCCGAGACTGTCGACGATGGCCGCCTTCTCGCGGTCGGAATAGGCGAAGTAGGTCTTGCCCTTGCTCACGATCTCATACAGGGGCGACTCGGCGATGTACACATAGCCCTCGCGGATGAGCGTCGGCGCGAGCCGGTAGAGCATGGTGAGGATGAGCGTGCGGATCTGGAAGCCGTCCACGTCGGCATCGGTGCAGATGATGACCTTGTTCCAGCGCAGGTTCTCGAGGCTGAACGCCGAGAGGTCCTTGGCCTGCTTGCTCTGCACCTCCACGCCGCAACCGAGCACGCGCATGAGGTCGGTGATAACGTCACTCTTAAAAATGCGCGCATAATCGGCCTTGAGACAGTTGAGGATCTTGCCGCGCACGGGCATGATGCCCTGAAACTCCGCATCGCGCGAGAGTTTGCACGCGCCGAGTGCGGAGTCACCCTCCACGATGTAGATCTCGCGGCGCGAGACGTCCTTCGAGCGGCAGTCGACGAATTTCTGCACACGGTTGGCGAGGTCGACGTTGCCTGTGAGCTTTTTCTTGATGTTCAGGCGCGCTTTTTCCGCCGTCTCGCGGCTGCGCTTATTGATGAGCACCTGCTCCATGACGCGGTCGGCATCGGTCTTGTGCTCGATGAAATAGATCTCCAGCTGCTCGCGGAAAAACTCCGTCATGGCCTCCTGGATGAACTTATTCGTAATGGCCTTCTTTGTCTGGTTTTCGTAGGAGGTGATGGTCGAAAAGCAGTTCGTGACCAGGATCAGGCAGTCCTGCACGTCCTGAAAGTTGATCTTGCTCTCGCTCTTTTGATATTTGCCCTGCTGCTTGATGTAGGCATCAATGGCGGAGGTAAAAGCGCTCTTGGCCGCCTTTTCCGGCGCGCCGCCGTACTCCAGCCAGGACGAGTTGTGGTAGTATTCGATGTCGTTGACGCGGTTGGAAAAGCAGAACGCCGCCGAGATCTTCACCTTATACTCCGGCTTGTCCGCGCGGTCACGGCCGCGGCGCTCGGTCTCGATGAAGGTCGGGACGGTCAGCGCGTCCTCCCCGGCGAGCTCCTTGACATAGTCAAGGATACCGTCGGCATAGCAGTAGTCCGTCGTCTCAAACGTGCCGCCGCGCTGCACGCGCAGGCGGAACGTCACGCCGCGGTTGACCACGGCCTGCCGATGCAGCACGTCCTGAAAATAGCTCTCGGGCACGTCGATGTCCGTGAACACCTCCAGATCCGGCCGCCAGCGGATGGTCGTGCCGGTCTTCTTGCGGTCGGCCGGGGCGCTCTCCAGCCCGCCGACGACTTCGCCGTGGCGGAAGTGCAGGGTGTACTTTTTCCCGTCGCGCCAGATGGTCACATCCATGTATTCCGAGGCGTACTGCGTGGCGCACGCGCCGAGGCCGTTGAGGCCGAGCGAGTACTCGTAGTTTTCGCCCTCGTTGTTCTTATACTTGCCGCCGGCGTACATTTCGCAGAAGATCAGCTCCCAGTTGTAGCGCTGCTCCTTCTCGTTCCAGTCCACCGGACAGCCGCGCCCGAAATCCTCCACCTCAATGGACTTGTCTTCGTAGCGCGTAACGGTTATAATATTGCCGAATCCCTCGCGCGCCTCGTCGATCGCGTTCGAGAGAATTTCAAACACTGCGTGCTCGCAGCCCTCCAGCCCGTCGGAGCCGAAGATGACGCTCGGGCGTTTGCGCACGCGCTCCGCGCCCTTGAGCATCGAGATGCTGTCATTGCCGTAGGTTGTCGTTGGGGCCTTTGCCATGTCGTTGGATCCCTCTCATATCACAAGATGTGGTAGCATTCATTTCATACCTTAACTAATCTAGTATAGCGTATCAAGGCCGGAAATGCAAGGAATTCCAAAAAATAGACGGGGAACGCGAAAAGTGCGCTCCCCGCCGCCCCGGAACCTTTGGGGCTCTCCCCTGCCGCTCCGGCACTTGACGCAATCCGTGCCGAACGGCGTTCCGGTGGTCCGGAGCGGGTCGTTCCCGCGCTGGATGCAGCAGCCTGCAAAGCTCTTGCAGGGATCGGATGCTGCGCCGCGGCCTGTGTGCCGGGCGGCCTCCGCGGGTCTGCTTCGCTGCAGCGCGCGTCGGATATGTTGTCCGAACACAGTATGTGCGCAGCCCGCGCCGCTATGTCTGGAAAATTTCGCTGCGCTCTGACTAAAACCGCCGCCGCTGACATAGAATATACAGAAAAGCGAACGGAGGCTTTTCCATGTCCAGTCAGAGAAAGCAGCAGCGGGCGCACCGCGCGGAGGTGCAGCGCGTGCGCGCCGAGATGCTCGGCGTGCGCCGCGAACTCGAACAGGCCTATAACGAGTTTGACAACATCACCGATCCCCTGCTGATGGAGGCGTGCATCTACGAGATCAACGCGCTGCGCGCAAAGTATAACTGCGCCGTGCACGATCTGAAAAATCTGACACAATAGGATGGTTTCTTATGTCGCAAACACTTACGGACATTCTGGTCGTGATCGCGGCCGTGTTTCTCGTCTGGCTGGTCATCCGGCTGTTCCGAAAGCCGATCCGCTGGATCCTGAAGCTGCTGCTCAACACGGCCATCGGCTTCGCGGCGCTGTTTCTGCTCAACTTTTTCGGCAGCGCCATCGGCATCACGCTCGGCCTCAACTGGATCAACGCGCTGGTCATCGGCGTGGCCGGGTTCCCAGGGCTGGTGCTGCTGCTGCTCATCAAATATCTCTTTTAGCCTACATAAACGTTTCCCCGCATCCGAAGATGCGGGGAACTGCTTTATCCGGGCGTGCCGGTGCTCTGCGTCAGCTCCGGCCATGTGCCGGTATCATTATAATTCTCGCGCGTGAGCGTCCAGCTGTACGGCGCGGCGAGCGTGATGTTCTGTGCGTCCACGGCTGCCTTGGTGAGCGTATAGCAGAAGTCATGCCACGCATCTGTCTCGTCCGGCGCGTGCCCCGCCGCGAGGAAGGCGGCCTTCTGCGCCTGCGTATAATTCTCTAGCGTGAGCATAAGCTTGCGCGTCTCGAACATCGAGGCCCAGTAGGCGTCCTCCGTCATGCCGGTGCCGGCGATGAACTGCTCATAAGCCTCGCGGTTGTCCGCCGTCTGCGCGGCGGCGCGCGTGTCGTCAATGTCCTGCTGCACGGCGGCGTCCGCGGCCGCATACCCATCGGTAACTGCCTGATAATACAGCGAGCGCGTCACGATATAGCGCGCGAGCGTGTACTGCGCGGCCACCGTCTCCGTCATGCCGGAGGCGCGGTTTTGCGTGCACATGTTTTCAAACGTGTGCGCCGTGATCGTGAAGTCCCCGCCCGTGATGACCGGCGTCTCGTCGCCGGGCCGCAGAGACTCGGCATACGTCTTTCCAGCGTCGCAATACGTCGTGTCCGCCGCGGGCCGCTTCGCAGCAATATACAGCACGATGCACATCGCCAGCACCACGATCAGCGCGCACCAGAGGATGATCCTGCTCGTTTTCGACATGGTCATTTCCTCCCAAAATCACGTTATGTAAACTTACATCCTCCGTTCTTATATCCAGAGTACCATATTCCGGCGGGAAAGGAAAGTGATTTCCGGATATTGGGGCAAAAAAGCACGCCGGGTGAAGCTCCGCTCCACCCGGCGTGCGTATGTGTGCTTTCTATCAGCGGGCAGCGAACCGCGCGCCTATCAGGACTCAGTCATTGACTGTGACCACGTTGTCCGCGACGACGGCGGACGCCTCACCATCCGGCTGCACCGTCTCCATATACGTGCCGGTGCCGCCTATGTAGGGATTCATCTCGCGCGCTTTGAGCGTAGCGTAAATGCCCGCGCAAGCCACCATCATTGCGATGAGCAGGCCCCACAGAACTGCGATCTTGGTCTTTGCCATGACAGATTCCTCCTTTAAGAAATCAAAAGTGTTGTTTGTTTTTTATCTCCTCTGCGTTCCGCTTTCCACACTTCCCACACACATGGCAACAGCCGCTGTGGCGAATAGTTTGAGATCGCGGCAAACAGCTGCCGCGCGGCAAAGCTGCCGGACTGCGCCATCTCCGGCCAGCGGCTCACGGAGA
>ENA-USUJ01002373-USUJ01002373.1-human-gut-metagenome-genome-assembly--contig:-NODE-2373-length-14357-cov-6.401190_pt1 | contig 14357 bp, 9 predicted proteins | sample MGYA00250061_ERZ773398 | MGnify/ENA primary metagenome ERZ773398 (study PRJEB29103, sample SAMN06111992) | human gut metagenome | biome: human gut; feature: ankylosing spondylitis patient; material... | reverse complement strand
GTACTCCAACCTTTGTTAACCTTAAATCTAATACTATGAAAAACACATTGCAAAGATACGGACATTTGCTAAATCAGCAAATTATCCAAGAAAAAAAGTATGTTTTATAACACAGATTAAGAAAAAAGGACGGATATGCAAACGCATACCGTCCTTTTTTTAACATTTATCGTTGCGGATTATTCCTCATCCAACAGGATTTCAAGAATCTGGCAAGCAGCCTTTGCCACCGGAGTACCCGGACCAAAGATGGCAGCTACGCCGGCCTTATAAAGGAAATCATAGTCCTGTGCGGGAATCACACCGCCTGCAATCACTACAATATCCTCACGACCCAACTTCTTGAGTTCTTCAATAATCTGCGGAACCAATGTCTTGTGTCCGGCAGCCAATGAAGAAACACCCACTACGTGAACGTCGTTTTCCACCGCTTCACGGGCAGCTTCGGCAGGAGTCTGGAACAGCGGTCCCATATCTACGTCGAAACCGCAGTCGGCATAACCTGTTGCCACCACTTTGGCGCCGCGGTCGTGACCGTCCTGACCCATTTTAGCTACCATGATACGGGGCTGACGTCCCTCTTTCTTCGCAAATTTCTCAGCCAACTCACAAGCTCTGTGGAAGTCGCTGTCGTTCTTACTTTCTGATGAATACACGCCTGAAATAGTTCTGATTACTGCTTTATAACGTCCTACAACTTTTTCGCAAGCATACGAAATCTCGCCCAATGTGGCACGGACACGTGCTGCTTCCACTGCCAGTTCCAGCAGGTTGCCTTCCTTTGTCTCCACACATTTGGTGATGGCATCGAGTGCTTTCTGCACGGCAGCCTCATCACGGCCTTCCTTCAATATCTTCAGGTTCTGGATCTGTTCCTGACGGACAGCCGTATTGTCAATCTCAAGAATATCGATAGGAGCTTCTTTCTCCAGACGATATTTGTTTACACCCACAATGGTCTGCGAACCGCTGTCGATACGTGCCTGCGTGCGTGCGGCAGCCTCTTCGATACGCATCTTGGGGATACCGGTTTCGATGGCCTTCGCCATACCGCCCAGCTTCTCGATTTCCTGAATCAGCTCCCAAGCCTTGTGCGCAAGCTCATTGGTCAGAGACTCTACATAGTAAGAACCGCCCCACGGGTCGACATTCTTGCAGATGTAAGTTTCTTCCTGGATATAAATCTGCGTATTACGTGCAATACGTGCAGAGAAATCGGTAGGCAATGCGATAGCCTCGTCCAAAGCGTTGGTGTGCAAGGACTGGGTATGTCCCAAAGCGGCAGCCATAGCCTCGATACAGGTACGGCCCACGTTGTTGAACGGGTCCTGCTCGGTCAGCGACCAGCCGGAAGTCTGGGAGTGCGTACGCAATGCGAGTGATTTCGGGTTTTTCGGGTTGAACTGTTTCACAATCTTCGCCCACAACATACGTGCGGCACGCATCTTGGCTATCTCCATGAAGTGGTTGGTACCGATAGCCCAGAAGAATGACAGACGCGGTGCGAATGCGTCGATGTCGATACCTGCGGCAACACCTGCACGAAGATATTCCAGACCGTCGGCCAGGGTATAAGCCAACTCGATGTCCGCCGTAGCGCCGGCTTCCTGCATATGGTAACCGGAGATAGAGATAGAGTTGAACTTAGGCATCTTCTGAGATGTGTATTCAAAGATATCGGAGATAATCTTCATGGAGAATGCAGGCGGATAGATATAGGTGTTACGCACCATGAATTCCTTCAGGATATCGTTCTGGATAGTACCCGCCATTTCTTCCAACTTGGCGCCTTGCTCCAGACCGGCATTGATGTAGAATGCCATGATAGGAAGCACCGCACCGTTCATGGTCATGGACACGGACATCTTGTTCAAGGGAATACCGTCGAAGAGCACCTTCATGTTTTCCAGTGAACAGATGGACACACCTGCCTTACCGACGTCGCCTACCACACGTTCGTGGTCGGGGTCGTAGCCGCGGTGAGTAGCCAGGTCGAATGCCACGGACAGACCTTTCTGTCCGGAAGCCAGGTTACGGCGATAGAAAGCATTGGACTCCTCGGCAGTAGAGAACCCTGCATACTGGCGGATAGTCCACGGACGCAAGGTGTACATTACAGAGTACGGACCGCGCAGATAAGGCGGGATACCTGCCGCATAGTCGAGGTGTTCCATACCTTCGAGGTCTTCTTTGGTGTAAACAGGCTTCACTTCAATGTGTTCCGGAGTCTTCCAGTCGGCTTTGATGCCGTTAGCCTTTTGCCACTCAGCACCATTGGCGGGCTGGAAAGCGGCATATATATCTAAGTTTTTAAAATCTTTTCTCATCTTACTTCAAAAGTTTAGCGTTGAATTCCTTTAATGTTTCCAGAACGTTGACACGAACATGGATAAAGTTCTCGATACCTGCCGCTTTCAGCTCGTCCATGCAAGCGGGAGCGCCGGCTACGATGAACATGGCGCGGCCGTTCAAGGCCTTGAAAGCGGGAATTGCATATTCCGCATATTCATCATCGCTCGAACAGAGAACCACAATATCGGCTTTAGCCGCCATTGCAGCTTCCACACCTTCCTCTACGGTCGGGAAACCGAGGTTGTCAACAACTTCATATCCGGCACAGGCCAGGAAGTTACAAGAGTATTGGGCACGTGCCTGACGCATAGCCAGGTTGCCGATAGTCAGCATAAATGCTTTGGGACGCTTGCCGGACGCTTCCGTTTCCAGACGCAACGCTTCAAATTCGCTGGCTGCACGGTCGAAGTTCAGTGACGGAACATCCTTTTCGCAAGTGCTGTGTCCGCCGCAGCAGCAAGAAGCTTCCAACGGTTTCTTGTCGCCCGCCTTCTCGTTGAAGTTCGGGAACTGGTTAGTACCCAACAGCACTTCCTTACGCTTGGCAACGGCTGCATGGCGGGCTGTATTGCTCTCGTTCACGGCAGCCTGTATCTTGCCGGATTTTACGGATGCGTAGAAACCGCCGTCTTCTTCCACTGCAAGGAACAGCTCCCAAGCCTGCTTGGCAATAGCCACGGTCAGGTTCTCGATGTAGTAAGAACCGGCAGCCGGGTCGATAACCTTGTCGAAATGCGATTCCTCTTTCAGGAGCAGCTGCTGGTTGCGTGCCAGACGTTCGGAGAATTCATCGGGAACGGCATACGTCTTGTCGAACGGAACGACCGTCATGGAGTCAACGCCTGCAAGAGCGGCACTCATAGCCTCGGTCTGCGTACGCAACAGGTTTACGTGCGCATCGAACAAAGTGAGGTTGAAAGTGGACGTTTCCGCATGTATTCTCATCTTGGCAGCACAGCGGCATTCGTTGTGTTCGCCCTTGTTTTCGCAGTCGCGCAGGCATTCCGGATTATAGGAAGCCACGATATTGGCCCACAACATACGGGCAGCGCGGAATTTTGCTATTTCAAGGAAATAATTGGAACTGATACCGAAGTTGAACTTAATCTTCTTGGCTACCAAAGCTGCCGGCAGTCCGGCATCGGTCAGCTGGTTCATGTATTCATTACCCCAAGCCAGCGCGTAGCCCAGTTCCTGATAGATATATGCACCGGCATTGTTCAACGTCAGCGCATTCACGTTCAGGACGCGGTATTTCGGAAGCATGGCGGTAGCTTCAATCAGAGCCTTGGCAGTAGCCACCATATCGCCCTTTTCCTTGCCTTTGGCAAGCATCTTGTTGAAATAATCGTAATTAATGGAGCCTTGCAACTTCGTGAGGTCATAATCTTTCTTTTGGAAATAACCGACCAGAAGTTGTGCCAATTCCACCACGTGTCCCTGACAGGTGGAGAAATTCAACTCTATGCACTCCGCACAGATGTCTTTCAGCAAAGTTTCGATATACTCCGCACTCAGTTCTTTGGCTTTCACATGGAAAGAGAGCGAATCGACACCCTTGTTCAAAATGTCCAACGCCTTGGCATTGGCTGCTTCGGGAGATTCCACCTTTATTTCCTGACGGACGAACCACTCATTATTGTTTTTCTTTGTACCTCTAAGATAAGGGAACTCACCGGGAAGAGCATCCGTGGTCTTTAAACCTTCAAGGTCTTCCATACGATAGAAAGGTTTTACCTTGAATCCCTCATTCGTCCTCCAAACGAGCTTTTTCTCAAAGTCCGCACCCTTTAAGTCTGCGGTTACTTTCTCCATCCACTGTTCCGTAGAAACCGGAGAAAAGTCCGAGAAGAGTTTTTCTTTACTGTCTGCCATAGTTTATTTAAAATTAAAATAGATGAATAGTATTCATTTTGTCATCAATAGACTTGCAAATATAAGGAAATACTTCAAACAAAAAGGTTTTTTAGGGAAAATTGCACTTACGGATAACACTATGTCCATCCTTATTCCCGGCATCCCTCCATAGATACCTTGCTTTTGCAAAGCTGGTATTACAAAAAGAAAAGAAAACCCTTTGCCAGCTCCCCTTTATTAAGTAATTTTGCGCAAAATTTTAAAAAGCAATAAATAAGGTACTATGAATTGGTTAGAAAGTCTTCTTTGGGACCCGACATCCGTCGCACATATCGTTTGCCTGTACGCATTCGTTATATCCGTGGGGGTGCTGCTGGGCAAGATTAAAGTTTTCGGAGTATCGTTGGGAGTGACGTTTGTCCTCTTTACCGGTATCCTGATGGGACATTTCGGATTTACAGGTGAAATACACATCCTACATTTCATCCGCGAATTTGGTTTGATTTTATTTGTATTCTGCATCGGTCTGCAGGTAGGGCCGTCGTTCTTCTCTTCTTTCAAGAAAGGGGGTATGACGCTGAACATGCTTGCCGTGGGCATTGTGGCACTGAACATAGTGGTCGCACTGGGCATTTATTTCATCGATGGAAATATAGACCTGCCGATGATAGTAGGTATCCTGTACGGTGCCGTAACCAACACTCCCGGTCTGGGTGCAGCTCAGGAAGCGTTGAACCAACTGAATTATACGGGAGACCCCATCGCATTGGGATATGCCTGCGCCTACCCGCTCGGTGTGGTCGGCATCATCGGCTCTATTATCGCCGTGCGTTACATCTGCCGCATCAACCTGAAAAAAGAAGAAGAGGAGCTTAACACGCAAGAAACGGATATGAAGCACATGCCGCATATGCTGCATCTGGAAGTGCGCAATGAGGCTATCGACGGCAAAAAGCTGATTCAGGTGAAGGATTTTCTGGGACGTTCTTTCGTATGCTCGCGTATCCGTCACGAAGGTCACGTCAGCATTCCAAACCAGGATACGGAATTCCACATCGGCGACCAGTTGTTCATCGTATGTTCCGAGGAAGACGCCGAAGCGGTTACCGCCTTTATCGGAAGGGAGATTCAAGTGGACTGGGAGAAGCAGGACACTCCGATGGTCTCACGCCGTATTCTGGTGACCAAATCGGAAATCAACGGAAAGAAACTTGGAAGCATGCACTTCCGCAGTATGTACGGAGTTAACGTGACACGTATCAACCGTTCGGGTATGGACCTGTTTGCCGATCCCAACCTGGTGCTCCAGGTAGGTGACCGTGTAATGGTTGTAGGCCAGCAGGACGCGGTGGAACGTGTGGCCGGTGTACTGGGCAACCAGTTGAAGCGTCTGGATACGCCGAACATCGTTACCATCTTCGTCGGTATCTTCCTCGGCATTCTGTTAGGCAGCCTTCCCATCGCATTTCCGGGCATGCCGACACCGGTGAAATTAGGTCTGGCGGGCGGTCCGCTGGTGGTAGCCATCCTTATCGGACGTTTCGGACATAAGATGCATCTTGTAACGTATACCACCATGAGCGCCAACCTGATGCTGCGCGAAATAGGTATCGTACTTTTCCTTGCCAGCGTAGGCATAGAGGCAGGTGAGCATTTTGTACAGACGGTCGTGGAAGGAAGCGGTCTGGCGTATGTAGGCTACGGTTTCCTGATTACCACCATCCCGTTGCTGATAATCGGTATGATTGCCCGGTTCTATTGCAAGGTCAATTATTTCACGCTGATGGGACTGATTGCCGGCAGTAACACCGACCCACCCGCATTGGCATATTCCAACCAGGCATCGGGCAATGACGCTCCGTCGGTAGGTTACTCTACGGTTTATCCGCTGACGATGTTCCTGCGCATCCTCGCCGGACAGATGATATTGCTGGCAATGATGTAAAATCAGTTCAAGGAGCTTTCAGGCTCTTATCAATAAAATCGGGAAGAATTTTACTATAATCTCCGTTAGGATGGCAGTAAAATTCTTCCCGATTTCATTTGCAATGGTCACAGCGTTTATTCGTACAGTTTCAGTTTCTTCCTTACGAACTCTTCTATATAGCCGACCGTTTCGTCAATGCCCAATACGGACGAATCGACGCAAAGATGATAGGTAGCAGCCGCTCCCCATGTCTTATAGCTGTAATAGTTGTAATATTCGGCACGCCGCTTGTCCGCTTTGTTCATCTTCTCTTCCGCCGCACTCTCCGAAATAGAGTGCAGACGGCATAAACGGGCTATACGATCCTCGCGCGAAGCAGAGATGAAGATGTTGACGCAACGCGGGTTATCCCGCAAAATGTAGTCGGCGCAACGCCCTACGAACAAACAGGATTTCTCGGAAGCCAGTTTCCGTATCACATCGCTTTGCACCTTAAACAACGCATCATTGCTCAAACAGTTGGCAGCCGGCATAGCCCCGTCACTGATAAACGGGAAACGCATTCCGAACAGACCGCCTATAATTCCCTGAGACGCTTTTTCATCGGCTTTTTCAAAGAATTCACGGCATAATCCGCTTTCTTCGGAAGCAAGGTTAATCAATTCCTTGTCGTAGAAGTCAATACCCAGCCGGGCAGCCAGCTTCTCTCCGATTTCCCGTCCGCCACTGCCTAACTGGCGGCCTATATTTACTATAAATTTATTGTCCATACTTTATTTAATCTATCTGTTTTGCAGATAGCAAATATAGGTATTCTTCCATTAAATATCAAAATAATGAAAACAAATCCATTTCCTGTGTATCAGGACGGTTACTGTTCACAAAGCAACTGTCTGCCTTAAAACAGTCTGCCGCATTCATGATTCAGTTCAGCCGCGATGCCAACCGACGTACCGTACCGTTGACGGAAACTTCGACCTCAACCCCTTTCTCATCATAACTTTTGTTCAGGAATTTTGCTTCAAGTACCGGGTAAGCGGCAACATCCTTCACCGGATAGATAACCGTTATGTAGCGCACAGCCTCCGCATCATCCTTATTGGTATCGAAAGCTACCGAAGTACGGGCTACGCGCTGACGATAGGCAGTGGAACGCCAGCCCTCTTCCGCTCTTAAAGACGCGCTTTTTTCCGGAAAACATTGCAACTTCACATTACTCGAACCCTCATAAGCCGTAGTCACCATATTTTTCTCCGCATCAACGTTTACCTCACCTTCACGGAAATGATAATTCAAATTCACGGTTCCTCTGGCATTGCCTGTGGCTTCGTCCACTATTACAAAATAGGCCTGGTCCACAAGAAAGACGGTACGACGATGTTTCAACCCTTTATAACCGGGATTTTCCGTTACCAGTATCTGCTCCTTACCTTCCGGCTGCCACAATCCGGTTACGGACTGCGTGGTTTCAAGGTTGCGTCCGTCCAAAGTCAGGGTGTTATGTACACGTGTCTGGCGGAACCAGTTGCGCAGTTTCATCACTTCGGCACTTCCGGCATAGACGTATGCACCGGTATCGGGAAACAGATTCCTGCCGTTGAACCAGAGTTCGAAAGTACCGTTATCCGGCTGACAATGCCACTCTCCTTTAGGTCCGGCTTTAACTACCATGACCGTTGCATCCTTCTTCCAACCGTTTCTGAAAGTAAAGAAACCGGATGTCAATGCCCCGTGGGAAAGATAAGGGAAAGGAGCGCCTTCACGCCCTTCTGTCGCATAATAACGTATCCAATCGCAGTCGGGGAACAATGCAAGCCAATCGCGGTAGTTGGCAAGTTCTGCCTGATAATCGCCCAACTTGGCATCACTGAAACAAGGGTTGGTGTAGTCGGGAAAACAAATGTTGGCATAGAAAGCAATCATATTCTTGACCGTATCCAGGTATTCCGACGGAAACTCATTGCGGAAACCGTTACAATCCGCCATGCGCAAGGCCTTGCAGAATATGTTGATTGCCGCAAGGTGATAATGGGGATCCAGCTCGTACTGTCCGCCGTCATTGTATACCTGCTTCTTGATTTCACGATTCAGGATATTGATTCCACTTTCTCTCCAAATGGCGGCATCTTTCAGTTCCGGAAAGAAAACACCGGCATAAACCATACGTTGGGCTTCAAACAGCAGGTGGTTACCTTCTGCTGAATAATTTTTCAGGAGATGTGCGCCATGGCGGTGATAATTGACGATAAACTCGGTCAGGAACTCCGGAGTAAACGCCGATGCGGAGCAAAACAAAAGAAACTGGCAGGTCTGGTCCTGCAAACGGTTGCTGACTTCCAGTTGCCGCCATGCAAAATATACATTGTCGGCATCTTCCTTTACCTCACCGGCACTGACAAGCTCGAACTCTTCCTGCTTCATGTTCACCAGCGGGTTTTTCTGAACCCAATCCATATACTGATGTACCCACTCCTTTGCGTATTTCTCATCTCCGGAGATACGGTATGCCTTACCCATAGGCGTAAACCACTTATGACGATGAAGCTGCCAACGCAACTCATTGTCTTTTACCGGCCAGTACTCCCAGTTGATATCTTTGCCGTAGTTGTAGGAAGGCTGATAGCCTTTATGTACAAAGAAGGTATGCTCCAAAGCATCATCCGCCCATTTCTGTTCTTCCCTGGATATGGTGAGGTTTTTCAAGTCTATATCCGGATGTGTAATACCGGTACGGCTACGGTAATAATTCAACAGTTCCTGTGCCGCCGCCTCCCACTTCTGCCGGGAGCATGCCGCTTTTACTTTCTCCAAACCCGGATAATCCAAATTTATCAGTTCAAAAGCCTCCTGCCTTAGTTGCTGTGCATCTGCAACAACAGCAAGCATAAGCAAGCAAATGCTAAAAATGTATCTTATTGTCTTCATGATATGGTAATAATGAATTTAAATATGCTTATAATCAATCTCTTTTACCTGCATATAACGGAGCAATGCCTCCAGATAATAATAATCGGCATAGTTAAGCGGCGTATCTATTTCGGAACCGTTCGGCAATGAGCCCGTTGAATGCATCAGTACAAAACCCCGGTTGGTTCCCGGTTTTGCCAAATACCCGTCGGACGAAAGGCTTTTGAGCAACTTCCCGGCATACTCCATATAGGCTTGTCCGTCTTCTACAAGCGTGCTCAGTTCTATCAGGGCGGAAGCGGTAATAGCGGCAGCAGATGCGTCACGAGGCGTCTGAGGCGTGTCGGGCGCATCATAATCCCACAAGGGAACTGCATCTTCCGTCTTTACGCGTCGCATGATTAACGAGGCTATATTTTCGGCCTGCCGCAAAAATTGCACATCCTTAGACTCGCGATAACAGGATGTGTAGCCATATAATCCCCATGCTTGTCCGCGCGCCCATGACGATGCGTCACTCTTTCCCTGATGCGTGCACTTCTTTTCCACCGTTCCATCGTTATTGTAACTGACTACATGGTAGGATGAATAATCATCTCTAAAATGATTTTTCATCGTAGTCCGTGCGTGTGTCAAGGCAAGCTCCTTATATTTATCATCACCGGTCAGGCGAGTGGCATAAAACAGCAGGTCCAGGTTCATCATATTGTCTATGATAACGGGGAAATTCCACTTCCCGAAGTTCCAGGAACGGATACAGCCTATCTCCGGATTGAAACGGCCGCACAGGTTATCCGCTGTTTGTATCAATGCACTGCGGACGCTGTCGGCAGGAGATAAACGATTGGCGTTACCGTAGCTGCAATTCATCATAAAACCTATATCATGCGTACCTTTGTACTCACGCAGCGGATAAAGATAATTAGTGAACTTCACAGCGCTTTCCCTCAAGCTTTCATCGCCGGTAAGTTGATAAGCGAGCCAAAGATTGCCGGGGAAAAAACCGCTTGTCCAATCGTAAATGGAAAAGCAATAACGGCGGGAACCCAAATTATCATGTATGGGTTTCAGCCGGGCAGAGTCTTTGCCTGTCAACTGTTTCTTATCCAGCTGACGACATAAAAAGTCCGTGTCATAGCCCGTCCAGATGGAACGGGGCAACCGGATTGAATCTCCGATTTCAGCCACGGTAAATTTCAATTGTAACGCAGCCGTTTCTATTCCCTGTTTCAGCCAGGTATAATCTTTTTCCGGTTGTTTGGGAGAGCAGCCGGAAAAACCATATAAAATTGCAATATAGCAAAGTAATAATGTTTTTTTCATATAATATAACAACAGATATATCACCCTCTGAAAAACTGAAAGATGTTTGGCATAAGAAAACATTCTTATGAAACATCTTTCAGAATTTTAAAAGGTAGATGAAATAGACTCTATTTCAATAGTTATAACGAATATAATACCTATTTATTCATACCCCGGATTATTTTCTCCATTCAACTGTGCATTAGATTGTATTTCGGCCAAAGGAATAGGGAGTAATTCATGCTTACCATCCACAAAATTATGACCTGCGACATAATTTTGTGTTGCCCAAACAACCGGATCCCATACAGCGGGAGATTCTCCTTCTTCTAATTTTGTCGGTTTTCCGTTTTTATCTACATCTTTAAATAGATTAGCACCTTCTTCCCAACCTTCTATATATGTCTGAGCAGCACGCAACGCATCACCTAAAACTCCCCAACGAATTAAATCAAATTTACGCTGACCTTCATAAGCTGTTTCAAAAGCCCGTTCCCAATAAAGAGCTGTACGGAACTTGCCTGCCTCATCTCCATCGCTAATGAAAGGCAAATCATACACTTTAGGCGCTTTCATCAAACTTGCATAATTAGAGGAATTGATTTCCGTTGCATGAGCGCGAGCACGTACATCATTCAATAACTCCCACGCTTTCGGAGTATCATTTATTTCATTATAAGCCTCAGCAGCCATCAGCACTACATCTGCGTAACGTAACGGGCAGTAGTTAACACCTGTATGGTTAGGATCGACAAATCCCGGCGCCATCCATTCTCTACGCCACTTACCCGGATAACGATACATGTTCTTGGATATTTCTTGGCATACAGACATCTTCACCTGAGCTTTATCTTTTTTTACCCATCTGTATACATAATCAACAAAATTCACATCACGACGAACATCATTGTCATCATAAAAATCTCCCCAATAAGGCAATACGATGAAGAAAGCATTAGCACGTCCGAAAAAGTTTTGATTTGCAGCTCCACTACCTGCGTCCGGAGCATCTACCAACGGCCCGTTATATGTAGCCCAATATCCGGCATTGTCTTTTTGGCCATTGTTCGGTTCAAAAGCTATTTCCCACAAACTTTCCTGATTATTCAACACCAGCTTGGAATAGTTTTTAAAGAGTTCTTCGTATCCGGCACCATAGAAATTATGATAACCTTCTGTACCAAAAGCTTTCCACTCCTCTATCACAGCATCAAAATAATTCTTACGCGTTGCATCATCCGGACGAGTCAATGTACGGGTAGTACGATCCAAACTATAACCGGCACGCTGCAAATAGACACGCATCAATAAAGCACGAGCAGCTCCACGGCAAGGTACTTCAGAAGAAGCAACTTCATTTCCCGGTTTCAAATGTATTTTAGCAAAATCCAAATCAATAATAATCTGGTCATAGATTTTCTCCCGTTCTGTACGGGGTTGAGCTGTATCCCCAAAACTACCGGTACTTGTAGTTTTAAAAGGTACATCACCCCAATAACGTACCAAATCAAATGCCAAAAAAGCACGAAGGAAACAGTCATAACGAAGAATACCTCTGTCAGAACAGATCCGCACAGATGAATGTTGGCAAATAACGGAATACCGAAATCTACCATGTCGTCTCGTAACGTAGGCTCAGATTTCTGGGCACAGCGCAGGGCAACTGCCAGAGTAGCTGCGGAAGACATCGTTCCTACTGCAGTAATGTAAGCAGGACCGTAATTTTTCACCACATTCATCGGATTCTTTCTGGCGTAAGCGCCGCCAATACCATATAACAGAGCCATCCAGATGAAATGGCCGATCATAACGATGATCACCACTTTTAAGAATACCGGAAGCTGCTTGGTAATGGTTCCCTCGTAAGAAAGCGCACAGAACGTAAATGCGATAAATACCGGCAGAATCGGGATCACCACACGGGTAACGATCTCCAGCACGATCTTCTGAAACTCATCTAACACATTGGTAATGACTGTTGCCTTGGTCCAGGTTGCAGCCAGACCAATAAACAGTGAAAATACCAGTGCACTCATAACCGGCATGATCTGCGGAATATCTAACTGGAACACTACGCCTGGCAGTTCCTTTAATCCATCCACCTCAGATACAATAGACAGATGTGGAATGAGCAGATAACCGGCTGCCATGGAAAACAGCGCTGCACCAACAGAAGAAACATATGCGATCACAACTGCGACCCCAAGCATCTTGGATGCGTTATTTCCCAGTTTTGTAATGGACGGCGCGATAAATCCAATAACGATCAACGGCACACAGAAGCTGATGATCTGATTCATGATGTACTTTAATGTCACCACAATATTCATCAGTCCTTCACCGGCAAACTGCCCCACCAGAATGCCGATCACAACTCCAAGCAACAATCGAAACGGTAAACTCCCCGTAAGTTTTTTCATATAGTTTTACCCCTCTATCATAATTTTTATAATTTCCTCGTTGGTTTCCTTCATACCCTCCTTTCCTAAACGCCCAACGTTCTTTAACGATGTCTCGATACCCTTCGCCACAATTCCATCCCCTCCGTAGAATTCCTGACCGCGGATATACATATTATAGCCAAAAATGCCTGCTTCTACTGCTGTGGCGATCTTTGCCGCACAGGAAGCCTTGGCTCCGTCACAAACAATACCGGATACGATCGCAAGTGCATTGACAACCGTATGTGCGATCACATCATAATCCCCTCCGCACAAATACGCAATACCTGCTCCTGCACCTGCTCCTGCGCTGACTGCGCCGCAGTATGCGGACAGACGTCCGATCGGTGTTTTTTCATGAATAGTGGTCAAGTTGGAAAGAGTCAGCGCACGCAGCATTTTCTCCTCTCCCACCTCCATAGCTCTCGCATAGACAATGACCGGAACGGAAGAGGTGATTCCCTGGTTGCCGCTTCCGGAGTTAATGACAACCGGCTGCTCACAGCCATTCATACGGGCATCAGAGCCTGCTGCAGCCATAGCTTTTGCCTTTACTCTTAAATTATCCCCTTCCATATCCAGAAGGACGCTTCCGATATTCGCTCCATAATTGCCCCGGATACCTTCCTCGGCGATTGCCATATTGTAGCGGATCTGCGGCTCTAAGATCGGGCGCACATCCTCGATGTCTACAGTATTGGCAAAATCCCAGATGTCCTTCATGTTCAGAAGATTCCGGTCTGTCAGACCGTCTTCCGCCTCGCCGCGGACCGGAATATTTTTCAGCACCTCACCATTCTTCTCAATATACACAATGTTGGTGTGGTAATTAGCGATCCGCACTTTTGCGCTCTTTTCACCCTTAAATACGCTAATAACAATATCAAAGGTATTGCCATTCTCCACATGCTCTACTGTAATCTCTGCGGTCTTGAGAAATTCTTTGATCTCTTCTGTCTGCTCCGGTGTCACCTCAGCAATCACCTCCAGCTCTTTCTCCGGCTTACCGGCCACGATTCCTGCTGCGGCTGCTGTATTCAGTCCCTTCATGTTATCCGTATTCGGTACAATAACAGATTTTACATTCTTGATGATACTTCCGCTGGCTCCCACGATCACCTTGTCCGGCAGTTCTCCTAAAGTCTGTCTGGCAACAGCTGCCGCATAAGCTACCGCGATCGGCTCTGTACACCCCATAGCCGGGATCAGTTCTTCCCTTAAAATCTGAATATACGCGCCATACTTCTCATTTGTCTTTTCCATATGAATTGTACCTCCGCATCCTTTGTATTCATCACGCTTCCTGTCCACGCCCTGCACAGACAATGTTACTTGCCGGTTTGCACAACGCGTGAGCAATAACACTTGCCGCTCCTGTCTGGCGGCCACACTTGCTTTTCTGTTGACTGTATTGTATCATTATGTTATCTATTTGTAAAATTTAATGATTTAATATAATCATTTAATTTTTTTAATTGTTGCAGTTTATGTGTGGTATTAATTGTATCCTTTCATATATGCTCTGGAAAGGTTGGAAATATGTTGGAACTTGGAGAGTTCTGTGTTTT
>ENA-USUJ01002371-USUJ01002371.1-human-gut-metagenome-genome-assembly--contig:-NODE-2371-length-14366-cov-8.738470_pt1 | contig 14366 bp, 10 predicted proteins | sample MGYA00250061_ERZ773398 | MGnify/ENA primary metagenome ERZ773398 (study PRJEB29103, sample SAMN06111992) | human gut metagenome | biome: human gut; feature: ankylosing spondylitis patient; material... | reverse complement strand
CAAGGCCAACCGTTCCGCGACTACAAGGCCGCCAGCAGGCAGCCGGAGTACGCCGAACATTGCGCGACGGTCGAACTCAATATTATCAATAATTTTTATATCGCTTTTTATTAATAAAAATAAGGTAGAAGCTAAAGAATTTATTGAATGTGATTATATGGCACCTTTATCATATATGGATTCAAATAGTTTGCCATCTAAAATTCAATTTGATTTTAAATATTTTCAAGGTTATACCTATGATAGGTGGGCGATTTTTGGCGGAACACAATATAAAGTCATGCTTGTTGATGCACCTAGTAGATATATTGATTCCTTTTGTATATCAAAAATCACATCAAATACATTTAATTTAGAAAATCATGATGTTAACTATAGAGGTGTTACGTATAATGGTACGTTTTTGTCAGTAATTGTTAATCCAGAAATAGTTGATCAAGGTGACGGGAATAATATTAAACAATCAAAGATAGCAATTAGCTATCAAATTAATAATATTCCAAATTCAAAGTACATAAAAATATATTTTGAAAATTCTAAGTTACCAATATTAAAGGTGAAAAGTGCAACTAAAGATGAATATCAATCATATATTAAGAATAATCAATATATAAATACAAATGCATCAAATTTAATCTATAATTTATATAAAATCTCTGGACTTAGTACAGGATTTGCGCAAAAAAATGGTGATATTGTAAATGGTATACCCCCTCTTACTGATAGTGAATCGAATATAAAAAAATATATTCAATCAACAGGGGGAATTGTATTAGTAAATACATCAAATCCAGAAGCTTATCCAAGTAGTGTATGGAATAAATTTAAAGCTGAGGAAGATAGGCTAGGTGTTGATTATACAAATTTAAAAATTGATCAAGAAAAAACCAATAAAAAAACATATACTAGAGATTATTATGATGCAACAAAAACAAAGTGGCATAATTATATGCAAGAGGCAATTAACAATCCTAAAACTGGAAAATCGAAAGTTAATAATGAAATGTTTCAATATTGGTGGGATAAGGTTTCAAGGTATGTTTTTGAGGAAGATTTGGAATTATATAGAAAGTATTTTGTGTATATTTATGAAGGAAATACGGAAATTATGTCTAAAGAGAATTACAATAATTATTTAGATGCAATAGATCATCTTATTGGTTCTGAAAATTATTCTGATGATGTAAATTGTTTGGAAAAAAATCCGTGTGCATCGTATTGTAATACTTCAGATGCAAAGAATTTTATGTGTTCTGGAATTGCATTTGATCAATGTACATCTAATTCTCAGGATTATAAAACATGTAAAAACGCATATGATTTATGTAAAAATGTACCTTCTTCTAATTATGATTCATGTATGATTGGATATATGGGTGAAGAAAAGTATTCAAACTTTAAAAAGAAAAATGAAGAATTGAAAAAAGAACTTAATGATTTAAGGGATGAGGAATTAAAACAGGCTTCAGATAGTCTATACAGAATAACTGGTCCATCATTGAATATAGATTTTAAGAAAAAATATGAATTGACTTGTGATGATGTAGAGGTATTTCGAGTATTGTATTTAATAATCGAGATTTCTGCACCAATATTAGTTATATTATTTGGGTCTATTGATTATGCAAAAGCAGTAATGGCGTCAGATGTAGAAAAAATGCAAAATATAAAGAAGAATTTTCCGAAAAGATTGGGTTTATTATTATTATTTATATTTATACCACTTATTATAAGTATTATATTAGGACAATTTTCAAATTTAGATACAAAATTAATGAGATGTATAGTAAATGGAAGTTAGGAGGTAAAATATGGGTGGCTTATTAAGAAAATTACTTGCATACATATGTAAACCAATATATAAATTTATTCCAAATGTATATTCAATATTTTACAATATAGCAAATACTCGTTTGTTTCAAGAGGGTGATACAACAGTACAACAATTAAGTGCTAATATATATGTTCTTGTTAGTGTTGTTATGTTATTTGCATTCTCAGTAACAATTTTATCGGCGATTGTTAATCCAGATTTATTGAGTGATAAGAAAAAAGGTGTTGCTGCAATATTTAAAAGATCAATTATTGGATTAGTACTTATTGTTGTAATTCCATTTGCGTTTGATGAAATGTATAAAATTCAAGAAAATGTAATGGATAACAACTTGATAGAAAAAATAATTGTTGGTTCGGATTTTAAATGTAGAGAAGGAGAAGAGGGTGAATGCGAAAAAGGTGGTAATGGTGGTCAAGTTATAGCAGGAAATTTAATTTCATCCGTTTTATATCCTATTGATGATGAAGTTGAAATATCTGAAGATTTAAATGAAAGTTATTCTGATATGGTGAGAAAAGATATAAAAAATATTGGAATTATTGCCAAAAATATTAACATCACAACAGATGGTGATACAAAGAATTGGGGAAAATTTGATGATGATAATTATGCATTTCAGTTTGATGGATTAATTGCCATTGTTGCAGGAATTGCAACCTGTTATATACTTTTATTATATGCTATTGATATGGCAGTAAGAGTATTTAAATTGACATTTTTAGAGTTAACAGCCCCAATATCTATTGTTGCATATATGGCATCAGGTGAAAAAGTACTAAATTCTTGGGGAAAAGAAGTAATGAAAACTTTTTTAGATGTTTTTGTTAGAATAGCAGCTATGGCAATTTATCTATTTTTTATCAGTAGTTTGGCTTCATATTTAAATACAATTGATAAAGGAGATCATGACTGGAGTTTTACTTTAAAGGCTTTATTAATAGTTGGAATGTTAATGTTTGTTAAACAATTACCTGATTACGTTAATAAAGTATTTGGCACAGATATTAAACTACAAGGTGGTATTGGAGGTAGACTTGGTCAAATGGCTGTTGTTGGAAAGCAAGCCCAAGATGCTTGGGGAAAAGTAAAAAATGTTGCAAAAGCAACTCCATTAATAGCAGGTAGTGCTGCCGTTGGTGCCGCAACTGGTTTAACTTCAAGGATAGGTAATGCTATTGGTCAAACGAAGTTTGGTACAGCAGTAAATAGCAGTCCTTTTGTTCAAAAAGTTCGCGGTGTTGGGCAAAAAGTTTCAAATGTTGGAGAAAAAGCTGTAGATAAGGTTAAGAATGCAAAATCATCATTAGCAGCTGTATCTAAAGAAACTAATCCATTCAAGGCTTATGACGCATTTAAATATTCAGAAGGAAGTATGGGATCAGTTAGAAAAGAAGAAAAACAATGGGAAAGAAATGAGAAAGCTAAAGCTGATGCAAAAGAAAACTTAGCAAGAACTATTAATAAATCTACCGGTTCTACAATTCTTGATAATGATGGAAATGTTACAAATGCTGCATTGGCTACAGTTAGTGCTTTTAAAAGTATGATTAATTCTATGAAAGAGATAGCAACAGAACAACAAAAGAAAGCATTAACAAATTATAATGAAAAACAACATGATTTAATGGTTGCTCAAAAAGATAATCAGGTAATAAATCAAATTAGAAACGCTATAGAAAATAAAATGAATTCATCAACAGGTAATCAAAAATCTGATTTAGCAAATATTTTATCAAATTTAGATTTGGGTATGTATAAAAATAGAACTCAATTGGAAACAGATTTAGGTTATGCTTTATTACATGATAGTAGTGGTGTTCAGTTTAACAATAATATATCTAATAGTTTGAATGAGATGTCTGGTGGTGCTGCAACAATTAATTCGATAGATTCATACTCAAAAGAAGTCGATAATAAGCAAGAAGCATTTTCAAGAGCAGAATCTACTTTAAATGATGTAATTGATAAAGCAACGTCTGATCAAAAAGTTATTATGAAAGAGGCTAGAACTACAAGTAAGAAAATGAATGAAGCAAATATAAAATAAGGAGTGTGATATATAGTGAATTATTTAATCCCTGCAAATGCCAAGAGAGGAACTTTAATATTTGGATTATTTAATAAATTCGATTTAATATTATTTGGTATTGGTGTAATAGTAACAGTTTTATTATTAATAATTATTAGTCCTGAAAGTTTGGCAACGGCATTAATTTGTCTTACGCCACTATTTGTTTGTACTTTTTTGGTAGTTCCAATACCTAATTATCATAATGTACTTACACTTATAAAAGAGATAATTAATTTCTATTATGGAAGAAGAAATTATAAATGGGAAGGTTGGTGTTATAAGAATGAATACAAGTAGTGCTTATACTGAAAATTGGATTTCAGTTAAAGAAATAAATAATAATATGATTGTACTTGATAATAAACAAATGGTTACGGGTGTTAAAATACAACCTAGAAATATATTTATATTAGAAGAAAATTATCAAAATAATATTATAGAAGCTTTTAAAACATTTTATAATCTAATTGATTATGAATTTTGGTTAATAATTGCTGATAGACCTGTTGATATTAATTTATATATATCTCAATTACAATTGCAACTAAATAATACTCAAAGTCCAGTTTATAGAAAGTTAATAATGGATGATATATCAAAAGCGGAAATGTTTATGAATAATGGTATTGTTGATACTGAATACTTTATATTATTTAAAGAAAAGGATAATGATGCAATACAAAAGAAAATAAGAAATCTTATAAATAATTTAGCAAATTGTGGCTTAATTGCATCACAAACATCTAATGAAGATTTAAGAACAATTTTAGATAATTTCTTAAATGGTGGTGCAAAATTTCAAAGTGGGACGGTGATTGCAAATGGGGATTAAAAAAGAATTAGCTCCAAAAGGAATGACATTTAATTCTTCTGATTTTATAATTAGTGATAAGTATGCAACTATATTAACTGTACTTTCTTATCCAAAGTACATAACTCATGGATATTTATCAAGTTTAACATCTGGTATGGCTGGTGTTAAAATAGTAATTAAACATATTCCTGTAGCATTTGAAGTTGTTTCAAAAATGCTTAATAAACAATTACTTGATTTAAATGAAAGATATCAAAAAGAATCAGATCCTACTTATCAAGAGAGAATTAGACAAGATTATGAATCATTAGAAAATTTTATAAAAGTTATTACAACAAATCAATCTAAGGTATTTGATTTTCAATTACACATAATGATAACTGCAGATACAAAAGAGGAACTTGAAAGAACTAAAATTCAATTAAAATCAACTTTAGAAGCAATGGAAATGAGAGCAGTTCCTTTAAGATTTGAACAAGAAAAAGTTTTAAAGTCTTGTTTACCAATATTTGAAAAACAAGATATTGAAGATAGAATTGGTACACCAATTCCTTCACCAACACTAGCAGCTATGTATCCTTTTGTATTTGATAGTATCAAGGACCAGGGATTATCATGTTTGCTTGGTGTAGATTTCTCTGGTGGTATAATATTATTTAATCAATTCTTATATCAAATAAAAAAAGAACATAATAGAAATAATGCTAATATGATTATTTTAGGTAATTCTGGTAGTGGTAAATCTACTGCTGGTAAATTACTTTTAAGATCACATGTTAGAAATGGTTATAAGATTATTGCTATAGATCCTGAAGGTGAACTTGAACCAATGGCAAGACTTTATAACGGTGATTTTATAGATTTAGGTAGAGGTGGAGAATTTGGTATGATTAATCCACTTGAAATAGTACCTGATGCTGATGATGAAGAATCACAAAGAGGTGTTGGATATGCTGTTTTAACAAAAACACTTCAGACATTAAAGGCATTTATGAAATATTATGATCCATCTATTGAAGAAGATGTACTTACTTTATTTAATGAAGTTGTTGTTGAAACATATCAAAGATTTAATATAAATGTTAAAACTGATTTTACAAAATTAACTTCTGCAGATTTTCCAACATTTAGTGATGTTTATACAACTATAAGAGGAAGAATATTATCTTATGGTGAAGCAACTAGAGAAAGAGATATAATGGAAAAACTTGAAATAAAGGTTAGACCTCTTATTTCTGGAGGATTAGAACATTATTTCAATGGACATACAACAATAAGTCCAAGATCAAACTTTATTGTATTTAACATAAGAGAGTTAATTAATGCTGAAAAAAATATTAAGAATGCTTTATTCTTTAATATATTAAAATATGCTTGGGGACTATGTCTTGATGCAAGTGAAAATACTGTACTTCAAGTAGATGAAGCTCATATCTTACTTGCTAATGACAATACTCTTGGTGCAGATTTCTTAGCACAAGTACAAAGAAGAGCTCGTAAATATAATTCAGGAACAATAGTTATTACACAACAACCAAGTGACTTTGCAGCACCTGATGTATTAATGCAAGGTAAGGCAATATTTGATAATGCTTCATATTATCTAGTTATGGGTCTTAAAAAACAAGCTGTTGAGGATTTATCTAGATTAATAGATTTAAATGATAATGAAAAAGAAAATATTAAACGTTATAATCAAGGTGATGCATTATTTGTATGTGGAAGTAAACGTATGCAAATAAGTGTAATTGCAACTGATGCTGAACTTGATTCGTTTGGAACAAGAGGCGGATTATAATAAAAAATAGGTGGTAAAAATGAAGGACGATTTTGAAAATGTTGAAATTGACAATTCAGATGATTTTGCTGAAGAATTAACTGAACCTTCAGTACCTTCATCAGATTTTAATGAATCTGGAACTAGCGGAATTGATGAATCTGGTAGTTCTTTTGCCAGTGAAACAAATAGTGATGTACCAAATGTATCTGATGCAGATATAGAAAGATTAAATGATTCTAAAAATAAAAATTATAATAAAGCAGATAGTGGTAAAGATGCTTTTGAAAGAAAAATAAATAATAAAGATTATTATAAGAATCAAATAAATGATGCAAAAGAAAGAAAAGAAAATGCTAAAAATAATTTAAAAAAAGCATCAGATAATAGAGATCAAACAAAAGATAGATTAAATCAAGCAAGACAAAGAAGAAATTCTATTCCAAGAGGACAAAGAACTAGTTCTGACAACGAAGAATATAAAAATGCTAAATCAGCAGCTAAAGAGGCAAAAGCAAATGAGAAAAAAGAAAAAAATAATTTAAAAGATGCCAAAAAGGATATTTTTAATGCCAAAAAAGACAATTTAAAATCTAAAGCATATCAGGCAAGACATCCTATTCAATCTGCTAAAAATGCTGTAGAGACAGCTGTAAAAACAGCTGCCAAAAAGGCATTAAAAAAAGTATTGATTGTTATTGCACCATATGTTATCGGATTTATATTAATTTTTTTACTTGCATTCTTTGTAATAGAGCTCATATTGGGTCCTATTATGGAGGCTTGGGGAAACCTTGAAGAGGGTGTAACGAATGTTGCAGATTTTAGTGAAAAACTTACTAATTTTTATAATGGATTTGGTTTTCAGGATTCAAAAGAAGCTTTTTATGATGAATTAAACGATCTTTGCGATAAATATACATGTTCTAATAATGGTTCGGGTCTTGATGCTCCATTATTATTGACGACAATATTTTATTCCGAGGAAAGAGGATATGATACAGATTATGAAAATATTGCTGATGGTTTGGATGAAGAGGGTGACCCAGAAGAAGATTTATTTGAATCGATAAAAAATTCTATTGTTGAAAAATATTACAAAGAATCTACAACAACAACGGATGAAAATGGTATAGAGTATTCTACTGGTAAGGTTTATAGGCTTAGAAAACTTGCAAAAAATCAGGTTAAATCATCTGGATCATCATATTCTTTTGATGAAGAAAAATATAAAACTTATTTGTTTGATAAATATTTCGAAAAAATGCCTGAATACAAAAAACTTCTTGGCAATTTAACAGATGATCAAAAAGTAAGTAAAAAAGAAGAATTATACAATGATATAATATCAAACAAAGATTTATTTAAAGATATATTTTTACAATATGCAGATGCTGATAGTGAGAGTTATATTGATAGTTGTTTGGGAGCAATTGATGTAAATTTAGTATCAGAACTTCAAAAACCTGTAAATATACCTGACGGAACTACAGTTTCTTTTAGTGACCAATATGCATATGGTGTTGTGGACGGAAAATATCATAATGGGGTGGATTTAAATGAAACAACAGCAGCTGTAAGTTTGGGCTCAAACGTGTATTCAGTTGCAAATGGAACAATTGAATCTATATCTAATTTATCTGGATGCACGGCTAATAGTGAAAATGTATGTGCCAAAACGATTAAAATAAGTCATAATATTGTTATAGATTCTTCAGAATATAAGTTTTCAACAATATATACCAATATCATTTCTAAAGAAGGCTTGTCAATAAATAGTAATATTAATAAAGGAGATATACTTGGTACAATTGCTTCGACTAATAATGATGAAGGATTACACTTTTCATTCATGGATAATAAGGAATCATCATCTGGAACAATAATAGATCCAACTAATTTATTTATTACTTGTTCTACTAGTGCGGATGATTGGAAAATTCACAATATTGTTTTATCAAAAAACGATTTTAAGAATAAATTACAGAGTTATTGTAGTCGCGTTGGCTGTGGTTCATCAATGCAATTATTTGTGAATAATTCTGATTTAATTTATGATACAGCTAAGAGAAATAATGTTAATCCTGAATTAGTTGTTGTACGTGCTGTAAACGAAGGTTTTTCACCAGGAGGAGGTAGTAATAATTATTGGGGAATAGGATGTACAAATACTGGTGGAGTAAATGCATGCTCAAGATATTCTTCTTTATCTGATGGTGTAAAAGGATTTGCTAGTATATCTCCTGTTAAAAATTCAGAAACAGCATCAGAAATGATGTCAACATATGCTTATATTGGAGATTATTGGTATAATCCTGGTTCATGGTCATTAGGTGGATGTGCATACTATCCATCAATAAATGGTTATATGTCTTCTAGTAGATCAGTTACTGTTGGTGGATATTGTGAGACAAGTAGAAGCTGTTCTGGAAGTTCTTGTAATAAAACAATTGATGAGGATCAACAAGCATATTCTAAATGGCAAGTTGAAGAAAATTTAATAAAGAGAAGAAAAGAAATTTTTGGTTATTAATTTTCTTGATTTAAAGGTATTTTAAAATACCTTTTTTTTTGTTATAATATAGTAAATTGATAAGAAGGAAGAGATTTTATGAAATTAAAGTTTAGGGCAGAAAAAAAAGATGTAATAGCGTTTGCAGTAATATCTGTTTTTATGCTTTATTTAGTATGTTTATGTGTACTTAATTTCTCATTTATTATAAATGAAGGTACACCTTGGGGATTAAATCCATTTTTAGCGTTTACTCCAAAATATATTGGTGTAACAATAATGCTTTGGATTGCTTCTATTGCATTTCTATTTGCAAGTACATCATCATATTTCTTTACTAGAGAAAAAGGTTTTGGTTATACTAGTGAGAAAAAAGAAGATGGCTATGCTAGATGGGCAAAAGAGGGAGAAATAAAAAAAGCCAAAGGTGTTGTAAGAGTTCCATATGTTGAAAAAGAAGCAAAAGCAGGTGGTACACCTTTAGTATATGATAAGGAAGCAGCTTATGTAGATAATGGTGAAAGTCATACACTTGTTATTGGTGCGACAGGTTCAGGTAAAACACAAGGTATAATTAATCCAACTGTTCAAATGCTTATAAAGGGTAGAGAATCAATGATTATATCTGACCCTAAAGGTGAAATATATCATGATAATTCTGGAATAATGAGAGAACTTGGTTATCAAATTATTATACTTAATTTCCGTGATCCACAAAAAGGTAATTGTTGGAATCCTTATCATTTACCATATAAATATCAAAAGGAAGGTAATTTTGATAAGGCAAACGAACTATTAAACGACTTATCACTTAATATAGTTGTTGATGGACAAGGAAATGATCCATTTTGGCAGAATTCAGCGGCAAGTTATTTAACAGGTTTATCACTTGCTTTATTTGAAGATGCTCCAGAAGAAGAAATAAATATAAATAGTGTTAATTTAATGATGACAACAGGTGAAGATAAGTACGGTGCATCAAACTATTTAAAGGAATATTTTAATGCAAAAGATCCAGCTTCACCTGCTTGTGTAAATGCTTTAGGTACAGTTAATGCACCAAATGAAACAAAAGGTGGTATTGTATCTGTATTAAAAGATAAGGTTAAAACACTAGCTGTAACTAAAAATTTATCTGAAATGCTTTCTAAGAGTGATTTTGATATGGATAGTATAGGTGAAAAACCAACAGCAGTATTTATGATTATACAAGATGAAAAAACAACATACCATTCACTTGCTACTATATTTGTTAAACAATGTTATGAAGCTTTAATAAATGTTGCACAACAACATGGTGGAAAACTTCCCGTTAGAACAAATTTCTTACTTGATGAGTTTGCTAACATGCCTAAGTTTAAAGATATTACAACAATGGTTACTGCTGCTCGTTCAAGACAAATTAGATTTACATTTATCATCCAGAATTTTGCACAGTTAAAACAAAATTATGGTGATCATGATGCCGAAACTATTCGTGGTAACTGTGGTAACTTAATATATTTATTAACAGGTGAATTATCAGCTTTGGAAGAAATTAGTAAATTATGTGGTGATAAGCTTGTTAGAGTTGGTAAAGATAAAAAGGAGGAAACAAGACCTCTTGTAACTGTATCAGAACTTCAAAGAATGAAGCCTGATGAAATCATATTAATTAAACAAAGATGTGCACCTTTTAGAGGCAAATTAAAAATGGATTGGGATACTGATTTTGGTTTTGGTAAAGGTACAGATCACTATGGTAAAAATGTTATTTATCCACAAAGAGAAATGACACCAATAAAAACTTTTGATATAAAGGAATTTGTAAGAAAACAAAAACAAGAAAAGCTTCAAAATGCAGGTCTTGATGGTAATTCTTCTTCACCAATGGGTGGTGGTTCACCTTTTGGTATGAATCCTTTTGGTGGTATGCCAGGTATGGGTTCAGATATGGATATAGATAAAATGATAAAAGAAATAGATGCTAAAATTGCTGAACTTGAAAAAGAAGAAGAAGAAGAAAAGAAGAAACAAGAAGCAGAAAAAAATAAAAAAATAGAATCTAAAGAAGATGTAATTAATAATTCGGAAGAAAAAATAATAGATAAACCTGCACCAGAACCTATTAAGAGTAATAGTGAAGAAGAAAAATTATTTGATACAAGAAATATATCAACTGATCCAAATGTAAATGAGATTATTCATAGTAATATGGTTGATTTTGAAAACTTTAAAATAAAAGATGATAAAGAAAAAATGGATAATGAAAATAAAGAAGAACCAAAAAATAATATCAAAAAAGATAATGATTCTGATTATGATGATTTCTTTGATGATTTCTTCTTTGAAGAATAAAAAATGCACAATGATTGTGCAAAATAGTGCTTAAAAAATGTAAGAATGCACAATATTCTCAATATTTTGTGCATTTTTTTCTTTAGGCTATTGATATAGTTATAAAATAAATATTTTCATATTATATAGTGGATTGGTGGAAATATGAAAAATATAAAAGCATGTGATTTAAAACCAGAATACAATATAATTGATTTAAGAACAAAAGGTGCATATATGAAAGGACATATATATAATTCAAAAAATATTGATATGAATAATTTAACAGATATGCCACATATGTATTTAGATAAAGATAAAACATATTACATATATTGTACAGAAGGATTTAAAAGTAAAAGATGCTGTAAATTTCTTGAAGTAATGGGATATGATGTAGTTAATGTAATAGATGGGTATGAAGGTTTTATATAAAAAATAAGTTAAGTTTAAAAAACTTATTTTTTTTGTATTAAAAATGGTTTATAATATTAAAGGAGGATAACATGGAAACATTTTTAACAGAATTAATTAGTAAAGCAACAGATTTAATGGGTAGTCTTGGATTTATATCAGGATTTTTGCTTATTATATTTGAATCAATGATACCTGTTTTACCACTTGCTGTTTTTATAGCACTTAATATTATGACTTTTGGGTCATTATTTGGTTTTATATTATCTTGGGTAGCAACAGTTACTGGTTGTATGATTTCATTTTATTTATGTAGAAAACTACGTAATAAATTTGAAAAGAAATATGGAAATAACGAAAAAGTTAAGAAGTTTAAAAAATATATTAATAAATTATCGTATAGCAATTTAGTTATATTAATTGCTTTACCATTTACACCTGCATTTGCGGTTAATATAGCCGCAGGTTTAACTGATATAGATGCTAAAAAATATTTTTCAGCTCTTATGATAGGTAAATTGCCAATGGTTTATTTTTGGGGATTTATAGGAAAGAGTTTACTTGAAAGTATAACAGATCCATATACAATTGCGCAGGTCGTATTTATGGTTTTAATTGCGTATTTAGTAAGCAGGCTTGCAAATAAATTTATAAAATAGGAGGTACAAAATATGGAATATATAATAATTGGAATACTTATTTTACTTGTTGTACTTGTAACAATAAGTTTATTTAAAAATATTAATGAAGGAAATATTACTGAAAGACTTGGTAAACTCGAAAATAATGTAACAAGAGATCTTTATGATTTTAAAAATGATATTAATAAAAATCTTAATGAAGATATTAATGCATTAAATGATAAGATAGAACTAAGATTAAACATGATAAATGATAAAGTAAATGAAAGACTAGATGAAAATTTTGAGAAAACCAATAAAACATTTACATCAGTACTTGAAAGATTAAGTAAAATAGATGAAGCTCAAAAGAAAATAGATACTTTATCTAATGATATAGTTTCACTTCAAGGAATATTAACTGATAAAAAGAGTAGAGGTATATATGGTGAAGTAAACTTAAAACATATTTTATCTAGTGTATTTGGTGAAAAGAATGATAAGATTTATCGTCTTCAATATACTCTTCCGAATAGTACAATAGTAGATGCAGCATTATTCGCACCAGAACCACTTGGTCTTGTTGGAATTGATTCAAAGTTTCCTCTAGAACATTACAGAATAATGGTTGATAAAAGATATAGTGTATCTGATAGAGAAACAGCTGCTAAACTATTTAAAAGTGATGTTAAAAAACATATTGATGCAATAGCTAGTAAATATATTATAGAGGGTGTAACAAGTGATCAAGCAATAATGTTTTTACCTGCAGAAGCAATATTTGCAGAACTTAATGCATATCATAGTGATATAATTGAATATGCTTATAAAAAAAGAGTGTGGATAACTTCTCCAACAACGTTAATGAGTACGCTTACTACTATTGAAGTAATTATTAAAAATGAAGAAAGAGATAAATATGCTAAAGTAATAAGAGATGAATTATCAAAACTATCTATTGAGTTTGGTAGATATAAAGAAAGATGGGACAAGCTTTCTAGAAGTATTCAAACAGTTAATAAAGATATTGAAGATATACATACAACAACAGAGAAAATTACTAAAAGGTTTAATAGTATAAATAGTGTAGAATTAGATGATAAAAATTTAATTGAATAAAAAAACATCAAATGATGTTTTTTTAAAATACTAAAAATGTAATTATTCCAACTATAAAACAATATATTGAAAAGTAAATTAATTTACCTTTTTTCATAATGTCAATAAATAGTTTTGCTGCAAAATATGTTACAATACCAGCTGCAATCATACTTACTAAATAAGGGATTGCAAGAGTTGCAATATTACCAGCAGTAACAAGATCTTTAACACCAAGTACCATACTTGCTACACTTATTGGAATATAAAGCATAAATGAATAGTTAAGAGCAGTTTCTCTTGTTAGATTAGATTTCATACCTCCAACAACAGTGGCTCCACTTCTACTTATTCCAGGAAGAAGTGCTACTACTTGAAAACATCCAATTTTAAGTGCATCTAAGTAAGTCATATCCTTTTTTTCTTTTTTTCCTTTTATATCTTTAATCATAAATAATAGTATAGATGTAATTATAAGCATTAAACCGACTAGTTTTGTTGTAAAATATTCTTCAATAAAGTCTTTTACAAATAAACCTAAAAGTGCCGCAGGTATAGTACCTACAACTATAAGCCATGCATATTTATAATTAGTACTATATTTTTTTTCTTTAGTTTTAATATACATAAAGAAATCTTTAATAATACTTATTATTTCCTTTCTATACAGAATTAAGATTGCGATAAGTGAACCAAAATTAACAATGATTTCAAAATTCATATCACTTAATACTTCACTATTGAATAGAGATTTAAATATTCTTAAATGTCCACTAGATGAAATAGGAAGTGGTTCTGTGAAACCTTGTATTATCCCCAAAATTAAATATTTTAATAATAACATTTTATTCACCTCATAATAATTATATAATAAATTTCAAAAATAATAAATAAAATTATAACAGGT
>ENA-USUJ01002368-USUJ01002368.1-human-gut-metagenome-genome-assembly--contig:-NODE-2368-length-14380-cov-5.442564_pt1 | contig 14380 bp, 13 predicted proteins | sample MGYA00250061_ERZ773398 | MGnify/ENA primary metagenome ERZ773398 (study PRJEB29103, sample SAMN06111992) | human gut metagenome | biome: human gut; feature: ankylosing spondylitis patient; material... | reverse complement strand
ACGCTGTGGCGTTCCGCTCCGCCCCGGACGAGGACGGCTGGATCAGCATTACCTCTGAGCCGGTGGAGGAGAAAGACGGCATGTTGCAGCGCAGTTCGGCTGTTGTCTGGTAGCCGCTGTCTCCGCTGGCCTCACCCTGCGGATAAGCTCGTACTCCGTTAGCCCCGCCCAGGCTGAACTGTTCGCTGCCGTCCAGCTGTTTATTCGCCAGCTGGCTGTGGAAATTCAGCAGCAGGTCTACTGTATTGCCCAAACGGCGGCTGTGGTTAACATCGCCGGTCAACTTATGGAAGCTGCCTTCTGTTTCGCTGTTAAAATCTTCGTTGGTAAGCTGTCCCCAATAGTAAAGCGCACTGTAGCCTGTATAGATGCTGCTGCCTCGACTGTTGCCGCTGATTCCTGTATGTACGGCATTACTGCTTTTTTTAGCGTTGTAACCAAACAGGCGCATTTCATCCTGCAGCTGACGGTTGTCGTAGCCGTAGACCAGGTCTAGTTTACTGCTGCTGGTATTAGTCAGGGGCGTACTACCGTAGATGCTGAAGGTTTTGGCTTTGCCAACTGCGTCCAGCAGATTGAAGTAGTCGCCCAGGGTATAATCCATCTGGCTGTAGGAAATGCCCAGACGGCTGCCGTTGCCGCTGATGGGCATTTCATAACCAAAATTGTAGTTGCGCATATCTTCGTTGCTTAAAGTTCCGCCCACAGTAAATTTATCGCCAATACGCCCTGGGTCGTTAAGGGTAGTCTGAAAGCCGTAGCGGTAACGGCCGCTGTATTTGCCGCCGTGGTTATCAGCATATAAAATAGTTTCGACGGCTTTTTTATCAGCGACAATGATCTCAAGATCACTGCTGCCGACGCTTGCTCCTGCTTTAAGCATACCTGCGGCTCTGATGCCGGGCAGGTCGTTGAGGTTGTTGAGCACTGTTTCCAATTCGTTTGTTTTGATAGCGTCGCCGCCGTGCAGTCTATCTATAAAACTGCTGATAACCGCATCTTTCAGGCCAGATTTGCTATTTACCGTCACCTGGCCAAGATTACCCAGCAGTACACGAATTTCTACTGCTCCGTTCGCTATCTGCTGCGGCGGAATAAAAGCAGTGGCTACGGTGTATCCCTGCTTACGCAGGTAAGCTGTCACCTTATCGGCAGCCTGCTGCAGCTGGCTCAGAGTCAGCTCCTGTCCGACATAATCTGCTACCTTTCTAAAACAAAATAAAATTGTCTCATTCTTTTCAAGTTTGAAATGCTATATCCTTTACCTAATTCATTTGTAAGTCGTTTAGAATATTCTTTAATTATTCCTTCTCCATAATGTTTACCTGCTTCAGAAAGTAATTTACCAACATTATAATATGTATTTAAATCACTTCTATTTTTACTATAGTCTTTTACTCTTTTCGTAATTTCATTATTTATTAATTCTGTTTTTATTTCATTATAATAATTCATTTCTTCCCTCCTTTACACTAATTCATATTCTCTTGCTATTATTCTGTCATCACTACAATATTCAATTACATATTTATTTTCTTTTTTGCATATTATTATCCATATGGTTTTATTTTGATTTATATTTTTTAGATTTTTATCTATATAATTCATATAAAATTCTATTTGTCCTATATGTTCTTTCTTGAGTTCTGTTACTTTTAGTTCAACTACTACAAAGCAATTAAATTCATAGTTAAATAATAATAGATCAATATAATTATATCTATCTCCTATTTTTATTTTATATTCATTTCCTACATATGAAAATCCAGTTCCTAATTCTTTTAAAAATGAATCTAAATCATTTAAAATTACCTCTTTTAAAGCATACTCTGATAATTCATCTTTAAATGTATTTGATTTAATTATAATTGGATTTGGTATTAAATCATCAATTTTAAGTTTTTTTGTTTTTTCTAAATTTTGTTTTACTTTTTTACTTAATCTTTCATATTCTTTAGTTTTAATTTTGAAATGTAATTCTCTTACAGATAAATTTTTATTTTCACATTCTTCTAAATAATATTTAATTTCATTAAAATTTCCTAAAGAAAGTACTTCACGATAATGACTCCAAGTCAAATTGGAACACATTGTGTTCCAATTTTGATTAACAAAAAGCTCATAAAACTTTCTCATATATCTAAGATTTCTTTCATTATATTTTTTCCCTATTTCAATCGTTAATTTATTTGAATATTCTTTAATTATATTTTTACCATATTCCTTCCCTGCTTCTGATAGTATTTTACCAATTTCAAAATAATTTTTTATTTTATTCCTATCTTTTGAATAATTTTTTATTTTATCATAAATTTCACATTTTAATATTTTACTCTTTATCTCATCATAATAGTTCAAATTTAATCCTCCTTATATTAGTTCATATTCTCTTGCTATTATTCTATCATCACTACAATATTCAATTATATAATTATTATCTTTTTTACATATTATTATTCCTATTGTCTTATCCTGTCCTATTTTTTTTAAATTATTATCTATATAATTCATATAAACTTGTATCTGTCCAACATGTTCTTTTTTTAGTTCTGTTACTTTTAATTCTATAACCACATAACAATTGTATTCTATATTAAATAGTAATAAATCTATATAATTATATCTATTACCTATTTTTATTTTATATTCACTTCCAACAAAACAAAATCCGTTACCTAATTCCTTAAGAAATGACTCAATATCTTCTAATATTAATTTTTGAAGTACTTTTTCTGATATTTCATTGTAACCACTTGTATTTTTTATTTGAATTGGATTCTTTACTAGATCTGATACTTTTAATTCTTCTTTAATTTTCAATTTTTTCTTTGTTTCTTCATCTAATCTTTCATATTCATTATTTTTTATTTTTTCTCTTAATTCTCTTATCGATAAATTTTCTTCTTCAGTTATTTTTATATAATAGTTTATTTTATCTATATCATCATATGGCAATAATTCTACATAGTGACCATAAGACAAATGTTGCGACACTGTCGCAAGTTTTTCTATTAAGTTGTAAAATTTTTTCATCCTGGTTAATGAAGTAAATGTATATCCTTTTCCAAACTCATTTGTAAGTTTTTTAGAATACTCTTTTATTATTCCGTCTCCATAATGTTTACCTGCTTCTTTTAGTAATTTACCAATATTATAATACGTAGTTAAATCACTTTTATTAATTGAATAATTCTTTACCTTTTTAATAATCTCATTATTTAATAGTTCTTTTTTTATCTCATCATAATAATTTATAAAAATCACCTCTACTTCTTATATTCTCTCTTTTTAAAGCAAATTCCCCTAAATTATAAAAAAAGTAATCATTTTTCTTGATTACTTAATATTTTATTTAAAAATTAAAATCTAAATATACATAATTATTCATGTCATATGATAAATTTTTATCTATTTCTTTTTTTGCTTCTTCACTTATGCTTGATATTCTCTTTTTATTTACAAGTGGGTCAATATATCTAATTTTTGCGCCATGATGAACAAAATAAACATTTTCTGGTTTTTCTTTGCTTACTTTTATATTTTTAGCATTTTTCCATATATTAAATATTTCTTTATATTTAGAATTCTCTATTATTTCTATTATTTCTGACTCTTTCTTATTATATAAATCCTCTTTAGTTATTAATCCATCTTCATTTAATTTCTTTATAATATCCGCAATTAACTGCATTGAATATCTTGTTCTATCTTCTCTATATATAATAGATAACTTACTTGTTATTTTAACAAACTCTAAAGCCGTTTCTTTTGATTTAAATGATAATTCTAAAGTACCATCTTCATCCTTATCTAAAACAACATCATTATAAATTTTCTTTATTTCATCTATATTTGATAATTTATATGTTAAAAGTGCATTAGAAAGCGAATATTCAAGTCTATCCGCTGATAGTTTTGGAGTATCATTATCCGCAACTGGATATATATGATAATCTTCTACTTCTTCTAATTTTATATTGTCTCTCTTTAATAATTCCATTATTTCTTTTGAGTTACTAATAATTTTACTTGTTAAATCTTCTGTTGACTCTTGAGTCATATAATCACCATTTAAAAAGTCAACACAATGTTTAAATACTGGGGTTGCTATGTCATGAAATAAACCTGATAAAGTCTGTTTTTTATCATGAGTAAAATGCCATACTATTAAAGCAACTGCAACTGAATGATCTAAACTAGAAAAGAAGAATTCACTTTCAAACAAATCAGAATATATTGTACCATAAGTCATACTAATATATCTTTGTTTTAATAACTCTTTAGTTTCTATATAATCATTTAGCCATTCTGGAAAATTTGGTTCTAACACATTAAAATAATCTAATACTCTTTTATCAACACTATCTATATATTTCATAATTTTAACTCCATATTACTTATTATCCATTTTATATCCTCAATAGATTTATCTACATTAAATGAACCATTACCAATAGGATAAAATACTGAATAAAAATTAAATTCTTTATTGTTTATTTTCTTCACAAATAACTTTTTTCTAACATTTGAAACAGATATTTTTTCATCAAGCACAATAGAACTTACCTGATTACCAAAAAGTATTATTACTTTTGGATTTACAATTTCCATCTCCTTTTTAAATAAATTTAAGTACTCCTTATATACTTTATCAGGAAGAGGTCTTGCATCTATCTGTGTACATTTGCCCAAATTAGTTATAAAAACTTTATGTTTTTTTACATTTTCATATACTTCGTTTGCAAAATCTATAGTCCATTCTTTTCCTTTAATACTTCTAATTCTTTCATATACATCATCATCTAATAATCCAACATTATAAAATAATGTCCATATATTTTTTGTTCCTATCCAAGGCGATTTTAATCCTTTCCAATTTTTACTTGATGCAATATTTCTTCCCGTTGGATTCATAAATACAAATGCAATATCAGGGTTTATACACTCTCCACCATTATATATAGAATCAAGTTCTTTAGCACCATATTTTAATTGCAGCCTATCATAATCCTTCTTTAAATCTTCTAACTTCATTTCTAACCTCTTACTTTAAATCATCAAATTCTAAATTTTCAATACTTATAACTTTATCATTACTATCAAACACCAGTTTAAATACTTCTGGAGCAGATATTTTTTTATCAAATACAACTTTATCATTAAATGAAAAAGTAATATTTCTATCAGCATTAATACTAATTAATTTACAATATTTAAGTAAGTAATATATTATTGCATATCCATGAGAAAATATAGCAATTCTTTTACCTTTATTATTTTTTATAATTTCACTTATTACTTCATCCATTCTTTTTCTTACATCTTTTTGACTTTCTCCACCTACTGTTTTAAATTTTTCATCTAAAAATTGTTTAGTAAACCAATCCGGATAAATATCATCATTAGGTCTACCTCTTCTTCTTTCATCTAGTCTATTATCCAAATTTATTTTTAAATTTTGTTTTTCAAGTAAGTATTTAGCAGTTTCTAGAGTTCTAACTAACACACTTGCATATACTATATCAATATTTTGAAGTTCTTTTTCATTAGATAAAATCTCTGCTCTTCTCTCACCTTCAATAGATAAAATGAGTTTTTCATTTTTAATTTGTTCACTATCACTTGTATTATAATTTTCTACAATATCTTTTATATCATATTTTATAGAATGTCTTATTAAGTATAATGTTGTATTTTGCATATTTCTCACCTACTATAAGTTAATTATATCAAAAAAAAGATAATACTAAAATAGTATTATTCATTTATATTTTCCATTCCTTGTTATCAATTAACATAATATATTTTAAATCTAACTTATTTGAAAATGATTCTACTCCTTTAAATATTTTTTTAGTGAAATAATATTCATTTATTTCTTTTAAATTAACTTCACCATCCGTAATAAAATTTATTTTAAGATTGTTATTTTCTATAGTTATATCAATATCATTTACATGACTATATTCTTTATTACCTTTAACCTTTTTTCCATAATATGAAAGTCTTTCTTTTGTCATATCAAGTTTATCTGCAAATATCAATATTATTCTATATAAATTATCTGTTTCAAAGCCATCACTATGATTCTTAATTGCATCAAGTATTAAATTAATATCATCAAATTTTATATCATTATTAATAAAATAATCTTTTGCAAATAAATAACTTCTGTATGCATGATTTTCTTTTCCCAAAATAGCACCTGTATCATGAAGTATACATGCTATCTTTTCTTTATAAATAAATTCTTCATCAAATTCTAATTTATTTAGTACATTATCTATTATTTTTTCTACTCTTTTTATATGATTTAAATCATGATATGCCCATCCACCAGTTTTATCTTCAAACTTTCTTATATTTTCATACCTATCTATTATTTTTTTATCATTAATTATTTTTTCATATATTTCTTTAAACATTATTATCACCTTGTAATTAATAATATTCATTCATATTATAATAATTACTTTAGATTAAAAAAAAGCAAACATAATCGTTTACTTTAATTAATTAAAATATCAATATTTCCAGTAAAATCATTTGTATCAATAACAAAATAATTACTACCACTTTTTACATTAAAATCAAATTCATATAAACCACTATCTTTAGTCAATACTTTTTCTTCTTCCTTTAAATTCATTTTTATAGTTATTTCACCTGATACTTTTTCAAGATATATTTTTATATGAATATTATCTTCATCTCTATTTAAAGTAGTACCACCAAAAATAGTTTCTTTTTTACTAGAGTTTTCGTAATTTGATACATAAGTTCCAGTATAATGATCTATGCCAAAATTTCTTTTACCTATTAAATTATTATCCTTAGTAAGAATTTCATCGCCAAAATTTTTACATGCATCATCAAAAGTTTTTATTACTCTATCTTTTGAACAACCAGTTAAAAATATAGTGCAAATTATAATAAATATAACTATTATAAACTTTTTCATATTATCTTTCTCTTATAATATTCTTACTAGCAAAATATGTTAATAAGAAATATCCACCATATATTAAAACTAAAAATATAAATGTCATGGTAATTGATGAAGTAAGACCACTAATACCCATAGTTCCAAGTATTTTTTTTGCAAATTTTATACCAAATATTGAATGAACTATAGCAAGTGATAAAGGAATCATAAAGAATATAAATATTTGATTAAATAATGCTTTATTGATCATTTTTTCATCTGCGCCTAATTTTCTAATCATTTTATATCTCTCTTTATTATCCGTTGATTCAGATAATTCTTTTAAAGCGAGTATTGCAGCACTTGATATTAAGAATATTATTCCTAAATATAAACCAATAAATGTAACAAGGGCTCCAAGTCCTATTGATGATTCTAACATATCAAGTTTTGTATTATAAGATAGCACATGTGTTTTATAATGTGTTTCTTCTAAATTAGCAAGTTCATTGTTAATCTTAATTTTTTCATTTTTATTTTTACTATTAAAATTAGCAAGTAAAATTTCATTTGATATAGTATTTTCTTTTAATACATTATCTGGTACAACTATAATTCCTATATTTAAATGTTGCGCACCAATATCAACAAATCCATATTTACATTCTGTATACTTTGGTACTAAATTAATACCATTTATATTAATACTTTCTTTATCTTTTAATGCAACATTTCTAATATTAATCATTGAATTATAATCTGCAATAACAATATATTCATTTTCTTTTAGAGTATATGTTTTATTACCATATAATTTTGCAACCTTATTATAATCACTTATGCTCATTACTTGTTCTTGTTCATCAAAATTTATAAAAGGAAACGTTTTTTCTGTTGTACTTGCACTTTTACCTAAAGCGTCTCTTAAAGTTAAGTTTGTATTATAGTAATATACAGTTAAATTATCTTTAAAATTATTTATATCTATATTATTGTTTTTTAATGTTTCTTTTATAGAAACTTTTGTATCTAATAATGCTTTATCTTCCAAATTATAATCTTTAAGATTTTCATCTTTTATATTTCTTAATTTAGTAAATTCAACTTCAACAGGAGATAACTTATCAATATTTCCAGTAAGCGAATTTTTAAGTGATAGACAACTTGATAAAAAACATATTGTTATAAAAAGCATTAAACATATTATTGTACTTGAAAATACAGTTGTATTAATCTTACTACTAACTTGTCTTAATGTAAAACTATTTAATCCTTTATAATATAAACCTTTCATATTCATTACTATTTTTAATATAAGACCTGATAATGACCAAAATATTAAAAATGTGGATAATGCACCTAATATAATAGGAACATATATTTTATTGCGGTCTCCTATACTATTAAAATTATGTGTTACGGAATAATATGAATAAATAAGCATAACACATGCGATTATAAATATAATCACACAAAGAATAGGATTCTTTAATTTTATTTTTTCAGTCTTTTTACTTGAATTAATTAAATCAATAAGTTTACATTTACTAACACTTATAGTATTAAATATCATAACAATTAAATACATAATTCCAAAATATATTAAACATTTAAGTGCAGCACTTGATGAAAATATAAATCTAAAATTAGTCATATCTGCTTCAAATAAATTTGCGACTAATAAACTCATTAATTCTGATAAGAAAAATCCAATTAAAAGTCCAACACCTAAAGATAAAATACCTATTATAAGTGTTTCAAAAAATAGTATTAAAGATATTTTTCTTTTACTCATTCCAAGTGTTAAATATATACCAAATTCTTTATTTCTTCTTTTTATTAAAAATCTAGATGCATAAATAATTAAAAAGCCTAATATAAAGGATATAAATACACTAACTGATGAAAGTAATTGATTCATAATATTTATTATTTCTAAAGTATTACTAGATACTTTCATCATTACTGTTTGGCTTTCTATTGAATTAAATACATAAAATATAGCAATACCTAAAACTAAAGTTAGAAAATAGATGGCATAGTCTTTAATACTTTTTTGTATATTTTTTATTGAAAGTTTAAAGAGCATCGTTTAAGTCACCACCTAAAAGAGTTACTACATCAATTATTTCATCAAAGAATTCTTTTCTTGTTTCATCACCCTTATTAATTTCATTAAATATTTTGCCATCCTTTATAAATATTACTCTATCTGCATAACTTGCGGTAAATGCATCATGCGTAACCATTAATATAGTTGCAGAAAGTTCTTTATTTAAAAATTTAAATTTTTCAAGTAACATTTTTGATGATTTAGAATCAAGTGCACCTGTTGGTTCATCTGCCAAAATTAATTTTGGATTTGTCACTATTGCTCTTGCACTCGCTACCCTTTGTTTTTGTCCACCACTTAACTCATATGGATATTTATTTAATATTTTCTCTATATCAAGTTCTCTTGCTACTTTTTTAACTCTATCATCTATTTCTTTAGAATTAACATTTTGAATAGATAAAGAAAGTGCTATATTCTCATATGATGTTAATGTATCTAATAAATTAAAATCCTGAAATATGAAACCAAGTTTCTCCCTTCTAAATTTATTTAAACTATTTCCTTTTAATTTAGTAATATCAGTGTTACCTACAAATATATGACCTGATGATACTTTATCAATTGTAGATATACAATTTAAAAGTGTTGTTTTCCCTGAGCCAGATGCTCCCATTATTGCAATAAATTCACCCTTATCTACAGAAAATGAAATGTTATCAATTGCCTTTGTAAGACTTAATTTATTACCATAATACTTTTCAATTTTTTCTATTTTTAAAATATTTTCCATAAAATCATTCCCTTCTACATCTCATTTTAGTAGATAAATAAATTATTGTCGTTTGTTTTGTATTACCTAATATTACAATTTTGTAAGTTAGTTATCTATTTTGTAATAATCATTATTTCCAAATATAATTTTAACTATAGTATATTCATTTTTTTCTGATTCAATTAATATTTTGTGACCTAATTTATCACATAATCTTTTTGCTATATAAAGTCCCATTCCAGTTGATTTTGATAAATTTCTACCATTTTCTCCTGTAAATGATTTTTTAAATACATTCTTTATATCTTTTTTATTTATTCCTATTCCATTATCATAAATACTCAAAATTGTTTTATCATTTTCTTTTAATGATTCTATTTTTATAATTGAGTCATTATCTTTTTTATATTTTATACTATTGTTTATAATTTGATTTAATATAAACCCAAGCCATTTTGAATCTGTTAAGACCTTATTTTCTTTTATATTTGTTTCTATATTTATATTGTTTAAAAGTAATTCATCCTTATTTTTCAAAATAACATCTTTTATAATTTTGTCTAAATTATTTTCTTTTATAATATAATCATTTTCTGCATAATTACTTCTAACATAATATAAAACTTGATCCACATAATCATTTAATTTTTTTACTTCATTAATATAAGTGTTATTTAATTCTTTATGATTGTGACTCATTAATACTAAACTTGATATTGGTATTTTTACTTCATGAATCCACATTTCAATATAATCTTTAAAGTCTTCTATGTTTGATAAATATTCATTAACATTTTCTATCATTGATTTATCAGTTTCATAAATAGTATCATACAATATTTTTCCCTCATAAAATGATGGTCTACTCATCATTTCTAATATTAAATATTTTTTATCTAATTCTTCTAGTTTTTGAATTAAAGAAGTATAAAAATTTTTCTTTCTAAAATAATCTATCATTAATAATAAAATATTTTCAGTTATCAATAAAAAAGGAGCAGCATTATGGATCACAAGAATTCCTTCTCCGCCAGCTACGCCGCCGCCGGCGTGGACATCACCGCCGGCTACCGGGCGGTGGAGCTGATGAAAAAGCATGTAGCCCGAACCCGCAACGAGGGCTGCCTGGACGACGTAGGCGGCTTCGGCGGCTGCTTTGGTTTGCCCACCGGCATGGAAGAGCCGGTGCTGGTTTCCGGCACCGACGGCTGCGGCACCAAGGTCAAGCTGGCCATCCTCATGGACAAGCACGACACCATCGGCATTGACTGCGTGGCCATGTGCGTCAACGATGTCATCTGCGCTGGTGCAAAGCCGCTGGTCTTCCTGGATTACATCGCCTGCGGCCGCAACATCCCGGAAAAGATCGCAGAGATCGTCAAGGGCGTGGCCGAGGGCTGCGTGCAGGCCGATTGCTCTCTGGTGGGCGGCGAGACCGCCGAGCACCCGGGCATGATGCCGGAGGAGGAGTACGATCTGGCCGGTTTCACCGTGGGCGTTGTGGACAAAGAAAAGATCCTGAACAACGACACCATGAAGCCCGGTGATGTCATTCTGGCGCTGCCCTCCACGGGCGTCCACTCCAACGGCTTCTCGCTGGTGCGCAAGATCTTTGACATCGACGGCAACCCCGATGTCCTCAAGACCGCCCCGGCCGAGCTCTCCGGCAAGACCCTGGGCGAGGCCCTGCTGGCCCCCACCAAGATCTACGTCAAGCCGGTGCTGAAAGTGCTGGAAGAGGTGGATGTCAAGGGCATCTCCCACATCACCGGCGGCGGCTTCTATGAGAACATCCCCCGCAGCCTGAAGAAAGGCTGCTGCGCCCGCATCAAAAAGGAGGATGTCCGCACCCCGGCCCTCTTCCACCTGATGCAGAAAGAGGGCGGCATCTCGGAGCACGATATGTTCAACACCTTTAATATGGGCGTGGGCATGGTGCTCACCGTCCCGGCAGAGCAGGCCGACAAGGCCCTGGAGATCCTCCACGCAAACGGTGAGCCGGAGGCTTACCGCCTGGGCGTCATTGCAGAAGGCGAGGGTGTGGAGCTGTGCTGAACATTGCAGTGCTCGTCTCCGGCGGCGGCACCAACCTGCAGGCCCTGCTGGACAGTGAGGCCCGGGGCGAGAACCCCAACGGCAAGATCAAATTGGTGGTGGCCTCCAAGCCCGGTGTCTATGCGCTGGAGCGGGCCGCCAAGGCAGGCGTGGAGAGCACGGTGGTCCGCCGCAAGGACTATGCCGACAGCGAGGCTTTTGACGCCGCCCTGCTGGCCGTCCTGAAAGCGCATGAGATCGACCTGGTGGTGCTGGCAGGCTTTTTGTCCGTGCTGGGCCCCAGCGTCATTGCGGCGTATCCCCGCCGCATCCTGAACGTCCACCCCGCCCTCATCCCGTCGTTCTGCGGGCCCGGCATGTACGGCCTGCGCCCCCACGAGGCCGCGCTGGCCCGGGGCTGCAAGGTGACGGGTGCCACCGTCCACTTTGTCAACGAGGAGTGCGACGGCGGGCCCATCCTGCTGCAGAAAGCCGTGGATATCCTGCCCGGCGACACCCCGGAAGTGCTGCAGAAGCGGGTGATGGAGCAGGCCGAGTGGAAGCTGCTGCCCAAGGCAGTGGCCATGATCTGCAATGGAGAGGTAGAATAACTATGGAAAAGATCAACCTGAACGAGTATCTGGCATCCAACGAGTACCCCGGCCGCGGCATCGCGGTGGCAAAGGCCCCGGACGGACGGCAGATGTTCATCGGCTATTTCATCATGGGCCGCAGCGAGAACAGCCGCAACCGGGTGTTTGACCCGGTGCCCGAGCGGGGCGGCATCTGCACCATTGCAGCCGACCCGGCCAAGCTGGAAGACCCCAGCCTCATCATCTACAACCCCGTGCTCACCCTGGGCAAGACCCACATTGTGACCAACGGCGACCAGACGGATACCATCTACGATGGCATGAGCCGCGGCAAGAGCTTTGCCGACAGTCTGCGCACCCGCACCTTTGAGCCGGACGGCCCCAACTACACCCCCCGCATCTCGGCAGTGGTGTACGAGGACGGCAGCTACCAGATGAGCATTCTCAAATCCGCCGACGGCAATGGTGAGAGCGTCCAGCGCTATTTCTTTGATTACCCCCAGCCTGTGGCCGGTGAGGGCCACTTCATCAGCACCTACAAGCACAACGGCAGCCCCATCCCCAGCTTTGAGGGCGAGCCCCTCCGCTTTGCCTGCCCCCGCACCATCGGCGATTTTGCCCAGGGCTTGTGGAGCAGCCTGAACGCCGACAACAAAGTGAGCCTGTTTGCCCGGGTGATCGACCTGGAGACCGGGGAGAGCGGCGACATGATCTTCAACAAGTACGACGCCGTCTGCAGCGACCTGGACGACCCCGAGGAGCCGGAACTGCTGCCCGAGGAGCTGGAACTGCTCAAGAAGCTCGACGCTGAGGAAGAATAAACGCACCGGAGATTTTAAGGAGGATGCACCAATGAATGAACTTGCACTGAAGTACGGCTGCAACCCCAACCAGAAGCCCAGCCGCATTTATATGGAAGATGGCTCCGACCTGCCCGTGACCGTGTTGAACGGCAAGCCCGGCTACATCAATTTCCTGGATGCCCTCAACTCCATCCAGCTGGTCAAGGAGCTGAAAGCCGCCTGCGGTCTGCCCGCGGCGGCCTCGTTCAAGCATGTTTCCCCGGCGGGCGCGGCCCTGGGCCTGCCCCTGACCGAGGTGGAGCGGAAGATGTACCACATTGCCCCGGATTTTGAGCTCTCCCCGCTGGCCTGCGCCTATGCCCGCGCCCGCGGTGCCGATCGCATGTCTTCGTTCGGCGACTGGATCGCCCTCTCCGAGGTCTGTGATGTCCCCACCGCAAAGCTCATCCAGCACGAAGTCTCCGACGGCATCATTGCCCCGGGCTACGAGCCGGAAGCCCTGAAGATCCTTGCCAGCAAGAAAAAGGGCAACTACAACGTGGTCGCCATCGACCCGGACTACAAGCCCAACCCCGTGGAGCACAAGCAGGTGTATGGCATCACCTTTGAGCAGGGCCGCAACGAGCTGGCCATCAACGCCGACACCATGCTCACCAACTGGGTCACCGAGAACAAGACCGTGACCGAGGCGCAAAAGCGGGACCTCATCATTGCCCTTATCACCCTGAAATACACCCAGTCCAACAGCGTCTGCTACACCTACGGCGGCCAGACCATCGGCGTGGGAGCCGGCCAGCAGAGCCGCATCCACTGCACCCGTCTGGCCGGCCAGAAAGCCGACAACTGGCAGCTGCGCCACATGGACAAGGTGCTCAACCTGCCGTTCCGCGATGATGTGGCAAAGCCCAACCGGGACAACGCCATTGATGTTTACATCGGCGACACCCCGGAGGATGTCATTGGCGACGATGTCTGGGCCGAGACCTTTACCGAGCAGCCCGCGCCTTTGACCGCCGAAGAGAAGAAAGAGTACCTGAGCCATGTAACGGGCGTCTGCCTGGGCTCGGATGCGTTCTTCCCCTTTGGCGACAACATCGAGCGTGCCCGCCGCTCCGGCGTGACGGCCATCGTCCAGCCCGGCGGCTCCATCCGCGACCAGCAGGTCATTGACACCTGCAACAAGTACGGCATCGCCAT
>ENA-USUJ01002366-USUJ01002366.1-human-gut-metagenome-genome-assembly--contig:-NODE-2366-length-14388-cov-11.910558_pt1 | contig 14388 bp, 16 predicted proteins | sample MGYA00250061_ERZ773398 | MGnify/ENA primary metagenome ERZ773398 (study PRJEB29103, sample SAMN06111992) | human gut metagenome | biome: human gut; feature: ankylosing spondylitis patient; material... | reverse complement strand
TTTTTTCCATCTCACTAAATTTTAACTCAGCTGCCTTAGCAAACCCAATAATACCTGAAGCATTAGTAGTTCCTGCACGTTTACCTTTTTCTTGCATACCACCACTTATTAAAGGTGTAATCATAACTCCTTTTCTAACATATAAGAAACCAATTCCCTTAGGCCCTTCTATCTTATGTGCACTAGTACTAAGTAAATCAATGTTCATCTCATTTACATCAATAGGAATATTACCATAAGCTTGTACTGCATCAGTATGGAATAAAACTTTATGTTTTTTACAAATACTTCCTATTTCTTTTAAAGGCATAAGTGTACCAATTTCATTATTAGCAGCCATTATACTAACTAATATAGTGTCTTCTCTAATTGAGCTCTCTAACTCATTTAAATCAATTAATCCATCTTCATTTACGTTTAAATAAGTTACTTCAAAACCTAAACTCTCTAAATACTTACAACTTTCTAGTACTGCATGATGTTCTACTTTAGTAGTAATCATGTGTTTACCTTTATTCATTCTACTTATCATTATCTTTTTAATAGCCCAGTTGTCACTTTCACTACCTCCACTAGTAAAATATATCTCACTAGCTTCTGCACCTATTGTACCTGCTATTAATTTTCTTGCTTCTTCAACTCTTTTGCTAACCATTCTAGATGGACTATATATACTAGATGGATTAGTATAATATTCACTAAAATAAGGTAACATTTCATCTAACACTTCACGTCTAACTTTAGTAGTCGCAGCATTATCTAAATATATCATAAATCTAACTCCTCTCACTAATATGCTCAATACCATATTTAAGTATAATCTTAATATGTTCATCACTTATACTATACATACTAGTCTGTCCGTCTTTTTCTACCTTAACTAAATTTAAGTCTCTTAAATACTTTAATTGATGACTAATTAAAGACTGACTTTTATTAAGACACAAAGAAATACCACTAACGCATTTACTTCCACTTAATAAACTATTAAGTATCATAAGCCTAGTATTATCAGCAAACACTTTAAAAAATTCACTTAACTTATCGTAATCTTGCATACCTTCTCCTTTTATGAATAACCATTCATATATTTCATTATAAAACTAGTTATATTCTAAGTCAAGAAAAAAATAACATAATTAAATGTTAAATATTACTTACTCAAGTTCCTCTATTTTTTTATTTAAAACATCAAGATAATCTTGTTCAGCAGTAGTTAAATGTGTTTTCATATATTTATCATATTCTTCATGTGCTTTTTTCAAAGCCTGTTCATGAGTTATTTTACCACTACCATTTAATATATCTTTTCTTGTCATCTTTAAAAAAGCATCGAGTTCATTTATCCAGTCTTTCATTGTCATAGGATGCATATCTAAAGCATTTATTTCTGCAATATCTAAATATGTAGATACCATTCTATTTAAAATAGTAATCTCTTCTTCAGTTAAATAGTTTTTTGCAATTTCAGTTTCACTTCTACTAGGATACTTTCCCTTAAAATTAGTAAGTCCTAAATTTTCTTTTTTTGAATCAACTCTATAAAATATAACTTCAGCCGCAGTATTACCATGTGTTGCATAGTGCATTTTATTTTGAACTGTTTTAAAAAAACTTATTGATAAGTTATCTTTAGGATCATAATCAATACTAGTTGCATATATATCTAATACTTTTCTCCAAAAAACTTTTTCACTAGACCTAATATCCCTTATTCTAGCAAGTAACTCTTCAAAGTATGGATTACTTCCATTATTTTTTAGTCTTTCATCATTTAATGCAAACCCCTTTGTCATATATTCCTTTAAAACTCTAGTAGCCCACATTCTAAATTCTGTTGCTTTTTTAGAATTAATTCTGTAACCAACAGCAATAATAGCATCCAAATTGTAATGTAATACATTATATTTTTTAGAATCACTTGCAGTTGTCAAGAAATCTTTGACAACTGAGTTTTTATATAATTCTTTTTCTTTAAATATATTATTTAGATGATAACTAATATTTTGTTTAGTAGTATCATAAAGATTAGCCATAACTTCCTGACTCATCCAAATATCATCATTTTCCAAGTTAACATCAACACTTGATTTTCCATCTTTTGATACATATATAAGTATATTATTCATACTACCTTCTCCTTTCATTTTACTAATTCGTAACTACACTCTCATTTTAACAAATTTTTAATAATAATTCCACTAATTAAAAACAAAAGAATAACATAATTAAATGTTAAATTTTAAGTATTTTAATCAAATCATAATTATTAGGTACATCTATATAAGAACTTTTTTCTATTAACTCACTTCTTCCTATTTTTTGTGACCAGTTACCACATACATTTTCTCTTATAAAATGAAAATCTCTTTCACCATCAAATACTTTTATTTCACTTAATACTGCTACTCTATAACCTAAGTTTTTAATTTCTAAACTATCTAAATCAGATTTTAAATTATCAAGAAGTAATTTTGTATTTTTAGGATACTTTTTATAAGAAAATATACCAGGTATAAAATTAAAATAATTCCCAGTTAATCTATAAAAATTCTCATTAAAAAATTGAGGAATACTTAACCTTAAAGCATATGCATAACAATTAGTATACATTGAATTAGTTAAATAATAGTTTATATCACTTTCATAACTAGGAAGACTCTTTAATTGTTTAAGTTTTAATATTAAATATTTTTTATAAAAGAAAAGTAACTCATCATAAGTAAGCTCTTCATTATTAACAATTTCAAAAATATGTTCAAATTCCATAACTACACTCCTTATAAACTTTTACTATTTAAATAACTAGCCATTTGTCTTCCCCATAAATAGAAGAAAAAACGTTTAGGATGAATACCATCATAACCATAAGGTTCTTCTTTTTCTAAAAGAAATCTACTATTTTCTAAAAAATCTATTTCCATACTTTTACATAATTCCATAAGTTTACTATTAAATTCACTTTGATAAGTAAAAGCACTTTTATTATTAATTGCTTTTTCACTAACTGGTAACACTGAATTAATGATAATTATAGTATCAGGCAATACTTCTTTAATATAAGATATACTATTCTTATAAGCATTAATAAACCCTTCTACGTCTCCATTCCATTTTATAATATCATTAGCACCATAACTAAGAAATAAATACTTAGGATTATATTCAATAACCTTAGGCATATCTTTAACCATATTATCTATTCTTCTTCCTCTAGTATAAACAACACTCTCACTATAAAGCACTTTATAAGCATCAAGTCCTTCACCCATTGAGTCTCCTAAAGCCATTGCATGATTATTTAAAAATATTTCTTTTACCTCTTCATCACTAACTTCTTCTATAGAATACTCAGTAATAAAAGGCTTTTCAACTTTAACAGGTACTTCTTCTTTAACTTTATCACTACTCTTTTTATTTCCAAAACAAACAAAAGAAACGACTACAACAAAAAGAATAAAAACTAAACTTACCACACTATATAAAATTTTCTTATTCATCACTTCATCTCCGTACAAAGATTATATACTAACTCACAAAAAAAAGCAAGCATATCTGCTTGCTCGCTTAACAACCATTTAATGAATTTACTCTAAATTAAATATTCATCTACTGGCACTTACATGCCAGAAATATTAGTATTTCTAGCACAGCTTAATCAGTATTCACTTTTTCTTTACCACCAACTTACGTCGGTGGAGCCGTCACGCATGCTTTTCGGACGGTACTTCAAGAGGCACAGTTTAGCATCCACTTGAAGTTTCCAAAATTGTATATGGGTTAGTTGCAGATCCATCTCCCGTATCATATTTGATACAAGATTTTAGTGATAGGACTGGACGCACACCGCCCAAAGTATTGCCCACGTAGCTGTAGGCGGGGCGGCCCGAATTACCTGAGCCGAGAACATACCAAACGAACGAGTTAGACCCATCCCAGCCGTTAGGCGACAAGGACCACCAATAAGTACTTCCTGTTATACTTCCTCCGGAACTATTTAGATAATACCATGCATATGGACTAGGTAAGTTTATGCCATATTTTCCTCCAGCATATGCTAATTCATCTGCTGTCATTAATCCTATTGGATATGTTAGTTTTGCTTCACTATTACTTCCTGAAAATGCATCTTTGTTATTAGTACAGTTATATGTTGGTGTCTTATTTGTGTACAGTCTTCCATGTGGTGCATAATTGAATTGTGTTTTACCTGTGTTATATGTTCCTGCTGTTTGTTCTGTTCTATCATTACAATATACTGCATCATTACTTAAATACTTTGTATAAGCAGTTAAATTGTTTTTATACCAATTATCTACATATGTTTTTATTGTACTATCATTTGTATTTAGTCTATTGTTTTCTAGTGAACCTGTAGTTCCATATTTATATCCTACATACATTGTATCATTAATTGTAGTATTAAATTCACTCTCTCCTATGTAAGCCTTTTCAGTATCTGGACTAGTTCCTGAATACAAGAGTCTTATACTTCCATCATAATTAGTTCTTATTATTCTCCAGTAGAAACCTCCAAACTTAACCCAGTTATTCTTTGCATATCCTGCGAAATAGTATACATCTTTAGGAGTATTACCTGCTATACTCTCAGTTGCTTTATATAAAGTTCCAGTATTTGTTTCAGTAAATGTTGTATCAAAGTCTGTTCTTGTTTTTATTGTAGAATTATCTTTTAATATCTTACTAAGTAATGTTGATGTTGAATAAACTTGACAAAACTCATTCTTTTGTACATTACTTATAGTAAGAGTATTACCACTTACTGTAGGTACTGTCCCACTTAAACAAGTAATATTTAACTTATCAAGTGTAACTGATTTATCACTTGGTGTTAAAGTAAATTCTACATTATTTCCTTTTTGTACTTGTTTAATATTCTTATCTATTGTTCCTTCTTTAAAATCTATCTCTATTGTTTTTAAATTCTCATCTACTTCTGTATTCTCTCCATCAGGTAAGTATTCTCCTCTTGCACTTATCTGAGTTACAAAATATTTTCCAAGACTAGCATTCTGTGCATCACTCTTAAGCCATGCATATAAATTAAATATCTTTGTTTCTCCTACTCCTATTTGTATATTACTTGCTATCTTATGATTATTATCAGTAGTATTTAAGTAATCACTATATAAACCTATTGTAGGTGTTTCTCCTTGAACTCCAAACCCTATTTTAACTTGATCATCACTAACAAATTCAGAATACTCACTTGTTCCATCACTTATTACTCCTGCAGTCATATCTCTTTCTAAAAATATACTTACATATAATGGTAAACTACCAGTATTAGTTAATGTAAATATATATGGTTTTAAATTATTCCAGTCATCATTAGTAACAGGATCAGCTACTGGATATATCTTACTATAAACAGTATTACCATTACTATCAGTTTCTGTTCCAATAATATTACCTATATTACTAACATTACTTGCACATGTTGAATCTTTACAAAACGATAAACTAATATCTCCAAACTTTATAACATCACTTGCACCACTTTTATCTACTTTAAATATTGCATAACTTAAAGCAATAAAAAGTATACTAACTAATAATACTACACCTATAGTTATTTTAATCTCTCTATTTATTAACTTTTCTAGTCCCATGTTATCACCTATTCTATTACAATATTAATTATAAAATATTTTTTTAATTTTATCAAGTATAGTTAACTAATTTTTACAAAAACTAAGGTAGAATTAATTCTACCTTAGTAAATAACTAAAATTTAACATCAACATTTTCTTTTTCTTCTTCACTAGTTTTAAAATAATACTCTTCTTTAAAACCAAATAAACTACTAACTATATTAGATGGAAATACTTCTATACTATTCATATATTTAAGTACACTATCATTATATTCTTTTCTACTAATAGATATCTTATCTTCTATTTCACTCAAATTATCTATTAACTTATTAAAGCTCTTATCTCCCTTTAAATCAGGATACTTTTCATTAAGTAAGAATATACCACTTAACTCATTATCTAATTCTTTATTAGATTCAATTTCTTCCTTCCTATTACTAGCATTAACCACTTTTTCTCTAGCCTTAGTAACATTAATTAAAGTAGCATTCTCATGTTTTGTATACCCTTTAACACTATTAACTATATTAGGTATCAAGTCACTTCTTTGTTTTAATAATACATCAATATCACTCCAATTAGAATCAACCCTATTATTTAATTTAGTTAATTTATTATAAACTTTAACAACATAGATAATAGGAATAACTACTAATATAATACTAAGTATACTAAGTAGTACTCCAATAATTTTATTAACTGTATTAGTATAATTCTGATTATCTATCTTACTAATTTCTTTATTCTTACTAATACTTAAAGAATCAAGTTCATTACTCTTATTAATATCATTATTCTTAATTAAAGAATTCTTCTTTATGACATAAGGACTAACTTCACTATTCTTACTAGTCTCTAATTTTCTAATTTCTTCATTTTTTTCTTTTAATACATTATCCTTTTCTTTTTCAAAACTCTTTAATTCTTCCCCTATACTATAATATTTATCACTAAATCCACTTTTAAAAAACTCTTTATTTTGTCTAACCTTAGCATCATTTATTTTACTAATAATATCACTCTCTTTAGTTTTATAGTTATTTTCTACTTCACTAACTAAATTACTATATTTAACATTAACTTCTTCTATAAGTGGATCATAAGTATTATTCACTTCTTCATCTAACTTAATATACTTATCATTTATTTCACTCTCTAATTTAGTATATTTATTATTTATCCCATCAATAAGTTTACTTTTTTCTTCAAAAGTTAACTCCTTATAACTACTAGCCTTACTTATCTTACTAATACCAGGTATTAATAAAAAATAAATAGAAACAAATATAACAACCAAATAAAATATAATACCCCCAGTTATTAATTTAACTTTATTTTTCATAAATCATCATACCTCGATTTAATTATATCAAATTATAATAAAGAAAAAAAGCTTTTCAGCTTATTTTGTTCTTTTTAATGATTTATTCTTATTAATAACAGACATAACTAGATCTAAATTTTCTGTTGGAATAGTAACTATATCATATTCCCAAGCATATAAATTTTCTAAATCACTATTTTTAGAAACCTTTAAAGTAGTTTCTCTCAAATTAGCAATAATTTGATTTTTACCAAATACCATAGATAATTTAGAATATAAATTAGTTCTAGTACCAACATTAACTATATGTTCAATTCTAACTAAGTCATCAATCTTAATTAATTGATATTTATCTAATTCAACTATACTCATTATATGTTCCCCCTTCCAAGTAATTAAAATTATACCATATTTTGTACAATAAGTCAAATCTATCTATTTAAAGTTAAAGTATTTCCTTCTAACTCATCACTTATCATACTAGATATTTCATTTCTTAAATCACATATTTCTTTAACTTCACTCTTTGTATCTAACAATGTTATAACATTACTAATAATCATATCTAAATCAGTACTATATTTAATCAAACTATAATCTTTATTTACAAGAGTTAAATTATTATCATCTTTCATACTACTAATATATAAATCCATCTTACTTAAAAGTAATCTTCTATAATACATTTGGCTTTCATTATCTAACTTACTTATCAAATAATTAACTTTCTTAGTTTTATTAACTATTTCCTTTTTAACATTATTTATCTCTTTTTCAATTTTGTTTTCATTATTAATTTCTATTAATCTTTTTATATTACTTTCCTTTTGAGCATCTTCTAAATATTTTTTATTACTATAATGGTACATTGTATTAGTTACAAATGAATGAATAAAGGGACAAGCCTGACCAACTTTATAACCAACTAATAATGGTATAAAAGCCTTTAAAAAAGTATAAAAAGTGCTAATTAATGGATTAAATGGCAAAGTAATACAAGTACTCAAAATTAAAAGTAATAAACTTGCTCTAAAAATACCTCTAACCAACCATCCTTTAGTAGGATCAACCGACTTATAAAAATCATCAACATGAGTAGAATTCTTATATCTTTCTTTAATCTTTTTATTCTCTATATTAAGTTTTCTAAACTCATCAAAAGCATATTTATTATATTCATCATTATCATCAAAAAAATTTCTGTACGACTTTGATTTGGAATAGAATCACTATCAATAATACAAACCCTATTATCTCTTATAATAATATCTTCTACCAAATTATATTTTATTCTTTTTCTTATTAGTTTTAAAAATTTATTAAAACTAATTGGTCTTTTAAGCCTAAATACTGAACCTCGATCATCAAAAATACATTTAACTATACTTTCGCCATAATCCCAACTTTTTGTATAAAAACTTTTATAATCAATTAATCCCTTAGAGAATTTCAAACAACAATACATATTTTTTTACCCCCAACTAATAAATTAGCATAATTTAATTTAAAAAATCTTGTTTATAAATTTACATACTAATTCACTTTCTAAATTCAAGACAATATATTACCATATAAAGAATAACGAGTCAAATAAAAAGTACTATTTAAAGTACTAATTTAATCTTTTAACTTTTATATCATTAATTATACTATTTACATAGTCTAATTGATTTTCCATCACTGTTATCACATCATATTCATACTTATATAAATCATCTAAACAAGAATCTATATCTGTTGAACAACTTTTATAAAAAACACTTCTATCTAAGTTAGTAATAAATTGATTACTTTTAAGTTTTCTATTTGATAATCTAAAATATAAACTACTTTCTATTCCAATATCTTTAACATGCTCTACTAAAGAGACTTCTTTTATTTTAGAAAATTTATCAAAACTTAATTCAACATATTTCATAAATACCCCCATATTATAAAAAAATGGCGTTCCCGAGAGGATTTGAACCTCCGACCTACCCCTTAGGAGGGGGTTGCTCTTCCAGCTGAGCTACGAGAACACCTAAATTAATTATACCACAAATAAAATAAAAATACACTATAAAATAAAAAACCTAAGTTTAAATCCACCTAGGTATATAAATATTTCTAGTTATAGTATCTTTATAATCCTCAAAATAAAGTATTAACTTATTCATAATATATTCTACTACATTACTAACTCCTCTAGATATAGTTAACTTACTTAATCTAGAACACATCTCACTTTTAAAACTACTATCAGTAACAAACTTATACATTATGTTATCAATAATAACCATCTTTTCTCTTTCTCTTGAAGTAATATTCTCCATATTAAAAATATAATCTTTATATAAATTTATCATATTATGTGTTACTTTATCATCATTATAAACTTCATTATTTACAATAGTATAATAATTCTTACAAATACTTACAACACTTTTATTCTTATTAAAACTATTCATTCTTTTTACTCCTCTACTATATATTTAGATTATATGAAAAAATTAAACACATTTCAAGAATAAATTTTGTTCGCTTGTGCAATATATTACACTTTTTATAAAGAAAAGTACGATTTCTCGTACTAAAATATTTTTATTAAAATAATCTAAATATATCATTAAATGTTACATAAATCATAAGTATTATTAAAAGTATTGTACCTATATTATTAAGAGTGGTCTCTATTTTAGGATTTAACCTTTTACCTTTAATTTTCTCAATAACTAGTAGTAATAGTCTTCCCCCATCAAAAACAGGAATAGGTATAAAATTAATTACTGCGACATTAATACTCAAATAAGCAGTTAAATAAATTAAATTAACTAGCCCACTTTCTTTAACATTATCAATAACACTAAATACTCCAATTGGACCGCTTAAGTTTTCAGCACCAACCTTACCAGTAACAAGTTTACCTAATATATTAAATACACTAACAGTATTTTTATAAGTTCCTACAAAACCATATTTTAAGGCATTAACAAACCCTTTTTCTTTTCTAGTACTAGAACTAAAACCAAACTCTTTTGTCTTTTCCCCATCCACTTCTTTATATGTAGGACTAACATTAATAGTTAACTCTTCACCATTTCTATTTACTAAAAATGTATAAGTTTCTAAATCTTTCCCAAACTTAGTTTCAAGAAGTACATCATCCCAAGAATTAACACTTTTATCATTTATCTTTAAAATAAGATCATTTTCCTTAAGTCCACCAAGTTCAGCAGCACTTCCCTCTAAAACATTACCTAAATAAGGACTAGTTACAGGACTACCATAAATAAGACCATTTATAAAAAGTAATATAATTGATAAAATAAAATTAAATACTATACCCATCACAAGAACAGCAAATCTTTTAAATCCACTTTTATTTTCTAATACTTCACTTTCTTTAACACCTTCACAAGTTTCCATAGTACTAGCAATTGCATTAAACCCACCAAGTGGTAAAAGTCTTAAACTATATATTGTAGGATCATTTTTTCTTTTAAAACTAAATATTTTAGGCCCCATACCTATTGCAAACTCATAAACATGAACACCACTTTTTTTAGCAGCAATAAAGTGTCCCAGTTCATGAATAAATACTATTAAACCTAATATAATAATTAAAATAACTAAAGTTAACAAAAAATTCATACTCTCTCCTTTATAAAAATTTACTCAAATAACTAAATGCTAAAATAACAAATAATATACTATCAAGTCTATCTAATACTCCACCATGTCCAGGCATAATATTACCATAGTCTTTAATACCAAAGTGTCTTTTAATACTACTAAACACAAGGTCTCCTAAAGCACCTATTATACTTAATAATATAGTTATAAGTATTAATAACAAAATACTTTCTTCACCTACTAAAAAGTGATAAAATAATGTACTAACTATTGTAGAAATAATAAGTCCTCCAACAAATCCTTCCCACGTCTTATTAGGACTAACACTAGGACACATCTTATGTTTACCAAACTTTCTACCAACAAAATAAGCAAAAGTATCACTCATTATTGTAATTAATAATAAATAGATAAATATATATAAATCCATCATTCTTATAGTAACAAAATTATTGAATGCTACACCTAAAAATACAATACTTCCAAACAAAAATGTAGCATCACTTATATCATATTCCTTTTTCTTATTATAAAATACAATAGGCATAATAGTTAATAAAATTATAAATATAAGTAAATCACTTAAAGTATACGATAACCTTTTATGACCCCATTCATACATCATAACAAGTACAAAAAGTACTACTCCTATCATCTTCATAACAACAGGTATCTTTTTCTCCTTCTCTTTAGCATTCATTAGTTCCATAAAACCAATTAATCCAAGTATAGAAGCACCTATAAAGAAAGGTAACTTTCCTATTATAACAATAGGTGTACAAATAATTATTGCTACTATTGCACTAATTATTCTTTGTTTCATATTATCACATCCTTACTCACAAATTAATTATATCATAACGAATATAAACTTAAAAGATAAAACTAGTTTTTAATTATATTAACTTGATATGGATTTTCTGCTGTTCCATCTCCACTTTTCCAAGCAATATCTCCCGCTAAACTAATTACAGGTCTTACATATAGACTATAAGTATCACTAGATGTAAAACCACTACTTAGTATCGGTCCATTATTCCAAGAAATTCCAAACATCATAGGAACCCCAGAATGCATATTTGGACTCATTAACCACCAACTATTTACTTCTCCTACAGAGTATGTTTTATTACTATTTCTAGTAAAATATGTATTCCCTGACGTTATATTAAGTACTCCACCAGCAAAAGCTACTTCATCCGCTGTCATAAGTCCTATAGGATAATCTAGTTTTGCACTACTATTATTTGCACTAAAAGCATCTTTTACATTCGTACAATTATATGTTGGTGTTTTATTCGTATAAAGTCTATTTCTAGCAGCATATTCAAAATTATTTGAATTTCCAAAAGTACCACTTGCTATTTCCCTATCATTACAATATACTGCAGCTTTACTTAAATAATCAGTAAAATTAAATAAATTTGTCATATACCATTTATCAACTATATTTTTTATTGCACTATTATTAGTATTATATCTATTCCTTACTAAAGAACCACTTGTTCCATATTTATATCCTACATACATTGGATCATTAGAGTTTGTATTAAATACACTTGCACCAATATATGCATCTGTTGCAGTAGTACTAGTTCCATGATACAAAAGTCTTATACTTTTATCTTTGTTAGTTCTAATAATTCTCCAATATATATCTCTATCACCATTCCAAGTAGCTTTAGATGACATTATTCCACCACCAGAATATTCAAAAAGTGATTCACACTCTGTATCAGTTAAACCAGTCATATAAATATTAGTATTATAATTAACTTCACAAACTTTTCCTGAAGTACAATCACTATTTGTAGTAACAGGAGGTGCATAATAGTCACCATTTTGCATAATATCCTGTACTACATTAGAATCACCCTTATACACAACATATCCATCATATGTACATACCCCAGGTACATTTGTTTTAACCCAGTTATCTAAAGCATTTCCAGCAAAATAGTATACTGTAGTACCATCCTCTGTAGATGTATAAAGTGTTTTTGTATTATCGGTTTCTAAACTAGAACTAAAACTTGTCCTAGTGAGTCTAGTAGTCTTATCACTTAATAATTTATCATAAATAGACGCACCTAAAGTAACATTTAAACTAACTTTACTTGTTATATTATTTATAGTTATTGTTTTACCATCTAAACTATAGTTACCACCAGTAATACTAGAAGGCTCCTCAGTTAAATAAAACATAACTCTACCATTTTCTGTTGTAGTTTTGCTTGTACTATCTATCTTACTAGAATTACTTATATTTATTGTAACAGAATTATTTCCAAGTTCTTTAGTAAAATCAATTTTACATATACTCTCACTATTAATTTTTTCTACTTCAATTATATAATTATCATTATCAAAAGTAATAATAGTTTCATCAGAACAAGTAATATTATTAGCAACATACCCACTACCTTTTGTAGGCATAGTTTTACTTTCTACTCCGTCTATCGTAAAGGCCAAATTATAATCATTTTTACTAATTAATAGTTTATTATTCTTTTTTAACGAAAAAACAAAAAAAGAAACAAATACAAATAATAAACCACTAATTAAAATAATTTTCTTTTTCATATATTCACCTACAATTCAATAATTTCAATATTATCATTCTCTTCTTGTTTTTTAATTTCATCTAAGTTATCACTAATAAACCTACTAGGTTTCTTAATATCTTCAGTTACTATAACAGGCTCTACTTTTTCTATCTTTTTTTCTTTCTCATCATTTAATAATATTTCTTTATATTTAATTTTATTAGCCTTAAATACTGGTGCTTCAGGTACTTCTTTAATTTCACTTTTAAATACATTATCTACTTTAGGAGTACTCTCACTTTCACTATTCAATAAATCGATTTGACTTTCAGTAAGTAAATTAATAGTTTCTTTTTTTAAATCTTCTTGTTCTATTTCATCACTACTTCTATTATCTAAGTTACCACTAAAATTAAGTATAGGTAAAAACACAATTGGTAAAAATATAAGTCCAAATGCAAAACTTTTAGTTGTATGAAAAACTATACTTAACCTATATAACATAATATATATAACTAGTATATTAACTACAGGAAACAAAAGAAGTATAAAGTAAAACCTATTCATATTAACAATATCTAAAAATATAATTAAATTATATAAAGGTATTAATAAACTAACTTTCTTTTTTTCACTAACTTTAAAAATATTACTACAAGTAAGCATTATTAATAATGAAAAAAGTAATGTTACGACTGCAAACCAACCCCATATACGCATAAATTTATATATATAAAATAGCATAAACTTACTCTCCTATCCTAAAATAATAATACACTAATTTTTAAAATTATTCAAGTATATGTGACTAATTTCTATCAAATTAAATATACTATTAATAGGTGGTATATATGTCTAGTTTAAATTTAACCAAAATAATTGGAGGACTAAACAGTACTATTGGAACAGTTAACAAAGTAATTCCTATTTATAAACAAGTAACCCCAATAATTAAAAATGTAAAAAGCGCCTTTAGTACAGTAAATACTATTAAAGAAGCAGCAAAAGAAGCAGAAATTAAAGAAATAAAATCTTTTGAAAGACCAATAACTAATTTTAAAAAGAAAACTAATAATTTAAGAACAAATAGTTTAGATACATTAACTTTTTTCCAATAAAAAAACTAATATTTATAATTAACTAGTATGTTAACTATATTTATTAGTTTTTCATTATTAGTTTTATTTAATATTTTATTATACTTATTTATTAAATATTCATTTTTTTCTTTAAGTAACACTTTATTTTTATGATTATACCCATTTAACAATTCTTCTTTATAATACTC
>ENA-USUJ01002361-USUJ01002361.1-human-gut-metagenome-genome-assembly--contig:-NODE-2361-length-14420-cov-6.258802_pt1 | contig 14420 bp, 10 predicted proteins | sample MGYA00250061_ERZ773398 | MGnify/ENA primary metagenome ERZ773398 (study PRJEB29103, sample SAMN06111992) | human gut metagenome | biome: human gut; feature: ankylosing spondylitis patient; material... | reverse complement strand
CGGCTCTTCACCCGGAAGAACCAAACATCTGCGATAGGTTTCCACCGACTGCGAAATGATGCTTGTAAAAGGAAGCAGATGTCGTAGATCGTGTTCGACGGTCTGAGCCCCTCTTCCAGCCCCAAGCGCTTGGCCATCGAACCGGCCACGATGTTGCGCACGATCACCTCCAACGGGATGATCTTCACGCGGCGGCACAGCTGGTCGCGCTCGTTGAGCGTAGAGATGTAGTGCGTCGGAATGCCCGCCTCTTTCAGATAGCCGAAAATGATCGTCGAAATCTTGTTATTGAGGACGCCCTTGCCCTCGATGGTCGCCTTCTTGATGTTGTTGAAAGCGGTGGCGGCATCCTTGTAATGCATCAGGATCACATCGTCGTCGTCCGTGCGGAAAACCTGTTTCGCCTTACCCTCGTAAAGCATTTCGAGCTGTTTCATAGTTTGTTCTATTTTTTGGAGTTATTGTTTTTTCGCTTTTTTCAGATCGAAGTCCACCACGATCGGCCGGTGATCCGACGGGTGCCAGAAATTCGACAGTTTCTTCGGATCGCGCACCGGCTCGGTATAGTCGTCGCGAACCACTTCGGCGCGCGTCACGCAATCGTAGAGCGCCGGCGTGCAGTAGACGAAATCAATACGCTTTTCCGAATGAGTCGTCGTCTGGAACCGGCCGGGATGCTGTCGGGCGATCACGTCGACGTAGGGCGTATGTTCGAGCACGTAGTCCTGCGTCAGCAGCCGCGGATCGTCCTCCGGACATTTGTAGAACCAGTTGTCGAGCCGCGACCACGAGTTGTTGTCGCCCAGCATCACCCAAAGCTCTTCGGCGGCACGGGGAGCGGTGCCGATCGTATGCCGGCAGATATACTCGATCTCCATGCGGCGGTAACGGTCGCCCTCGTGCGCGTCGCGGCTCGCCGCCACGTCGGTCGCCCGGTAGGCGTAAGCCTGCGGCCACAGATGCAGCGTCACGATATTGACCGTGCGACCGTTCTTCGCGATGCGGGCCCACCCCGCGCCGTGCGTCACCACGCTGTCGGGCTCCTCGCCCACGATCCGCTCGACGTTCTCGATCGGGTATTTCGAGGTAATCACCTGCGGGAAATTGTCGCGGTGACCGCCCACGTACCAATACTTGTGGCCGTAGCGCGCCGCCAGTTCGCCCCAGTTGCCGACCAGATAGCGGTCGGCCTCCGGCATCCTGTCGGCCGTGCCCGAACGGTAGATCGACTGCGCCTCGCACCACACGCAGACGTCGGCGTCGAACTCCTTCACCCACTCCACGAAGCGGTCGTAATTGTCGTCCTGCCCCGACCACATGCCGTTCTGGATGTTCCAGTAGAGCAGCCGCAGGTCGGAGCCCGACGGACGCTTGGCGGCGCAGGGAACCGACGTAGCGATCGCAGCGGCGAAAGCCGTCAGGCAGAAAAGGATTCGTTTCAGGTTCATGCGTATTCAAGTTTAAGGTTAGTTCCGTTTGCGGAAATAGGCGACGGCATTCTCGAAGATCGGCTGCCGTTTCTCCCCGCATATATTCTTGAAGAGGTTCTCTCCGTAGCGCTCCGTATGGCCCATCTTGCCCAGAATACGCCCGTCCTCGGAGACGATGCCCTCGATGGCGTAGAACGAACCGTTGGGGTTGCAGGGCGCTTCGGCCGTCGCATGACCGTCGGGGCCGGCGTACTGGAAAGCTACCTGCCCGCGCTCGAACAACCGGCGCGCCAGCTGCTCGCCGACCACGAACTTGCCCTCGCCGTGGCTGACGGCGATGCTGTGCAGATCGCCCACCGAGAACGAACTGAGCCACGGCGAAGCCGTCGAAGCCACGCGCGTGGTGACGATCTGCGAAACGTGGCGGTTGATGTCGTTGCGGAAGAGCGTGGGCGAATCCTTCGTCACGCAGCCCAGCCGCCCGTAGGGCAGCAGTCCCGACTTGACGAGCGCCTGGAACCCGTTGCAGATGCCCAGGATCAGGCCGCCGCGGTCGAGCAGCGCATGGATCTCCTCCGCGATATCCTTGTTGTTGAGTACGTTGGCGATGAACTTGCCGCTTCCGTCGGGTTCGTCGCCCGACGAGAATCCGCCGCTGAGCACGAAGATGTGGCACCGGCGGATATGCTCCTTCATCTCGCGGATCGAGCGGAAGATCGCCTCGGCCGAAAGGTTGCAGAAGACCGTCGTCTCGACCTCGGCACCGGCGCGGCGGAAGGCGCGCGCCGTGTCGTAGTCGCAGTTCGTGCCCGGGAAGACGGGCAGGTAGGCCACGGGGTGCTCCACCGCCTCGCCCCCGTAGACGAACGTGCGAGGTGCAGGTGTGCTCTCCATGACCGTCCCGCGGTTCGCGCCGCGGTCGGGATAGATTCGGGCGAAGCGCTCGCTGTTGGCGCGGCGCAGCGCGTCGAGCGGCATCCGCTCGCCGTTAACAGTCAACGCTTCGTCGGCCGTCGTCCGGCCCAGCCGCACGGCGAAGGGCGCATCGAGTTCGACAGTGCTCTCCACCACGATCGAACCGTAGTCGTAGGCGAACAGCGCCTCCTCCGGCAACTCGACCTCCGCGCCGATTCCGTTGCCGAAAGCCATCTTCGCCAGCGCCTCGGCCACACCGCCGAACCCGACGGCATAGCCCGCCACGATCCGACCTGCGGCGATCCGCTCGGAAGCATAGTTCCACAAGGTTCGAAGCGCCGCGGTATCGGGCATACGGTTCGCCTTCGGCGTATGTTTGAGCAGGTAGAGCGTATGCCCCGCCTCTTTCAGATCGGTCGAGATCACGCGCCGCGCGTCGACGGTCGTAATGCCGAAGGCCATGAGCATGGGCGGCACGTTGATCTGCTGGAAGGTGCCGCTCATCGAGTCCTTGCCGCCGATCGACGGCAGCCCCAGCTCGACCTGCATCCGCAGCGCACCCAGCAGCGCCGCCAGCGGTTTGCCCCACGAACGGGCGGTGTGCATCCGTTCGAAATATTCCTGATAGGAAAAACGCATCCCCCCGAACTCCGCACCGGCGGCCACTACCTTGGCGCAGGCCTCGACGACGGCGTAGGCCGCCCCGTGATAGGGGCTCCACGACGTAAGGAAGGGGTTGTAGCCGTAGGCCATGATGCTCGCCGTCTCGGTGTATCCCTCGACGGGGAGTTTCTGCACCGAGACCTGCGTCTCGGAGCCCTGCGTGCGGCCGCCGAAGGGCAGCAGCACGGTCGAAGCGCCGATCGTCGAGTCGAACATCTCGACGAGGCCCTTCTGCGACACCACGTTGTCGTCCGCCAGGTCGGCCTCCATGCGCTCGGCGAGCGTCGCACCCTGCGGCTTGCGCACGAAGGGGTCGCACGCCTCGACGGCGCCGATCTCGACCTCGGCATAGTGGGCCGCACCCGCCGAGTCGATGAACTCGCGCGAGAGGTCGACCACGAGCCGGTCGCGGTTGTACATGCGCATCCGGCGCGTATCCGTAACGTCGGCCACGTGCGTCACCTCGATATTCTCTTCACGGCAATAATCCATGAATCGTTCCATGTCCGCCCGTTCGACCACTACGGCCATGCGCTCCTGCGACTCGCTGATCGCCAGCTCCGTCGCATTCAGGCCGTCGTACTTGGTCGGCACGCGGTCCAGATAGATGTCCAGACCGTCGGTCAGCTCGCCGATGGCCACCGACACGCCGCCGGCGCCGAAGTCGTTCGACTTCTTGATAAGGCGCGTCACCTCCGGCCGGCGGAACAGCCGTTCCAGTTTGCGCTCTTCCGGAGCGTTGCCCTTCTGCACCTCCGACGAACAGGTTTCCAGCGACTTGGTATTGTGTTCCTTCGACGAACCCGTCGCACCGCCGATGCCGTCGCGCCCCGTGCGGCCGCCCAGCAGCAGTACCACGTCGCCCGCGGCGGGCGTTTCGCGCCGCACGTTTTCGGCCTTCACGGCTCCCACCACGGCACCCACCTCCAAACGCTTGGCCACGTAGTCGGGATGATAGATTTCGCGCACGTGGGTCGTGGCCAGACCGATCTGGTTGCCGTAGCTCGAATAACCGGCCGCAGCCTTGCGGCTGATGACCCGCTGGGGCAGTTTGCCGGCGAGCGTCTCGCCGACAGGCTGATAGATATCGCCCGCACCCGTCACACGCATGGCCTGGTAGACGTAGCTGCGCCCCGACAGCGGGTCGCGGATCGCACCGCCCAGACAGGTCGAAGCGCCGCCGAAGGGTTCGATCTCGGTGGGATGGTTGTGCGTCTCGTTCTTGAACTGCAACAGCCACTTTTCGGGCTGCCCGTCCACGTCGACGTCGACGAAGATCGAGCAGGCGTTGTTCTCCTCGCTCACTTCCAGATCGTCCAGCTTGCCGATTTTGCGCAGGTAACGGGCGCCGATCGTGGCCAGATCCATCAGGCAGAGGGGTTTTTCGTCGCGGCCCAGTTCGCGGCGGATCTTATGATACAGCTCCAACGACTCCTCCAACTCGGCTCGCATGAACGACTCGTCGACCCGAATCGAGGTCAGCACCGTCGTAAAGGTCGTATGGCGGCAATGGTCGCTCCAATAGGTATCCAGAATCCGCAGCTCCGTCTCGTAGGGATCGCGCCCCTCGGCCCGGAAATAGTTCACCACCTCGCGCAGGTCGTCGGCGTTCATCGCCAGCCCCATCTTCGCGCAATAGGGAGCCAGTTCGCCGTCGGTCAGCTCGCGCAGTCCCGCGAGCACCTCCACGGGCTTCACCTCGGCCTGCTCCATGTCGCTCAACACCGAGAGATCCTTCTCGCGCGACTCGACGGCGTTGATGTAGTATTTGCGCACGCGCGCCAGCTCCTCGTCGGTCGTCGCTGCGTCCAGCAACAGCAGCCGCGACGAGCGGATGCGCACCTCGGCTTCGGGATCGATCAGCCGCACGCAGTCGACGGCCGACGCAGCGCGCTGATCGAACTGTCCCGGCAGATACTCCACCGCCAGGAATTTCCTCCCTTCGAGGTCGCAGGCGTCGGTCACCTCGTCGGTCTGCACCTCGCCGAACACCCTGTAACGGCTCGCTTCGAGCAGTTCGGGCGTGAAGCCGAACAGGTCGTAGACGTTCAGCAGACGCAACTGCGAGAGGTGCAATCCGAGGTTCTCGTTCAAATCGTGTTGCAGGCTCTCGGCCTCGACCCGAAATCCGGGGCGTTTCTCGACGAAAATACGGTAGTTCTTCATATCGTTCAGTTCTCTTTTTTCTCTTTATTCCGCTGCGGCGGCCCGACGGCTCCGCCGGTCATTCGAATCGCGCGGCCCACTCGGCGGCGAACTGCCCGCCGCTCAGGCCCACGAAGGTGATATGCCCCATTTTACGCAGGGGGCGGCTCTCGCGTTTGCCGTAGAGATGGACGTGGACATCCGCCCGCCCCTCCCGGGCGATCGCCTCGGCGGCGGCCAAATCGCGCCCCAGGATATTCTTCATCACCGTGGGAGCCACCAACCGCGGCTCTTCCAACGGCATCCCCAGCAGGTAGCGCGCCAGTTCGCGGAACTGGTTGGTCGTGCATCCCTCGATCGTCCAGTGCCCGCTGTTGTGCGGGCGCGGCGCCATTTCGTTGAAATAGATCTCGTCGCCCTTGACGAAATACTCGATCGCAAGGATGCCCCGATAACCGCACTCCTGCATGAAACGCCGGCTCTCGCTCACGATCCTGTCGCGCAGCGCGTCCGGAATCTCCGCCGGCACGACCGACAGATCCAGAATCCCGTCGCGGTGGACGTTGCGCCCCACGGGAAAGCAGACCGTCTCGCGGCCGTCGCCGACCACGATGGCGCTCGCCTCGAAATCGAAGGCTACGAACTCCTCGACGATACCCGGCCGGCCGAAATAGGGTTCGACCTTCGCCATATCCTCCTCCGAACGCAGCACGACCTGCCCGTGGCCGTCGTAGCCCAGCGTGCGGGTCTTGAAGACGCAGGGGAAGCCGCCCGCCTCGCGGACGGCCGCTTCGAGCGACGGGCGGTCGTCGGCCGGCGCGAAACGCGGCGTGCGCAGGCCGTGCGCGACGGCGTTGCGCTTCTCGCGCAGGCGATCCTGCGAGTCGTAGAGGGGCTGGAAGCCCTGCGGAATATTGTATCGCTCCACGAGCGGAATGAGCACTTCGCCCGGGACGTTTTCGAATTCATAGGTCACCACGTCGCTGCGGCGGCACAGCTCTTCGAGCGCCGCCCCGTCGTCGTAGGCCGCCACGATATGCCCGTCGGCCACACGTGCGGCGGGAGCATCGGCCGCAGGATCGAGCGTCACCACCCGCGCCCCCAGCTTGTGCGCCTCCTCGGCGAGCATCAGCCCCAGCTGACCCGCGCCGATCACACCGATCGTCTTCATCGCGGCACCCATCCTACAACTCCGCTTTCAACACGTCGGCCGTCTGCCGCGTCCGGAACGCATCGAGCCGTGCGGCCACCTCCCCGTCGGACAAGGCCAAGATCGACACGGCAATCAATGCGGCATTCTTCGCTCCGTTGATCGCCACCGTCGCCACCGGCACGCCGGCCGGCATCTGAACGATCGACAGCAACGAGTCCAGCCCGTTGAGCGCACGCGACTTGACCGGCACGCCCACCACGGGCAGCGGCGTCATGCTGGCCACCATGCCCGGCAGATGGGCCGCCCCGCCGGCACCGGCGATGATGACCTCGATGCCGCGCCCGCGCGCCGTCTTGGCGTACTCGACCAGCAGGTCGGGGGTACGGTGGGCGCTCACGACCCGCTTCTCATAGGGGATGCCGAACGCTTCGAGCGTCTCGGCAGCGGCGGCCATGACCTCCCAGTCGCTGGTCGACCCCATGATGACTCCTACTTTCGCACTCATATCTGAAATTTTCTTTGCGGGCCCGTCCCGTCGGACGGATGCTCCCGTTACGTTCGATATCCGCTTTCCACCGGATGCGACCGGCGCGTACTCTTCTCCGGCGAAGCGCATCCCGGAACCGCTCCTGCACGCGCCCGAACCGCCTCAACTCCTTCCGTATCACCCCGGCAGAGGCTCCGTCGCCGAAAAGAAGAACCGCCGCGACACGATACGTCACGGCGGTTTTTTCTCCATCAGTTCCGAGCACACGAACGATGTACGTACCCTTTCGAGTATCGTCCTTTCTGATTCTGCTGTAACCAAAAAGCGTACATGGCGTGCGGTTTCTTCTTATCGACGACACAAAGATAGCTCCTTTTTCACGGAAAACCGAAGCTTATAATAAATAAAATTATAAACAATCTTATCAACATTCCAACGCACGGAACGCCCCTCTTCCGGTCGGCCGCGACCGATTCCGGAAGCGGCTCTGCCGCCGTTATCCGCGCAGCTTCGCCTCGCAGTAGGCGCAACGGTAACTGCCCGGTTCGCCGTCGATCTCATGGAAGAGCTGGTCGACGTCTTCGGTGGCCGAGATGCAGCGGCGGTTCTGGCAGCGCAGGCGATTGACGTCGTATGCTTCGGTCAGATGCGGCGTAGGGGCCGCCTTCCGTTCGCCCGCCCATTGCAGCAGCGTATAGATCAGCGCCATGCGGACGAACTTGCCGTTCTCGACCTGCCGGAAATAGGCAGCGCGGGGGTCGTTGTCCACCGCGCGCGTGATCTCGTTGACGCGCGGCAGCGGATGCAGGACGACCATCTCCTTCTTGGCCGTTTCGAGTTTCTCGGGCGTCAGCACGAAACTGTCCTTTACCCGCTCGAACTCCTCCTCGTCCAGAAAACGCTCCTTCTGCACGCGGGTCATGTAGAGAATGTCCAGTTCGGGCATCACCTCCTCCATGGTGCGCACTTCGACGGTCGGCACGCCGTATTTGTCGCACACCTCGTGCCGGATGTAGTCGGGCAGGCGCAGCTCTTCGGGCGCGATCAGGATCACCTTGATCCCCGTGCGGCGCGACAGCGCCTTGATGAGCGAGTGCACCGTACGGCCGAATTTCAGGTCGCCGCAGAAGCCGATCGTGAGGTCGTCCAACCGTCCCAGTTCGCGCTTGATCGTCAGCAGGTCGGTAAGCGTCTGCGTGGGATGCGCATGGCTGCCGTCGCCCGCGTTGATGACCGGGATGCCGGCATACTGCGACGCCACGAGCGGCGCCCCCTCCTTGAAATGGCGCATGGCGATGATGTCGGCGAAGCAGGCGATCACGCGCACCGTGTCGGCCACCGTTTCGCCCTTCGACACCGACGACGACGCGGCGTCCGAAAAACCGATGACGTTGCCGCCCAGCTCCATCATGGCCGACGTGAAACTCAGCCGCGTGCGGGTGGAGGGTTCGTAGAAGAGCGTCGCCAGCTTGCGGCCCTTGCAGGCCTCGCTGTACTTTTCGCGGTGGGCGATGATGTCCAGCGCAAGGTCGATGATCCGCTCGGTTTCGTCCACCGACAGATCGGTAGGCTCGATCAAATGACGCATAACTCTCTTCGAATTATTTGTTGATCCAGCTTTCGTCCGACGGATTGTTGCGGAAGGCGATCAGGCGCGCCTTGTCCTCGGGACGGATATATCCCTCCTCGGCCGCCACCTCCGCGAGCACGTCGAGGTTCGACAGCGAGTAGTTCACGACTCCGGCCGCCGCCAGCCGGTCGAGCCCCTTCTGCATCCCGTAGGTGAAGATCGACGCCACGCCCAGCACCTCGGCGCCCGCTTCGCGCAGCGCCTCGACCACCTCGATGCAGCTTCCCGCCGTCGAGATCAGGTCTTCGATCACCACGACCTTCTGCCCTTTTTCGAGCCGGCCCTCGATGCGGTTGCCGCGGCCGTGATCCTTCGCGCCGCTGCGCACGTACCCCATCGGCAGGTCGAGGATCGTCGCCGTGATGGCCGCATGGGCGATGCCGGCGGTCGAAGTGCCCATCAGCACCTCGGCACCGGGGAATTTGGTGCGGACGATCCCGGCAAGCCCGGCCTCGACATGTCCGCGCACGACAGGCGCCGTCAGCGTCAGGCGGTTGTCGCAATAGATCGGGCTCTTGATACCGCTGGCCCAGGTAAACGGCTGCTCGGGACGCAGGAATACCGCGCCGATCGAGAGCAGGTCTTTTGCTATGGCTTTCTCCATGTTCGGTTTGTTGTTATCGTTCAATTTCATATACAGTATCGGAAAGGGACCGCCCTGTTCGTCGCGCTCGCTGCGGCCGCACACGGCGAACCCCACGTGTTCGTAAAACCCGCGCGCCGAGAGGTTCTGCTCGTTGACCACGACCTCCGTCACACCCGCGGCGAAAGCCTCGCGCACCAGCGCGGTGCCGACACCCGCACCCCGACAGGCGGGATCGACGAAGAGCATCTCCAACCGCCGGCCGTCACACCCCATGAAGGCGACCGGAACTCCCTCCGCATCGCGCACGATCCGCAGATCGGCTATCGAACGCAGGGCGTCGGGGACATAGGTGCGGATGCCGCGAATATCCTCCTCACTCAGAAAGTCATGCGTGGCGCGCACCGACACCTCCCACAGCTCCACGAGCCGGCCGACGAGCGCATCGTCGCGCGACACGCAGCGCTCGGGTGCGAAAAAAAACACGGGCTTCATATCATTTCATTGCCTTGCGCAAAATCGCCTCCACCTCGTCGGGATAGATCCCGCCCTCGTGCACCTTCACGCCGTCCACATAAAAGGTCGGAACGTAATAGTAGTCGTAGCCGTCGGCCACGGCGGGCTGCTCCGACTCCTCGATCAGTTCGATGCCGACGGCCGCCAGCTCGGGATGGGCGGCCTTGACCTCGTCGATATAACGCAGCGCCTTGCGGCAGAAGGGACAGTTTTTCAGGTAGAAAAGTTTCACCGGTTTCATGACTCGTCTATTTTTCGGATGGGAAACGCCGTCGTCGTCCCGCATCCCGCATATTTCATTCCGCACCGACGAATTCGGCCACGCAGCGGCGATAGGCCGCCACGGGATCGGACGCCGCCGTGACGGGACGCCCCACGACGATGAAGTCGGAGCCGATCTCGCGGGCACGCGCCGGCGTAGTGACACGCACCTGGTCGCCCATGTCGCCGTCGGCGAAGCGCACGCCGGGCGTGACGGTCAGAAACTCCGCACCGCACGCCTGCTTGACCATGCCTGCTTCGAGCGGCGAGCAGACCACGCCGTCCAGCCCCGCCTCGCGGGCATTGCGGGCATAGCGGACGATCACTTCGTCGATCGGCGCGTCGATCAGCAGTTCGCCGCGCATCCGCTCCTCGCTCGTCGAGGTGAGCTGAGTCACGGCGATGAGCAGCGGCCGCGTACCGTCGGGCCGCGTCAGTCCCTCGACGGCCGCACGCATCATGTCGATCGTACCGGCCGCATGGACGTTGCACATATCCACATCCAGCTTCGACAGCACGGCCATCGCCTTGCGCACCGTGTTGGGAATGTCGTGCAGTTTCAAATCAAGGAAGATCCGGTGACCGCGGCGCTTGATCTCGCGCACGATCGACGGCCCTTCGGCATAGTAAAGCTCCATGCCGATTTTCAGGAACGGCTTGCGCGGCTCCTGCTCGAACTTATCCAGAAAAGCGAACGTCGCCTCGGCACTGGCGAAATCGCACGCTATGATTACATCTCGTGTCAACATCTTTATCTCTTCTTTTACGTTTCCGTTCCTGCTCCGTACATCCCCGAACGCCTGTGCGACGAGATGTAACAGTATTTAAAATCCCTCCAAACCTCCCTTTTCCTTCGCTGCGCTCGGTTCCCGCTGCGGCGCCTCGGCATCCCGCGAGCGGGTGCACTCGGCTGGCGACGCGGTCGTAAAGGGAGGCTTCGCAGCCGGAAACATCGTCATCCCTTTTTACGTTTCCGCACCTGCGCATAGGCGCCCTACCGCGCAGCACAACCCACGATGTCGGCGAGCCGTTCGATGCCCAGCCGCTCCATTTCGAAGGGCAGCGCCTCGATGATCTCCTTGCAAATATAAGGATTTTTCAGGTTCGCCGCACCCACTTCGACCGCCGTCGCGCCGGCCATCATCATTTCGATGACGTCGCGCGCCGACGACACGCCGCCGCAGCCGATCACCGGAATCCCGCACGCCCCGGCCACCTGATAGACCATGCGCAGTGCCACAGGGAAGACCGCGTCACCCGAAAATCCGCCCATCACGTTGGCGATCACAGGTTTGCAGCGCTGCACGTCGATACGCATACCGAGCATCGTGTTGATCAGGCACAGCCCGTCGGCACCCGCCTCCTCGCAGGCGCGGGCGATCGCCACGATGTCGGTCACATTGGGCGAGAGCTTGATATAGACCGGTTTGGTCGTCACGGCCTTCACGGCGCGCGTCACCTCGGCGGCGCACTCGGGCGACGTGCCGAACGACATGCCGCCGTGCCGCACGTTGGGACACGAGACGTTGACCTCGATCAGTCCGATCCCCTCCTCGCGGTCGATACGTTCGCAACAGTAGGCGTACTCCTCGACCGAGAAGCCCGAGATGTTAGCGATCACCGGCTTGTGGAAGAACGTCCGCAGGCGGGGCAGCTCCTCGGCGATCACGGCGTCGATGCCCGGGTTCTGCAACCCCACGGCGTTGATCATCCCCGCCGTGCACTCGGCGATACGGGGCGTCGGATTGCCGAAGCGCGCGTCGCGCGTCGTACCCTTGAACGAGAAGGTGCCCAGAATGTTGATGTCGTAGAAATCACGGAATTCGTTGCCGAATCCGAACGTGCCGCTGGCCGGAATGACCGGATTGTCCAGCCGCCAGCCGCTCAGCGTGACCGACAGGTCGCGCGCAATCGTTTTCGTTACCATATCACCTCCTCCTTCGTCAATACCGGCCCCTCCTTGCAGATGCGTTTGTTGCCGTATTTGGTTTTGCAGCTGCACCCCATGCAGGCGCCGAATCCGCAGCCCATGCGCTCCTCGAAGCTCAACTGACCGCTGCATTTCGTAGCGTCGCTCAGCGCACGCAGCATCGGCAGCGGACCGCAGGCGTAGAAATAGTCGTATGCCAAGCCGCTTTCGCGGATCGCGTCGGTCACGAAACCCCGCACGCCCTCCGTCCCGTCGGCCGTCGCCACCACGACGCGGCAGCCCAACTGCGCGAACTCGTCGCGGTAGAAGACCTCCGCCGCCGTGTTGAAGCCCAGCACGACCGCGACCTCGCGGACGTCGGCCAGAAGCCGTTTGGCGAGATTGTAGAGCGGCGGGACGCCCACGCCGCCGCCCACGAGCAGCTCGCGGCGGCTGCCCTTCGTCACGTCGAAGCCGTTGCCCAGCCCTGTGAGCAGGTCGAGCCGCACGCCGGGCCGCAGGCCGGCCATGAGCGCCGTCCCCTCGCCCACGACTTTATAGATCAGCGTGATCGTCCGTTCGTCCCAGTCGCAGACCGAGATCGGGCGGCGCAGGTAGCACCCGTCGAGTTCGACGTTGACGAACTGTCCGGGCGCCGTGATCCACTGCGTGTCGCCTTCGAGCGTCATGCGCCATACGGCAGGCGTCAGCCGTTCGTTGGAGCGAAGCGTGTAGATTGCTTTCTTGTACATAACTCTGTTCCCGAATTTTGATTTCAGGCAGGCAGATGTGGTGCATCGTGCGTCCGAGTCGGACGGGGCATACCAAGCGCATGTCCCGTTCGGAGCGGACAAGGGATGTGCCGCAGGTGCCGCATGAAATTGAAATTACTTCGCGTCGATCGTCGAAACGGAGAGCGTAATCTCTTCGAGCACGTCGAGCAGCACCTTCACCGTTTCGAGCGAAGTGAAGAGCGTCACGTTGTTCTCGACGGCCGTGCGGCGGATTTCGTAGCCGTCGAAGCGCGTATTGTGCTGATCCAGGTCGATCGTGTTGATGATGTAGCTCACGTGGCCTTGGCGCAGCGAATCGATGATCTCGCTGCTGCCCTCGCACAGCTTGCGGCGCAAGCGCGTGCGCAGGCCGTGGCGGCGCAGGAAATCGGCCGTACCGGAAGTCGCCTCGATGTTGAAGCCGAGGTTGTAGAAACGGCGCGCCAGCGGCAGCACCTCCTCCTTGTCCTTGTCGGCGATCGTGAGCAGCACCGTACCGTAGTTGGCCACCTTCATGCCCGAAGCCTGCAACGCCTTGTAGAGCGCGCGCGTCAGCTTGTCGTCGTAACCGATCGCCTCGCCCGTCGACTTCATCTCCGGCGAGAGGTAGGACTCCACCCCGCGGATCTTCGAGAAGGAGAAGGCCGGCGCCTTGACGAACCAGCGTTGTTTCTCGCGGCCGTAGACCTCGGTGATGCCCTGCTCGCGCAGGCTGTGCCCGAGGATCACCTGCGTGGCGATGTCGGCCATCTGCACGCCCGTGGCCTTCGAGAGGAAGGGCACCGTGCGCGATGAACGGGGGTTGACCTCGATGACGTAGACCTCGTCGCGGCCGTCGCAGATGAACTGGATGTTGTAGAGGCCGACGATGCCGATTTCGAGACCCAGTTTGACCGTATAGTCGATGATCTTCTCCTTGACCTTGGGCGAGACGCTGAAAGTCGGGTAGACGCTGATCGAGTCGCCGGAGTGGATGCCCGTCCGCTCGACGTGCTCCATGATACCGGGGATGAAGACGTCGCGGCCGTCGCAGATGGCGTCGACCTCCAGCTCCTTGCCCATGATGTATTTGTCGACCAGCACGGGCGAGTCGTCGTTGACCTCGACGGCCGTCTGCAAGTAGTGGCGCAGCGCCTCCTCGTTCGAAACGATCTGCATGGCGCGGCCGCCCAGCACGTAGCTCGGACGCACCAGCACCGGATAGCCGATGCGCGTAGCGGCCGCCACGCCCGCCTCGATGTCGGTCACGGCCTCGGCCTGCGGCTGCGGGATGCCCAGCTGCTCCATGATCTTCTCGAAGCAGCCGCGGTCCTCGGCGTTGCGGATCGCCTGCACGTCGGTGCCGATGATCGGCACGCCCAGCCGCGCCAGCGGCTCGGCCAGGTTGATGGCCGTCTGGCCGCCCAGCGAGACGACGATGCTCTTGGGCTTTTCGAGGTGGATGACGTTCATCACGTCCTCGACCGTGAGCGGCTCGAAGTAGAGCTTGTCGCTGCACGTGTAGTCCGTCGAGACGGTTTCGGGGTTGTTGTTGATGATGATGGCCTCGTAGCCCGCCTTGCGGATCGACCAGATCGCATGGACGGTCGAATAGTCGAACTCCACGCCCTGACCGATGCGGATCGGACCCGACCCGAGCACGATGATCTTCTCGCGGTCGCTCACCAGCGACTCGTTCTCCTGCTCGTAGGTCGAGTAGAAATAGGGCACGTAGGAGGAGAACTCCGACGCGCAGGTATCGATCATCTTGTAGACGGGGAAAATCCCCAGCTTCTCGCGCAGGGCGTACATCTCGTGCTCGGTAGCGCCCCACAGCATCCCGATGTACTTGTCGCCGAAGCCCATGCGCTTGGCCTCGCGCAGCGTCGCCTCGTCGAAGGGGTGCGCCGCCACCGTGCGCTCCATCTCGACGATGTTCTTGAACTTCTCCAGGAAGAACATGTCGATCTTGGTGT
>ENA-USUJ01002347-USUJ01002347.1-human-gut-metagenome-genome-assembly--contig:-NODE-2347-length-14474-cov-7.692366_pt1 | contig 14474 bp, 14 predicted proteins | sample MGYA00250061_ERZ773398 | MGnify/ENA primary metagenome ERZ773398 (study PRJEB29103, sample SAMN06111992) | human gut metagenome | biome: human gut; feature: ankylosing spondylitis patient; material... | reverse complement strand
TGCTTGTAAGTACATAATTTTTGCAGTCATGACACAAGAAAAGCTCCCTCACAGGAAGGAGCTTTGTCTACAGTCTGGGAACCTGCTTTTGCAGGTTCTTTTTTGCAGTCCGTCGGACTGCCGACAGGGTGCTTGAAAGGAGTGTGGCAAATATGAGGAAGAGAATGCTTTCAGGTATCAGAGACTTATGGATTGTCCTGTTCTGTCTGACGGAGAGAACGTTATTACAGATTCTTCTTGCAGTACCCGTTCCGGTCAGAATGGTTCTTGCGGGAGTACTGACAGCAAAGTATGTGGAGTGTCTGTTTTGCACAAGCCTTAGCATGACAATCCTTACCGTTGTGATGACTGTCTTTGTGGCTACAAATATCAAGAAGTGGAACGCAGAATTTCAGATCATATATGTGACGGCAAGACTCAGAAAGCGTTCACGAAAAAAAGCATATAATTTTATTTAGAATAAACTAGAGAATCTACGGGCAGCCGAAAGGCCGCCCATTTTTTTAGCCAGATAATGTACCATCTTTGGGAGCAGAATGAACCACGGATTGTACCAGGTCTGGGTTGAACTTTTCCGGGGCAGAGAATGTACCACTTTTGGGTTTATTTTGGTACATTTCCTGTACCGGAAGTGGAACAGAAAAACAGATACCCAAAAATGGAACAATGATGTACCGAAACAGTCCCAGACTTGGTACAATGATTGTACCAAAAAGGAAAGGACAGGCTATTTCTACATTTGTGTACCAATATGCGCCCAAGATTGACCCAAATCTGGGCGGAAACCGGTACATGGAATGGTTCACTTTTGAAAGAAAAAGGTATGGCACTCTCGTTTACAGTTGTAAACATTGTTTACAGAAAAGTGCCAATATTCTGACGGCTCTACTTACTGCGCTGCGCTTGCCCTTGAAACGTCCACCGGACGTTCCTGCGGGTGCCCTGAAACAAGCAGAGCTTGTCACATCTGCGATGTAAATAAATGAAAAATGCTTTTAAAAAGAGACCTAAAAAAATAAGAGAAGCTGCACCTTACGGCAGGCTTATTTTTCACAAAATCATTTTCCAAAAGATAAGCAGAGAAGAAAGGCTCGAAAAAACAGTTGTACCAACGAGTGGTTGTAGGAAGAATGTTTGACATCCTGTGTCGAAACATTCATAATAAAATACAGGATAAAAGTAAGGGAAAGCGAAAGGAGAAAGCAGCATGGAATTAGAGAAGTTTGAGGAAGTATATCAGGTACTGGAAGCACAGAAGGAAAAGGACGAGACTGCCGCAGAACTGTATGCAGATGTAAAGGAGTTTGCCTACAAGTATGCAACGATGCGGTATCGGTTCAGCGAAATGAGCAGAGAAGAGAAAGCCGAGAATGACAGCTATCGCACCAGCCAGCACAACCGATTCATGGACAGCGTTCGCATCTATTTCCGCTATCTACAGAACAATGGGGTGAGTGTGCCGGACATCAGCAAGCTGGAAGCAGATCGAAAGATTTTCGGTAATTTTGCCTGCTACTATATTTTCCGCATTGAGTGTGAACAGGCATAGAGGGAAGTATGTGCCATCTTGCGATAGAATGATAAATGTGCTATTGTTACATAATAAGAATGTTCCATGTGCAGAAAAGGAAGATGCACAATGAATAGAAGGGATATCGTATATGTGTGAATTTAAACTTGAAGAGTTAGAAGTATTCAACTTTCGCAAATTTGAGAATGAAAGATATAAGTTAAATCCACAAATGAATGTTTTCGCAGGAAAGAATGGTTCTGGAAAGACAGCGGTGTTAGAAGCAGCCTGCGTTATGCTGGGGGCATATCTTGCGGCATTCAAGACATATGTACCAAGCCGATTTGTCAGAAATATTCATCCGGAAGATAGTCACCTAAAGGTGTTGAGTGCAGAAAAGCAGAATGTTTTGACGGCGGGTGGAGTTCATCAATACCCCTGTTATGTTAAATGTAAGGCAACATGGAATCATATGGGGGAATCTGTTGAATTTCAGCGAATTGTGATAAAGGAAGATGGTAGAACTAAATTTGACGGAAGCAATCCTATGCAGTCGCAGGTTGTTTCTTGGGAAAATGCCATTGCAAAAGCAGATCATTCCGATGAAGCAATTTTGTTGCCTCTTGTCTTGTATTTAAGTTCAGCCAGACTTTGGAATGAAAATAATGCCAAGACCGGGAAAAATGGAATCTATAATAGAACGGAAGGGTATAATCGCTGTCTTGATAATAAAAGAGGAACAGAGCTTGCATTTGAATATATCAAGAGATTACGAGATGTTGCAAATGAGGAACAGGATGGAAAAAATTTTCCGGCATATAATGCAATTTTAAACGCAATAAATACAGCATTTCAAGAGGAACTGGCTCCCGGAGAGCAGGTGATTATTTCTACAAGGTATGTTTCGGATATTGTAGCATTAAAGAGTGCGGATGGAACGATACTTCCTTTTAGTACCTTGAGTGATGGCTATAGAAACGTAATTAAAATTATTCTGGAAATCGCTACACGTATGTGCATTTTAAACCCTTATCTTCAAGGAGATGCACTACAAAAGACACCAGGAGTGGTAGTGATAGATGAACTTGATTTGAGCTTGCATCCTACATGGCAGAAAAAAATCATAGGCATTTTGAAGAATCTGTTTCCGAAAATTCAGTTCATATGTGCAACACATTCCCCATTTATCATCCAGTCATTAGAGGATGGAGAACTGATTACGCTGGATCGAAAATTGGATAGTGAATATGCCGGAGAAGGAATAGAAGATATAGCGGAAGACGTTATGGGTGTAAAAATGCCTCAGTATAGTGAAAAGAAACGAAAGATGTATGATGCGGCGGCTGAGTTCTATGATGCGGTAAAAGAGGGAAAGACACAGAAGGATATCGAAGAACTTGGCAAAAAACTGGCAGTTTTAGAGGCAAATTACAGCGACAATCCTGCGTATCTTGCGCTGATGCGTCAAAAATTCGAGTTGAGAAAGTGTGAAGTAGAACACAATGAGACCAGTGAATAAAGGAAAATCACCTTATCAGAAAATTAATGATTACTCGGAGGCATTCCCCTATTTGGAAAAACGATTAGGAGGGTACTGTTCCTACTGTGAATTTCCAATAAAACATGTTCCAGAAGTAGAACATATTGCTTCAAAGGCAAAGGGTGGAGACAGAACTGATTGGAATAATCTGCTTTTGGGATGCAAATATTGCAATACCAGGAAAGGCAAAATGACTTCACCGGAAGATGTAGACGAGTATATATGGCCAGACCGTGATAACACGGCACTGGCATATACATATCGAAACGGAGTGCCGGAAGTGAACGAGAAAAAGCTTTTGGAAGTAGATAGTACAGGAAAATTTTACAGAAAAGCAAAGAAGTTATTTGATTTGGTACAATTAGATCATGTTCCAAATGAAAAAGAAAAGGACAGAAGGTTCTTAGAACGTAATCGAGCTTTTCAGATTGCACAAGAGTATTTGAGTAATTGGAGAAAATTTAAGAGAATTGAGGATGATTCGAAGGCTTTGGAACTTTACAAAAACATAATTGCAACGACCGCATTGGCAGTAGGATTTTTTTCGGTGTGGATGACCGTTTTTTCAGAAGAACCGGAAATATTGTTGATGCTGATTGAAAAGTTTCCTAATACACGGAAGGAATACTTTGACAGAACCGGACATCCGATGGCACTTGACAAAATTGAAAAAGTGTGCTAATTTCTGAGTAGGTTGAGACATCAAGTTACTTGTGTCTCTTTTTTTGACTGATAATTCAGGAAAAGAAGAGATCAGGTTCAGATGTATGTTTCAACTTTGGGAAAGTGCAAAAAGAAATTTAAACATACATCTGGGTTTGTTTTAGAAACAAGTCGGATGTATGTTTTTTTATGAAATCAGACGGCGGCGTGGACTATCAGAAAAAACGGATGCAAAGGAGAAAAACGGATGAGCGGCAACACGCAAAAAGAAGAAATCTACAGAACAGCAATGCGAATTTGCAGAATGTGGGGAGTGGCAGAAACTTTGGATAGCGGGATACCGCCTTATGAAACTCCTATATCTACACAGACTGTGGAGAATGAAAAACTGGTTCTGCAATGGGCAGAGGAATATGTACGGCTACGTGAGAATGGCGAAGAACTCTGGAGATTCTTTGAAAAGAAGATAAAGAGTCTACGCAAGCCGGAGCAGAAATAGTACTATTATCATTTCTACAGGGGAATTATCATTTTCTTATCCTATATCTTCTATTAAATAGGATTCCCTGCCTTGCATTGCTGCCCGTAGGGTCGCATCTTCCGAAAGCATAGTAAAACCTGCTTTGCACCGCTGTAGGCGGCTTTGGGTTTGACAATGCATATGTATATAATGACCGTTTGGTTATTACATGGTGGTATTGCGATGACAGAACAACCATTGAACTGGATACGCTAACGAAGATCACAGAACTCCAGGGCAAAAAGTCTAACAGAAAGTGTTCGACATTGACACAGATAACTCCATAGAAAAAATGCCGTTTTTGCGGCACTTTTTATTTTTCGTGTTGCATTTCATGTTGCCTCAACCAAACATTCGGAACGATCTTCAGGGAAGGCTATCTCTTTTGACTGTAATATACCCAAATCTGCTGAAAAAGTCAACAAAACTCAGTATAATTCACGGGTCGGATGAAGAAAAATGTGGTATAATTTCCAAAGAGTTTTACAAGGGAGGAATTGACAAGCTATGAAAATGAAACACAACAGATCTCAGAAACGTTTGATAACACAATTGTCACTATGGCTGGTACTGCTATTGACATTTACCGGCTGTGCGGAAAGCACCGTCACGCCGCAGGATAATACCTATACGATAGAGCAGCCGGCGACGATCCCCTACGAATTGCTGGAAGCATCGGAGACTGCAGCATCGGAACCAGAATCCGGACAGTCACAGGAAAACGCTTCGGATACACAAGAATCGCAGCAGGTTACATCTGCAACAGACGTTCCGACAGGAGAGGGCACGTCAGCATTTTCCCTCCGGGAGATTCCGGCATACTCCGGCACGCCTTATACAGAGGTCAATGGCAACAAACCTTATTTCACAGAGGCAGATCTGACCACACAGTCCTTCGAGACATACAGCGAGCTGGACAGCCTGGGGCGCTGTGGCGTGGCATATGCCAACGTAGGACAGGACCTGATGCCGACAGAACCGAGAGGGGAGATCGGAGCCGTGAAGCCTACCGGATGGCATCTGGTGAAATACGATAACGTGGACGGAAAATACCTATACAATCGCTGCCACCTGATCGCCTACATGCTGGCGGCGGAAAACGCCAATCCGCAGAACCTGATCACAGGAACCAGATATCTCAACGTGCAGGGAATGCTTCCTTTTGAGACGAAAGTCTGCGATTATATCAAAAATACAGGGAATCATGTCCTGTACCGTGTCACTCCCATATTTGACGGGGATAACCTGCTGGCAGACGGTGTCCTCATGGAAGCCTATTCTGTGGAAGATGTCGGAGAGGGAATCCAATTCTGTGTATTTGCATACAATGTGCAGCCGGGGATCGGTATTGATTATGCTACAGGGGATAACTGGGCAGAGAGCAACGCGGCATCCCAGGAAGCGGCAGCACCCATTGTGATAGAAACACCGACACAACAACCCCAGACAGACACTACGGTGCAGATCACACCGGAACCGTCAGTGCCACAGGAATCACAGGAAACTACCTATGTGCTGAATACCAACACCATGAAATTCCACTATCCGTCCTGCTCCAGCGTGGATCAGATGAAGGAGAAAAACAAAGAGATATATACCGGCAACAGAGAAGATATCATCAATATGGGATATATGCCCTGTAAGCGGTGCAATCCTTAATCGGCAAGTGAATTAGATATAGCAGAAAAGGACCTTCGAGATACTGATAACAGCCTCGAAGGTCCCTATTATTTGCTTAGCAAAGATAAGAATATGATTTGCGTCAACAGTTTTCGCATACTTGCAAACATTCTGCAAATGCTATAGACTAATATTGTTTCTATCGTTATTTGAATGAAGACAAAGGAGTGTATGTTATGTGTACAGCGGCAACTTATAAATCACAGGATTTTTATTTCGGCAGAACTTTTGATTATGAATTTAACTATGGGGAAGAGGTAACGGTAACACCACGCAATTATCCTTTTTCGCTACGGCATCAGAATGCCCTGACGGAGCATTATGCCATGATCGGCATTGCTCATATGGCAGGGGATTATCCTTTGTACTATGATGCAGTGAATGAGAAAGGACTCGGCATGGCGGGACTGAATTTCCCGGGAAATGCAGTATACAGCAAAGTGCAGACAGGTAAGGACAACATCGCCCAGTTTGAGTTCATCCCCTGGATTTTGGGGCAGTGTGCCAATGTGCAGGAAGCCAGAGTATTGTTATCCCATATCAATCTGGTGGATACGCCCTTTAATGAAAAATATCCGGTTTCTCCACTGCACTGGATTCTGGCAGACAAGGAAGAGGCCATTACGATCGAGTCTGTGCAGGAGGGACTGAAGATCTATGACAACCCGGTGGGAGTATTGACGAACAATCCCCCGTTTCCAATCCAGATGTTTCGTTTGAACGATTATATGTCCCTGTCCTCCGAATCACCGACAAACCGTTTTTCCGCAGATCTGAAGCTGAAGCCGTACAGCAGAGGCATGGGAGCCATGGGGCTGCCCGGGGATCTGTCTTCTGCATCCCGTTTTGTACGGGTGGCATTCACGAAGATGAATTCCCTGTCCGGATTGTCTGAGTCGGAGAGCGTCAGCCAGTTTTTCCATATTCTGGGGAGCGTGGATCAGACCAGAGGATGCTGTCAGCTGGACAAAGGGGAGTATGAGATCACTATCTACACTTCCTGCTGCAATGCAGACAGAGGAATTTACTATTATACGACCTATGAAAATCATCAGATTACTGCAGTAGATATGTACCGGGAGAATCTGGACAGTGATCGTCCTGTCCATTACCCGCTGGTACAGGGAGAACATATTTTATTGCAGAATGCTGCAGCAGGAAGCGCGGAGGAAAACCAGTAATGGATGTACAGAAAGAACAGGAACAGCAAAACCGGACGGATCATGTAGTGTCCGGATTTGCATTCTATTCAGAGAAAGATGCCAGACTGGCAGAGCAGGAGAGACAGAAGATTGCTTATCTGGATAAGCGGATCGATCGGACAAATCTGGAGTCCGTACTGGTTATTTATAAAAAGGCATTGGATGACAGGGTGTTCCGCACTCCGGTAGGTTTGGAATACCTCAGGGAATTGCAGGGAGAACTGAAAGCAGAGCAGGATCTGTTGGGAGAAGAGATTCCGCCTATCCCTCTGTGGACGAACTTTGCGGACACCAGGGAAAAAACGTCTCCTGCCAGAAGAAGAATCAAACCGGCACCGGAAGAAAATAAAAATACGACGTTCCGGCTGTCTCTTATTATGAATATTGTGATGGTCATTGCAATTATTGCAATGTTTATCATCACGCTGAATTCCGATCAGCCCAATGTCCTGAATTATGAAAGAAATCTGCAGAACAAATATGCCACCTGGGAGCAGGAACTGACCCAGAGGGAGCAGACGGTACGGGAAAAGGAAAGAGAATTACATATAGAGACCGAAGTTTCACAAAATTGACATATTTACACGCTATAGTGTAAGTATTCAGGAAAGCCTCGAAGAGGCGATTTTGCGAATGGGGCTGAATAGTTACTATCTCAAGATAGGAGGGTGAGGGTGTATGGACAGACTGAAAGTACTGGTAGTAGATGATGAGAGCAGAATGCGTAAGCTGGTCCGGGATTTCCTGGTAAAGAGCAATTTTGATGTGCTGCAAGCCGGTGACGGTGAGGAAGCACTGGATATTTTTTATAAAGAAAAAGATATTGCACTGATCATTCTGGATGTGATGATGCCGAAGATGGACGGCTGGCAGGTGTGCCGGGAGATCCGGGTGAACTCCAAAGTACCGATCATCATGCTGACAGCCCGCGGAGATGAGAGAGACGAACTGCAGGGATTTCAGCTGGGAGTGGACGAGTATATTTCCAAGCCCTTCAGTCCCAAGATTCTGGTGGCCCGAGTGGAAGCAATCCTGCGCAGAACAAATCAGCTGGGACAGGAAGAGGCTCTGACCTGCGGCGGCATTACCGTGGATAAGGCGGCACACCGCGTGATCATTGATGGAAAAGATGTGGATCTAAGTTACAAGGAATTTGAACTCCTGACCTATTTTATGGAAAATAAAGGCATTGCCCTGTCCAGAGAAAAGATTCTGAACAATGTGTGGAACTATGATTATTTTGGGGATGCCCGTACCATAGACACACATGTGAAAAAACTGCGCAGCAAACTGGGCGAGGAAGGCAATCTCATAAAGACCATATGGGGCATGGGGTACAAGATGGATGAAACAGCGGAATAAACAACAAAAGAGAAAAGTACATTCTATCAGGGGACAGTTTGCCTGGATCTTTATCGGCCTGATGATCGGTACGATCCTGCTGTGCCTGATGATCAACTATTTATTTCTGGGAAAAGTCTATATGCAGAGCAAACTGGATGTTATCCACAATGCTTACGGAACCATCAAGCAGGCAGCGGAGAGCGACAGCTATGACACGGAAGAATTTGCCAGAGAACTGGATGATGTGTGCAGAAGCTACAACATGACGGTATGCGTTATGGATGTGAATTCCAATATGAAATATGTGTCCATCAACGGCGGTGAGAGACTGGAAAACCGCCTGATCGGTTATGTATTTGGACTCAGCATACCTTTCAATGACCAGAGGGTGATCGAGAACGGCGATGACTATGTGATCCAGAGAACCGGACAGGAGGACAAGGAATATCTGGAAATCTACGGAAGACTGAATACCGGCATTTCTTTTATTATGCAGACACCTCTTTCCAGTATTCAGGAGAGTGCAAAGATCGCCAACCGCTTCTATGCCCTTGCAGGATGTCTGGGAGCAATGGCGGGTGGTATTATTATCTGGTTCGTCTCCCGAAGTGTGACCAAGCCGATCCTGGAACTGAATAATATTTCGGAACGGATGGTACAGCTGGATTTTGAGGCAAAATATCAGGGGAAGGCACATAATGAGATCGATCTGTTGGGAGAGAATATCAATAAGTTGTCCGATTCCCTGGAGAAAACCATTTCGGAACTGAAGACAGCGAACAATGAATTGCAACGGGACGTGGAGAAAAAAGAAGCCATTGACGAAATGCGCAAGGAATTTCTGGCCAATGTATCCCACGAACTCAAGACCCCCATTGCGCTGATTCAGGGTTATGCGGAAGGGCTGCAGGAGGAGATCAATGACGATCCCGAGAGCAGGCAGTTCTATTGTGATGTCATCGTGGACGAAGCAGCGAAGATGAACAACATGGTGAAAAAGCTTCTGACCCTGAACCAGCTGGAATTTGGTAATGATGTGGTGGCCATGGAGCGGTTCGACCTTACGGCGCTGGTGAAAAATTATATCCAGTCAGCGGCAATTCTGACAAAACAGCATGAGATTACTGTGCGGATGGACGAGTATCCGCCGATCTATGCATGGGCGGATGAATTTAAAATAGAAGAAGTGTTCATGAACTTTTTCTCCAATGCGGTCAATCATTGTGAAGATGATAAGATCATCGAAGTGAAAATGGAACAAAAGGACGGCAAAGTACGGGTATCTGTATTCAATACAGGCAAACCGATCCCGGAGGACTCTATTCACCATATCTGGGAGAAGTTCTACAAGGTGGATAAGGCCAGAACCAGAGAATACGGAGGCAGCGGTGTGGGATTGTCTATCGTGAAGGCCATCATGGAATCCATGAACCAGCAATTCGGTGTGAACAATTACAACAACGGCGTGGAATTCTGGTTTGAGTTAGAGACAAAATAGTAAATATAAAGGATATATTTTTATATGAGGGAAGAACAGATACAGGAGGCACCGGTAAAGGTACTGTTAGTCGGTGTGGATGTCGGTGAAGAACCGGATTTTGAGCGTTCCATGGAGGAACTGGCAAGTCTGGCGGAAGCTGCGGAAAAAGAAGTGGCCGGTCAGATTGTACAACGGCTGGATCATGTCAATAAAGCGTTATATATCGGCACCGGAAAAGTGACAGAGGTGCGCAGGCTGGCGGAAGAATGCGGGGCACAGGAGATTGTGTTTGATAATTCTCTGACACCTTCGCAGGTAAGAAATCTGGGAAATGAACTGGAACTGCCGATCATCGACCGGACTAATCTGATCCTGGATATATTTGCCATCCGGGCCCAGACAAGAGAGGCAAAATTACAAGTGGAGACAGCCAGACTGCAATATATGCTGCCGAGACTGGTAGGAATGTATGATGCACTGAGCAGACAGGGCGGTGCCAGTGGCAGCATGAGTAATAAAGGCACCGGTGAGAAAAAGCTGGAACTGGACAGGCGTAAGATCGAGCATCGTATCACAGAACTGAAAAAGGAACTGGAAGATGTGGGACGTACCAGAGAGGTGCAGCGGAAAAAGAGGCAGCAGTCCCGTATCCCGCAGGTGGCTCTGGTAGGATATACCAATGCGGGAAAGTCTACAATTCTGAACCGTATGGTAGAGCAGTTCGGCGAATTGCCGGATAAAACGGTCATGGAAAAGGATATGCTGTTTGCTACACTGGAGACCAGTGTCCGCAGTGTGGATACCGGACATAATAAGCCCTTTTTCCTGACGGATACGGTTGGATTTATCAACAAGCTGCCCCACGGACTGGTAAAAGCCTTCCGCTCTACACTGGAAGAGGTGAAGTATGCGGATCTGCTGATCCAGGTGGTGGATTTCAGCGATGAAAATTACAGACAGCAGATGCAGGTAACAGCAGATACTTTAAAAGAGCTGGGAGCAGGTGACATTCCGCAGATCATAGTGTATAATAAGGTAGACAAATGTGGGATGGAACCGCTGCCGCAAAAGAGACAGGACAACTGGTATCTGGCGGCAGGACTTAATATCGGTATCCGTGAACTGGCAGAGGCTGTTGAACAGAAAGTCTATGCGGATAATGCAGAGTGCGTATTTCTGATCCCGTACAGTGCAGGAAATGTGGCTTCCTATCTGATGGAACAGGCGCAGATACTTTCCAGAGAGTATAGGGAGGACGGTATTCTGATCCATGCGGACTGCCATAGACAGGATATGGACAGATACAGAGAGTATATAGTGTCATAAGATCACAGAAATTACAATGAGGGAAGGATAAAAGATGGAGACCAATACACAACAGGAACGAGCAAAGAGACTGGAACAACAGGCAAGAGAATACCTGATGCAGTCCAATGATCCGATATTTACCAGGTATTTACAGCAATTACTTCCAAGAATACAGAGACAGCCGGAATATGTAGAACAGCTACAGGCAGAACTGGATAAAAGCGTGGAATTCTGGTACCAGAGACAGCAGATCAATGCAAACAGAGGCGGAGAAACCGGAGCGGAGTCATCTGTGCCGCAGCAGAGTGTACCACAGGAGACAGCCGCCGGAGAACAGCAGACAGCCGGGCAATCACAGACACAGCCAGTGGGGCAGTTTACCATGCAACAGGTGCAGGCACCGGTGACGCAGGCTCCGGCACAGAAGAAGCAGAATGCGGAATATCTGGTCGCAACCATTGCATTGTCGGTGGTTGGCGGAATCTTTATTCTGACCGCACTGGTATTGCTTGGTATGTATTTTATGAACGGCTGGATCAAAGGTATTTCTTTATATGCAGTTTCCCTGGGAGTGGTATTGATCGCAGAATTACTGATCCACAGAAAGCTTCCGAAACTGGCCCGGATCTTTTCGGCTATCGGCATAGCGGCGTTATATCTGTCGACCATGATCAATACGATTTCCCTACATAATTTCGGTATGCTTCCTGCAGCGGCGATCATTGCAGTGATCACAGTGGGCACGGTTTTACTGAGCAGAAAAAGGGATTCCCTGATACACAGAATGCTGGGAATCGCAGCATGCTGGCTTTGTGCGTATCCGCTTTTCGGTTCTTCATTGCTTTCGGAGCCGGAAGGCCTGCTGGTGCTGGCATTGATTCTGTTACTGAGTGTACTGAGCATCTGTGTGCCGGTAAGAAGATATCATACGGCTTCGCAGTTGATACAACTTGTCAGCACTACGATCCTTTTCCCGGTAACGGTATCCTGTGTGATCAGTACACAGGGAATGCCGGTCTGGGTGACAGCAGCTGCATTTGGAACCTTTTTCCTGATCGCACATCTGATCCTGGTAGTGCAGAGCAATTACATACTAAAAGAAAAACAGGCGGGCCATGCAGTGAATGAAAACGGCTTGCTGGCAATCTATATAGCATTTCTTCTGGTAGCCGGAATTACAACCGGTACGGCGATGAACAATTATTGGGGAAGAGCGGAGAACGACGCGTATATCGGAATCATCGCCCTGACGGGAATGGCGTTTGTAGTCGCGGTTCTTGCGGGAATTGCCATACGTGGAACGTGGAAAAAATGGCTGCCCTGTTACTTTTTCAGTTTTGTTGCGGTATGTGCCTTTTCTGTAATAGAAAGTAACTGGCCGATACTCATATGCCTGACAGCGTTGCTTTTACTGACGAAGATACTGACCCGTTTTGCGGAAGGCGGACTGAGGGCACTGGACGTGATCGTTACATCACTGTACTGTATTGAACTTCTGGCAAACGGAAAGGAAATACCGTATGCATACCTGCTCCTTGCGGGAACCATCCTCAGTATGTTCCTGGTCTATGGATGGACAACGATACAGGAGCTCCTGCTTACTTTTTCCCTGGCATTTTTTGCAGCGGCCAATTTGATGCCGATGCTAAAGCTGCCGGCTTTTGCGGGGATCCTGTTTGTAAGTATATTGCTGTTTAATAATGTGAAATATATGCGAGGGAAAAACATCCTGGTATTTAATGTAGTTGTAATGGTGGGGCAGATCGGAGCGTTGATCGCTCTGGCAAATCCGGTGTACCGGAACTCTTATCTTACTTATCTGTGCATGTTTGTGTTTGTACTGGCTTATCTGGTACTGACATTGCAGGAGAGATACTATAAGAAGTTTAAACACAGAGAACTGATCATTGTGATCTTTCTGACCTATATGGCACTGATCGTTAAGACCAATGTTCCCGTGATCAATAGTGTTCTGATCATGCTGATTGCGCTGGTAAGTGTAACACTGGGCTTTTTGAAAAAAGATAAGCCGGTAAGAATATATGGACTAGTGCTTTCCTTGTGCACTTGTGGTAAAATAGCATTATATGATTACTGGGGAGCACCGGTATTGCAGAAAACGGTCCTTTTCTTTGCAGTGGGTGTGATCGCACTGGCGATTGCCGGGATTTATATCGTACTTGAGAAAAATACAGGAAACAATGGAAAAACAGACAGGGAAGGATAGAAGAATGACAGGAAACAAAAAGAGGATTGTATGCGGAGCGTTATTGTGTGTAATGGCGCTTGGCATGACAGCCTGCGGAAATGAAATTCCGGATCTGACAGAAGCGGAATCACAAAGAGTCGGAGAATATGCGGCGGTAACTCTCTTAAAATATGATGCGAATCACCGGAGCCGTCTCGTGGACCCGGAAATCGTCATTGCAAAACTGGAAAAAGACGCAGCCAGGGAAACCGGAAGACAGGAGAATGCACAGACGGAAGAGAAGCCTGCGGAATCGACTGCTTCAGAAGCCAAGGCACCTACCGCACAGGAGGATATTACCACCAGTCTGGAGGATTTCTTCGGACTTGCGGAGGGAGTGACCTTGACATACAGAGATTACCAGATAGCAGACTCTTATCCGGAGGACGGATCTGCAGAGGATTATTTTGCGTTGGATGCATCCACCGGGAAAAAGCTTCTGATATTGAACTTTGAACTGACCAACGGAACAGACCAGGAGGAAAATGTTGATTTTCTGAGTACCGCATCCAGATACATCATTACTGTAAATGACGGCACACGTGGAAATGCATTGACCACAATGCTGCCCAATGACATGTCTACGTATGTGGAAACCATGGCTCCCGGTGAGACACAGGGATTGGTCCTGCTACTGGAAGTAAATGAAGATATGGCAAATGGGATACAAAACATTTCTCTTCGTCTCAAAAATACATCAAATGAATATACAATTCAACTTTTATAGGCATATATACTGTAAATTATGAGAAAAAGAGAAAAGACAATAAGATCCAAAATGACAAAAAAGCCCATGATTATGGGCTTTTTTACTGATTTTGCAAAATTGTTTGAAAAATATGCAAAATAATGTTGACAAGTGGGGCACAGGGTGATATACTCAGATTCGTTGTTGAGGCAGCGCCGAGACAACACAACAGCTCGAAAGAAACTTGAAAAGATTTCAAAAAAAGTTGTTGACAAAGTCTGACAGATATGT
>ENA-USUJ01002343-USUJ01002343.1-human-gut-metagenome-genome-assembly--contig:-NODE-2343-length-14492-cov-24.863684_pt1 | contig 14492 bp, 9 predicted proteins | sample MGYA00250061_ERZ773398 | MGnify/ENA primary metagenome ERZ773398 (study PRJEB29103, sample SAMN06111992) | human gut metagenome | biome: human gut; feature: ankylosing spondylitis patient; material... | reverse complement strand
CTCTGAAAGCCACAGACAGAATCCCAATGCAAAATCATGATCGCGCGAAATGGCATCGTCATAGCCAAAGCATTCCGAACCCTCTCCGACAAGTCCGACAGCAATCCGTGCCTCGTAATTCGGAAATTCCTCATGGATCATCTTCGCACCATGCAATTCATAAAAACGCTTGCAGATATGCAGCCAGTTATTCTCTGCATTTGGCTGAACCGTATCCTCCGATAATGTATCCACATAATCGGACTGTCCCTGTGCCGCTTCCTTGGTCCCGATTTCCTGCGGCACTGTTTCCGCCTGCACTTCTCCCATATGCACAATATTCGTCAGATATTTTACAGAAGGATTTGTTTTCATATCCGCAGTCAAAACTGCAGTCTGTTCTTCTTCCTCTTCCTTCTTCATTTCCTCGGCATAATATTTCGCCTGCTTATAACGCTCTTCGATTTCCAGATATGCATTCGATTTTCCGACGTGCTTTTCCATTTCCTGCATCGCCTGCATATAATAATCCGCTCCCTGCACATACGCCTCACGCATGCAAAGTGCATCGCCCATCATCGCAAGTGCCGTACTGTAATGGAAATCGCGTTTTCCATCCCATTCAAAGATACGGAGCGCACGCTCCAGACATTGCAGTGCTTCCTCATACATGGTGGATGCCGTTGTGCCATCTACCCGCTGTCCATTTGCGCCCATGGCGGCACCGCCTGCGAGCTGCAGCAATACCTGTGCCAGATTGCACCGAGTCGTTGCCTGCTCCATCCATGCATTCTGCTGTAGATCTACGACCGCAAGTGCCCGTCGGAATGTCTCTTCTGCCTTCTTCAGCTCGCCACTTCCCTGGTAGACAAACGCCCAGTTATTATAGAGTGTCGCGAACCGGTAATCTCCCGCAGAAAGCTTCTCCCGGTAAAGTACCTCCACACGTTCAAACAAATTCTGTGCTTTCATATAATAGCCAAAGGTACGATACGCATTTGCCACATTTAACAGGCTCGTTGCATATTCTACCGTGCCTTCCATACCCATCTTTACAAGTATGTCTTCAATATCTGCACAATACCGAAGTCCCTTTGCATTCTGGTTCGTATCCCTGCATAACCCCATCATTTCATTCAGCAGAGAAAGTGCCGATGCATAATCCCGCTCATCCATCGCCACTTCAATATTGGTCGTCAGAAACTCCTCTATATCTTCCAGAGAATGTGTTCCAAACATATTGTCATAATCCATCAATACCTGATTGATATCCATCAGTCGTACCTCCTCTTTTCCCCGAATGTTCTTATGCACACGCTTTTTGCTGCATTGCATCCACAATGCGGTTTCGCACCAGCTTTGCAATCTGATCCGTTGTAAGCCCCTCATACTCTTCCGGATAAATCGCTGGCAGGAAATGTACCTGTGTCTTTACACGCCGCAGAGAATTGATCTCAAATGGTTTATAGGAATCTACCAATAACACGGGAACAATCGGACAATTTGCACGCACTGCACATTTGAATGCCCCCGGCATGAATTCCTTGATCGCATTCCGGTTATGAAAATACCCGCCCTCTGGAAATACAATGTACCGTCTGCCTTTTTTTACTTCTTTTGTCACTTTCCGGGTCGCCTCTACCTGACTTTTGATATCTGTCTTATCAATCCGGCAGCCGTCGATCAATGTAATAAACTGATCGACAATAATCATCTTCGAACGCTTCGCATCCATCATAACCGTACAAGGTTTCTTATGGGCGTCCATAATTCCAAGCGCATCGTATTTACCCTGATGATTGGCATATAACACATATCCGCCCTCCGCCGGCAGATTCTCCACGCCAGTCACACTCGTCCGAATCCTGCCATTTCGTTTCATGACATGAATCACATGAAGTGCCACGCGATAACGGTCTGCCTCGGAATAGCGTTCCGTATTTTTCTCTATATAACTTCCCTTCGCCAGATAGTAAATAATATATGGCAAAGAGATAATAATCACATACCAGAATCGTAGCATTTTCTCTCTCCGTCAAAAAAATAAAAGGATCTTGTCAAAGACCCTTTTATTGTAACACTGAATTGTTAGAAATAGCAAACCTTTTATGTATTTATTCGCTTTGTTTTGACTTATAATATTCATCAAACAGCTTATTTGCCGCATCCAATGTCTTGTTGCTGATATCCGGCAGATCTTTGCCCCATGCAGCAGTTGCCTGTTTAAAGCCTTTTTCCATTGCTTTCTGCATTTCGCGCATCTTGTCCTCATCGTCACCGGCGAGAGCACTTGCAAAATCAAACAATCTCTGCGAGGTCTGCTTCACGCCCCAATATCCATCGTCGGAGATATCTTCCTGTGCCTGTGCTTTCGTTGCTGCATCCACAGTGAAATTTCCGTTTGCAAAGATCTTCCAGATGGAATCGTCTCCGTTTGCAATTCCATACATACCAGCCTGCTTACCAAGCATCTGGGATACAAGATTTGTAAGACTGTTCTGTCTGCTTTCCTGATCCGCTTTGAGCTGCTTTACCAAAGCTGCGCGGTCTTCCTTGCTCATCTTGTTGATGGAATATGGTGCCTTGGCACTTTCCTGCGCGCTCTTCTCGTAAACCGCATCTTTCTCTGTCTCTGCAGAAGCCTTCTTCTCGGATGTCTCCGCAGCCTTTGCAGTTACACTATAATCAGAAACGGTTTCACTTGCAGCCTGCATACCTGCCATTGCATTTACTGTCATTCCCATGTTCTTTTGCTCCTTCCTTAGAATCATACGCACTTCCTTGTGCTTTTGGAGATGGAACCCCCATCTCTGTTTATATTATCGGTCATTTACCATGGATTGTTAACAATCTGTCCGCGAATTTATTAATGAAATGGGCGAATCCGATAGGTAACGCCCAGTTCGTCACAGATTGCCTGACATTTTGCCTCTTCTTCTCTCGTGATCGTCGTCTCCACGGTACTTAATACCACCTTCGGCACATACCTTTTCGCATCCTTTGCGAACTTCAGCATCGCCTCAAAGGAACCGTCCCCGAATTTACTCCGCACAATCTCCTGATACCGCTTGGCATCCGGTGTGTTAAGACTGATAGAGATTGTGTCGATCAGACCTGCAAGCTTCGGTGTGATATCTTCGTTCCAGATCAGATCTCCGAGACCGTTTGTATTGATACGGATTGGCTTATCATAATGTGCTTTCAGATATTTTGCGATCTCAAGCAGTGCATCCAGCCGTTCCGTCGGCTCACCAAATCCACAGAATACAATTTCTTCATACGGCGCAACATCCGTTTTCTCAAACTCTGCAATCACTTCTTCCACACTCGGCTCATGTTCCAGCCACAAAGGCGCATCATTTACCTCTGACACATGATCACGGGTCTGTCGTTCGCAGAACGTGCACGCACACGGACAACGATTTGTCAGATTCACATACAATCCGTTATGCACTTTATATAATATCGTCATTGCTTTTCTTACTTCACTACTCATTCTTCTCACCTGTCAATCTCACATTACTTTCAAACATACGGTTAAATCCAAGCCATTCCGTCTTGTCTTCATTCTCCCGGATAATCTCGGTAAATGTCTGCAACTTCGCATCCATATTATCGGCATGTGCGAGTGCCATCGCCTCGATCAATGCTGGTTTCTTCGGTGAACCATATTCCAGTTCCCCGTGATGTGCCAGGATGCAGTGCTTCAGCTCATTTGCAAGCTTCGGTGGAAATCCTGGAATCTCACGCACCTTATCCGCAATCATCATCGTACCCATCACAATATGTCCGACTAACTGTCCCTCGTCGGTGTAATCGTTCTGTGGGAAATCGGAAATCTCATCGACCTTACCGATGTCGTGACAAATCGCTGCCGTCACAAGTAAATCATGATTGACAACCGGATAATTCGCTGCGATATATTCACATAATTTTGCAACCGATAAAGAATGTTCCAGCAGACCGCCTATAAATCCATGATGAATGGACTTCGCTGCGGAATGCTTCTTGAACTTCTCCGCAAATGCCTTGTCTTCGACAAAGAACATTTCCAATAGTTTATGTAAATACTGATTTTTTACACCCTGAATCAGTCCCAGTAATTCCTGATACATCGTATCAATATCTTTCGTTGAACATGGCATATAATCTGTCACATTGTATTCGCCTTCATCCGCCACGCGCACACGCTTGACATTTAACTGCAATGCTCCGTTAAAGCTCGTTACCTGTGCGTCAACACGAATATAGTCCATCGGCTCGAAATGCGCAATCGCATTCGAAAGCTCCCAGATCTTTGCATCGACCGTTCCGGTCTTATCCTGAAGCTGCAAAGAGTAATATGTCTTTCCAGCCTTTGTCTTTGCTACCACTTTATTCTTACAGAGATAGATTTCCGATACCATCTCTCCATCACGCAATTCTTTGATATAATTCATGCTCTTTCTTCCTCCATCCTGCGCTTCACTCTTTCCTATTTATATCACTTATATATACTTTTCGCAAGGGAGGATTCCTCCGCCTTCTTCGTCTTCGCACGTTCTTCCTGTATGTTCGTTGGCTCCATATTCTCAAACCAGTTTCCCATGCTCCCGCCTCCGATCATAAACCATAGCATACAACTTCTGAAAATGTAAAGCGTAAGTTTGGAACATTTGGAAAAAGCAAGGAAATATGCAGGTTTGAAGGAAAAGATATTTTTATTTATGCTCATAATAATGTCAAAAACGGAAGGCGTACTTCGCTATTAAAGTACACCTTCCACATTTTTTATTCTTCAATTATATGATTATTACTTCTTGATATAAGCCTTTGTATTCACAGACTGAATATTCTTATAGTTGTTCGCCGGTGCCGTGCTTCCCTTCGGTACCAAAACAATCTGGATGCCTTCGAGACGCTTTGCATATCCGGCAGTTCCGGATTCTTCTCCGTTCTTCGCCCAGCCAAGCCAGCCGTAAGACTGTGCATGTACACGATAATATACATCAAAATGGTTTGCCATCTCGCCGTAGAGCTTGATTCGAATCGCTTCGAGACGTTTTGCCTCTCCTGAGGTTCCACTCATCTCTCCATCCTTCTTCCACTTCTGCTCCCATCCATTTTTCTGGATATGCGTCTGATACTGGATTCCACCTGCATACGCTGCATTGGAAAGCTTGATGTTGATACCTTCGAGTCTCTTTGCCTTGCCTGATGTTCCGCTCATCGCACCATTCAATACCCAATTCTGCCAGCCGAAGCTCTGTACATGTGTCTTGTACATGATATTCGTGCTGTCCGCTGATCCAGGAATCGTGATTGTTCCGTTTGTCTTCGCAATATATGCACGGGAATCATGCACACCCTTCGATGCATCCACGCCTGCATAATTAAGTCCCGGTGCTTTTTCGTTCTTCTTTACAACTACGATCTGAATTCCTTCGAGACGTTTTGCATAACCTGCCGTTCCGGATGGTTCTCCATTCTTCGCCCAGCCGAGCCAGCCGTAAGACTGTGCATGCACGCGGTAATAGACATCGTACTTATCCTTATCTGCACCAGCAAGCTGAATCTTGATCGCTTCGAGTCGCTTTGCTTCTCCGGTTGTTCCACTCATCTCTCCGTTTGCAGACCACGGTAGCCATCCATATGTCTGACAATGTGTAGCATATTGAATACCCAGATTTTTATTGCCACTGACGGAAATCTCAATACCTTCCAGACGCTTTGCCTTTCCGGATGTTCCACTCATCACACCATTTGTAACTGGGTTCTGCCATCCAAAGGATTGAACATGGGTGCGGTAAGAAATTGTAACATTTGCTGTTTTTTCCTCCGTAATTTCCTCATAAACACCTTTCGCACATACATATTGTGGACAATCGCCTATGATATCCTCTCCATTTTCATCCGTTCTACACGGATATACCCAATAATAACCAAAGTCATCACACAATGCCTCTGTATCCGTATAGCTTGTTGAAGACGTTGTTCCACAATATTCATATTTGCCATGTTTTTTTGTATATATTAGATACTTTACATCTTTCTCTGTTGCCGTCCAAGTTAATTTCACCTCATTTTTTGAAACAGGAACTGCTTTTAAGTCCTTCACTGGAGTTGGTTTTGTCACAACAGGTGTTGTATCTATAATCTTGTACTGCAATTCTAAAGTTCCAGTGTATTGACCAATCCCTCGGATTCTAATTGTGTATGTACCTGGCTCTTTAGCTTCGTAATCTCCCTCTATTTCATAATCTATCCCCTCGCTTAATAACGAATCAGAAAAATAATATTCAATCAATGGCGAATGTGTCTCTCCATCATACTTGATATCCGCCATACAAACTCTGGCATCATCAGTGATATTAATTCTCTTCTCCGCAACTAATATTTCTACCGCCCCAGCAACCTCCTGCATTGGTACATAATCAATACTGAGGTTTCCATCGGAATCCGATTCATATTGATTGATATATAACAGATTGTCCTCCGTAAATACATCTGTAAATGGGGTTGATATCGAAGCCTGTTTGCATACATACAGATTATAGCTCGTGTTTGGATACAATCCGATATATGACACATGCGTATCATCTGCTTTTGTCACCTGTTGCACTGTTTTTGCAGATATTGGATTGTCCGTTTTATATACTTCCTTCATCTCAAAATCAGAAAAGTCATCAGTGATTGGCAGTGATTCTTCATCTAATCGATTCTCGGATGTTGAGGAATCTGGATATGTAATGGTGCCATTATATCCTGTTACTTGCACGTTGCGGTCACAGGACAAATACCGCAAGCAAGTATTATTACTTACATCTAATTGCGTTAAGTTATTGTCACTACAACATAATTTTTCTAACTCTATATTTTCGGCTAATTCTAATTGCGTTAGGGCATTACTTTCACAATATAATTCTCTTAGTTTTGTATTATTATTTACATCCAATCTGGTTAAATTATTATTATTACAGGATAATGTCTCTAATTTAGTGTTGTTACCTACATTTAATTGAGTTAGGTTGCTACCAATACATGATAAGTACCGTAATTTTGTATTTTTACTCACATCTAATTGCGTTAAGTTATTGTCACCACAATATAATTTTTCTAACTCTATATTTTCGGCTAATTCTAATTGCGTTAGGGCATTACTTTCACAATATAATTCTCTTAGTTTTGTATTATTATTTACATCCAATCTGGTTAAATTATCATTATTACAGGATAATGTCTCTAATTTAGTGTTGTTACTTACATTTAATTGAGTTAGGTTGCTACCAATACATGATAAGTACCGTAATTCTGTATTTTTACTCACATCCAATTGAGTTAATTCATTATTACCACAAGATAAAAAACTTAATTCTGTATTTTTACTCACATCCAATTGGGTTTGTTTATTATAATCGCACGATAAATATACTAATCCCATATTATTGCTTATATCCAGTTTGGTTAGATCATTAACCTCACATAATAATTTCTTTAATTCCGTATTTTTGCTTATATCTAATTGAGTTAGCTTATTGCAATAACAGACCAAAATTTCTAATCTGGTATTTTTACTCACATCTAATCGGGTTAATTCATTAAACCCACACCCTAAATCTCCTAATTGAACATTTTGGCTCACATTTAATTTCGTTAATTTATTAACCGCACAATCTAAGCTTTCTAGTTTAGTATTTTTACTCAAGTCTAACTGTGTTAATTTATTATTATCACAGTTCAGTTTTTGAATATCAACAAAATACTCAATTCCTTTTAAACTTGAAATTGATTGACCTGCACAATTTATACTTGTAGTCCGCTCAATTTCTGTCTTTGACAGATATCCATCAAAGTTCTTGTCAATTTTTTTATTGATATATGCTCGGAAATTCTCATCCGGGAATGTATTTTCATCAATCTTTATCCCCTTTTTTTCTTCTGATGAACCACTATTATTTTCTTTAATTTGAATCTCTATTGTCTTCGACTCATCGTATACACGAAGGATTTTAGAATAACTACCTACTCCCTGTTTTGCCGCTGATATTGTATACGTTCCCGCAGCAATATAGAACTTTGCCTTTCCGTTTTCATCCGTCTGATACTTCGTAGAATTACACGAAATAACCGCATCCTTGATTGGATTTTTTTCTTTATCCAAAGCCAATACGGTAACGGCATACGTCTTATGTGGGCATTCCGTAAAAGCAAATTCATCATAGTCAAACGAATAATAAAAATCTGTTAACTTCTGATTTATCTCAAATGTTCTTGCAAATGTTGCTCCTTTTAAATTCAAAAATTTGGCTTTAAAAGTTGCACTTTCTTTTCCAGAAATCTCTCCATCCAAACAGCTCTTACACTCGTGTCTTACCGATTTTGAAGAACTTATCACTTCTTGCGTTGATTTTATTTCAGCTCCAACTTCTCCTTCAAAACTCAGTTCCACTACCTTCTCATTTATAAGGTCTATCTCTGGTTTTAAAGAAATTCCTATAAAGAGCGTTGCTTCGAACTTAATATTTCCACTCCATTTTGGATTTGATGTAAGATTTGTAACACCTTCCTGCGCAGAAATTCTTACTCCTATACACCCTTTTAACTTTCCTTCCAATGAAAGCTTGCCACTTACCTTTAAAACAACATTTGGCGTTAAACCTATTTTTAAACCTGGTATAGGTGCAAAACTAAATTTCCCCAGCGGAATCTTAGCGTCCACTTCCATCTTTATGGAAATATTAAGTCCTAATGAATAATCAAACTTTACCTCCACATACTGATGATCCTGTGCAATATAAAGTTTTGTTGAGTTTTTCAACTCAATGTTTACCTTTCCACTTACGCTTGCCGAGATTCCCTCATCGTCTTTGTTCTTAGGATTCTCAAGTTTAAATTCCGCGGACAGTTTATTACTGCCTTCACCATTGCTTGCCCCTACTTCCGATTCATTCGCCACAAGTGCATCCGTCTGTGAATCGTTCGCATTCTCAGAGTACGTTTTTGGAACATCCCCACTATCCTCAATCATTCCAGTATATTCCACACCATCTTCCAAGTTTGAATTGTCAATAGCCACATTCTCCATACCAGCTTCAGAATCAATCTTTACATAATCAAAAACATCTTCTGTATCTGCATTTTGACCTGAAATTGTAACAGTTGTTCCCTCCACGTCAATTGTATTTACTTTTACAATCAGCACCATGCCATCTTCTTTTTCATAAGACAGCACATCATCTTTTTGTAAGGACAACATATTGGTATCAACATTTTCAAACACATATATATTCTTCTCTGCATCAGCCGAAATCAATTGATTCTTAGTAGCCTCTTGTTCAATCACTATCGTATTCTGATTATAAACAGCAAAATTATTACTCTTATCATCATCAAAATTTAACACCCTATCTTCAGAAAAATCATCGGTTGTCTTTTGAAGAAATTCCTGCATTCCCTGCGTATACAATTCAGATTTAAATTCCTTCGTTAATGGTTGCAATGTCTCAGAATCAACAATAAAACCTTTCAAAATATAATATTGAGGAAGATCCCCAAGTTCTAAATCTACTGCTGTCTCATCCTTATTCACAGACTTACTTGCTGATGCAACCATCTGATTTGTGGTCTCATCATAAGCTGATACTACTAACGTTGCATTCTCCAGTGCTTCATATTGCACCGTTGCGGTCCTATCTTTGACATCAATGTTAAATATGTTATATCCGGAGTTTTCTTCCTGCTCCGCATATACAGACTCAAGATCCTCCGCAAGCATTTCTCCCACAGAATCCTGCGATTCAATCTCTATATCATCCGTATTCAGATATGTCGTATCTTGCTGTTCATTTTCGGCATCCGTTGCAGTCGCTGTAATACCAGTCATTTCTTCCGCACGTATGTCCAGTCCAGATATTGATATATTGATTGCAAAACATACACTTAAAAATACAGCAACAATTCTCTTTCCTCTCCTCATCCCTCTTGTTCCTTTCTATATTGCTAACTAATATTGGGGTATAGCTACAACTGAAAATAATATGCTTCATTATATCATATAATTTTCCAATAACTCGTATCATTGCAAAATTGGTTAATATATGGTCATAATCAGCATTATTCCTAATATGCAAACGCAGTTTCACAGCAAGTAAATTAAAATTTACCCATTTACAAATCCTTCCCACACATGCTATGATGCAACTGTTGAAACATACACTTGTTGTATGTGTTAGTTATTGGATTTCATCTGATAATCTGTGATATAGCTCTTATATCACGAAAATCCCAATTATTTTATTATGTATCGCTTGTTGTATTTGTTTTACGTGGTAAAATATCTCTAATTATAACTTGACGACATGGCAAAGGAACTTTACGAGGATAACCTCGTCTTTGCCGACACAATGAACGTGCTGTTCTTCGATGGAAAGCCAATGATCCGCGCACAGGATTTATCGCCGCTCGACCCGACGGAAGAACACACAATCTTCGATGATGATCTTGTCAGCAAAACCGAACGTGAAGAAAAAACTGACAAAACACAAAGCAAAACAGAAGTATTCAGCAATCAGAAATACAACCGGGAGAATCACCTGCTTAAATCAAAAAACGAATTTCTATCAGGGATCAAAAAGGGAGAAACATTTACCCCTGTTCTTACGGTCGTTGTATACTTTATGTACTAAAGTCAAGTCGATTTCTTGTAAGTCTTCTAAATATATGCTATCTTAATTTTATATTATTTTTTAAGGAGCGTGATTCTATGAATTGTCCAACATGTGGAGCAACACTTACAGACGGCACTACAACCTGTCCTACCTGCGGAGCGTCGATCTCCCAGCCGGCAGATTTCAACCAAATGCAATATCAACAGCCTCAGGCAAACTATAATCAGCAACCATACCAGCAGCCTCAGGCAAATTTCAATCAGGCACAATACCAGCAGCCTCAAGCAAACTATAATCAGGCACAGTATCAGCAGCCTCAGGCAAATTTCAATCAGATGCCATATGCAAATTCTGCTGGCGCAGGATTCAAGCGGAAATTCAATGCCGGACATTTTGCAGTGATGGGTGGAAGCCTCCTCTGCCTGATCTCCGTCTTCCTTCCGTTCCTGACGGTTTCCCTTTTTGGATACAGTGAATCAATGTCGTTATTTAAGGACGGCGAAGATGGCGTCATCTTTTTGATAACTGCAATCGTGATCATTGCATTGTCTATGCTGCGGGTAAATACATTGAATATTATCCTGACCCTGATTCAGGGAATTTTTGCAATTTATGAAACTATGAGCGCAAAAAGCGAACTTTCCGATTATGGTTCTATGGTTCAATATGGTGCTGGTTTCTATCTGCTTTTGATCGGTGGTATCGTTGCATTTGTCGGTGCCATTATCGGCTTGGTTCTTCATATCAATGCAAAGAAAGCATTTAATCAAGCCTAACATACTTTTATAAAAGGAATAAACCATGAACAAACGAAGCTTACGCATACTAGAGTTTAATAAAATACTATCTATGGTGACAGAATATGCGACCTCCCCTATGGCAAAACGCCGAGTGGACCGCATGAAACCCCAGCGTGACATCGAACAGATCCGAAAATTACAGGAAGAGACAAATGATGCACTGAACCGTCTGAATCGTCATGGAAATATCAGCTTTTCCGGGTTATGCGATATCGGTGCATCCATCAAACGGCTGGAGGTACAGGGTACCCTTACTTCTAAGGAGCTTCTGGACATCGCAGCCGTCTTACAGGTTGCAAAAGCAGCCAAACAGTACGGTGACGGTTCCGATCTGACCGAAGCACTCGCCAACCGGAATCAGGAGCCTGTTTCACAGACAACCTTCGATTCTCTGACCGAACGTTTTAACATGCTGCTGCCATTGGAACACATCGCATCCGAGATCAACCGCTGTATCTTATCAGAAAATGAATACGCCGATGATGCAAGCTCAGGCTTGAAGAACATCCGCCGGGAAATCCGTCTCACCAATGACAAGCTGCATCAGCAGTTGGATAAGATTATCAAAAGTGACGCGAACCGTGACCAGTTGCAGGATTCTCTGATTACCATGCGAAATGGAAGATACTGTATCCCAGTCAAGCAGGAATACCGTTCAAAATTCCCGGGCATGATCCACGATCAATCGTCGACCGGCTCCACGCTTTTCATCGAACCAATGGCTGTCGTCAATCTGAATAACCAGATCAAGGAGCTTGCGAACGAGGAATTATTAGAAATCGAGAAAATACTGGAGAGCCTGAGTGCGCAGGCAGCTACTTATGTCTCTGACATCGCCTACGATCTGGAATTACTGACCGATCTGGATTTTATATTTGCAAAGGCGAAATTCGCCCGCGCAACAAACAGCACAAGACCGATCTTTAACACCGACGGTATCATTGATATCCGACAGGGCCGTCATCCATTGCTGGAGAAGCACACGGTTGTGCCAGTCGATATCCGGCTTGGCGAGACATACAACTTGCTCATTATCACAGGTCCGAATACCGGTGGTAAAACGGTTTCCTTAAAGACACTGGGATTGTTTTCTCTCATGGGACAGGCAGGTCTGCATATCCCGGCGATGGAGGAATCCCGCCTGGCTGTCTTCGACGATATCTTCGCAGATATCGGTGATGAGCAGAGCATCGAGCAGAATCTGTCGACGTTCTCCTCTCACATGAGCAACATTGTCTATATCGTGCAGCATGCAACCCCGAACACACTATGTCTGTTCGATGAGCCGGGCGGCGGAACCGATCCGGTCGAGGGTGCGGCACTGGCAGTTTCCATCTTAAATTATCTGAAAAGTATGGGTGCCCGTTGCATGGCGACGACACATTACAGCGAATTGAAAACCTACGCCCTTTCCACCGATGGAGTAGAAAATGCATCGTGCGAATTTGATGTGGCAACTCTGCGTCCAACCTACCGTCTGACAATCGGTATTCCGGGCAAATCCAACGCATTTGCCATCGCAAGCAAGCTTGGTCTGCCAGATTATATCATCAACTCCGCAAAGGATCAGATTGACAGCGATGCGATCGACATGGAAACCCTGCTCGCGGATCTCGAAGCAAGCAAGCGATCCATGCAGGAGGACGAAAAGGCAATCGAGGCATATAAACAGGAAATTGAATCTCTGAAGGAATCCTTGCAGAAGAAGGAAGAAAATCTCGATACGAAGAAAGCCGAGATTCTGAAAAAAGCAAGGGAAGAAGCCAGAGACATAATCGATGACGCCAAGGATGTGGCGGATCAGACAATCCGCGATTACAACAAATGGCGCAATAACCCACACAAGGCCGACATGCGCACGATGGAAGAACAGCGCAGCAAGCTTCGAAGCAAAATCAAAGATTACGAGAAATCCGGTGCATCCGAGACAAAGAAACAGACCTCAAACCATAAAGCATCTGATTTCCATATCGGGGATACCGTGCAGGTACTCAGCATGGGAACACGCGGTACAATCACAAAACTGCCAGACAACAAAGGCATTGCAGGCGTACAGATGGGTATTTTAAATTCTATGTTGCCGATTTCCGACCTGCTGATTATCCCGGAAAGTACCGTATCAGTAAATGGAACAAAACAAAAATACAGCGGCAAACATGCAGGCGGAGATCATACATCCGTCAGCAAATCTATGACATTCTCTCCAGAACTGAACGTCATGGGGAAAACAGTCGATGAAGCATGCTTTGAGATCGACAAATATCTGGATGATGCAGTTCTGGCACACATTTCCCGTGTCACGATCATCCACGGAAAGGGAACCGGTGCCCTGCGCAAAGGCATCTGGCAGTATTTAAAGAAACATCCACTGGTGCAGTCCTATCGCTCCGGCGAATTTGGTGAGGGCGAATATGGCGTTACCATCGTCGAATTGTAGACGAGTTACAACCATACAACACACTTTTATTGGAGGGGAACATGGAGAAACAACGAATCCTGATCGTCGATGACGACGAAAATATCGCAGAGCTTATCTCTTTGTATTTACTAAAGGAATGCTTTGCAACTGAAATCGCATACACAGGCAAGGACGCACTTGCACTCGCAGCCACCTTCAATCCTGACTTGATCTTATTGGATATCATGCTCCCGGATATTGATGGCTATGAGGTCTGCACGGAAATCCGCAAGACACGCCAGACACCGATCATCATGCTTTCCGCGAAGGGGGAAGTGTTCGACAAGGTGCTCGGCTTAAAGCTCGGCGCCGATGACTATATGATCAAACCGTTTGATTCCAACGAACTGGTTGCAAGAGTCAAAGCGGTTTTGCGTCGTACCGTTATGACCCAGGCTGTAACCACTGCTGCACCTGTAAGCATCGCTGAAGTTACCGATCATCAGGGTGAATTCGTCGAATATGACGGCTTACTTATCAATATGACCAACTACACTGTAACTTTGGATGGTGAATCGGTGGAGATGCCGCCGAAGGAGCTGGAGCTTTTGTATTTTCTTGCCAAACGTCCAAACCAGGTATTTACACGTGATCAGCTGCTTGACCGTC
>ENA-USUJ01002340-USUJ01002340.1-human-gut-metagenome-genome-assembly--contig:-NODE-2340-length-14495-cov-8.810792_pt1 | contig 14495 bp, 14 predicted proteins | sample MGYA00250061_ERZ773398 | MGnify/ENA primary metagenome ERZ773398 (study PRJEB29103, sample SAMN06111992) | human gut metagenome | biome: human gut; feature: ankylosing spondylitis patient; material... | reverse complement strand
CCGTTTCGGCCTGGTCGTCGCGGTGGTGGGCGGTGGCGATAAAATCCGCGGCAAGGGCATCCGCCGTGCGGCGGAGGAAGTCGTAGCGGGCGCGGCGGCCCGTCTCCTCCACCGTCAGGTGCCAGACGGCGCACAAGGCGTAGACGTCCACCGTTTCGGTGTAGAAGGGAATGTCCCGTTCGGCGCAGAGGGCGCGGACCAGGTCCTCGTCACGCTGGGCCGTGGGACGCATACCGTGGTTCAGGTGGGCGGCAGCCACGCGGAAATCGCGGGCCCGACCCAGCTTCCACAGGCAGTCCAGCAGGCAGACGGAGTCGCGGCCGCCGGACACGGCGCAGAGGATCAGCCCGCCGGGGGGCGGGAGCATCCGCCAGCGCGTCATCCAGGCGGTCAGGTCCAGGGGCTCACTCATCCTCGTCATAGCGGGTCTCCAGCGTGCCGAAGGCGGTGTACTCGGGCATCCAGCGGAGCTCAACTTTTCCGGTCTCGCCGTGGCGGTTCTTGGCTACGATGCACTCGGCCACGTTGCGCTTCTCGGCATCGCTGTTATAGTAGTCGTCCCGGTAGAGGAACATGACGATGTCGGCGTCCTGCTCGATGGCACCGGATTCGCGCAGGTCGGACAGCATAGGGCGCTTATCCTCGCGCTTTTCATTGGCACGGCTCAGCTGGCTCAGGCACAGCACGGGCACCTGCAGCTCCTTGGCCATGATCTTCAGCATACGGCTGATATCGGACACCGCCTGCTGGCGGTTCTCGCCGGAATAGCCCTTACCGCCGGCGGAGGTCATCAGCTGAAGATAGTCGATGACCACCAGGCCCAGATTTTCCAGGCGGCGGCACTTGGCGTTCATATCCGCCACGGTCAGCAGTGGGTTATCATCGATACGGATGTCCATGCGGCTGAGGGCGGAGGCGGCCTCGGCGATGCGCTGCCAGTCGCTCTCCCGCAGGTTGCCGGTGATCAGGCGCTGATTCTCCACCAGGCCCTCGCTGGCGATGAGGCGGGTGACCAGCTGCTCCTTGGACATTTCCAGGGAGAAGATGGCCACGGTCTTGCCGGACTCGCGGGCGGCGGACAGGGCCACATTCAGGGCCATACTGGTCTTGCCCATACCGGGACGGGCGGCCAGCAAGAGCAGGTCGGACTTGTTCATGCCGTTGATCTTGGCGTCCACAGCGGAGAGTCCTGTGGACAGGCCCGGCACGGTCCGGCCTCCGTTAGCGGACAGCTCGGCCAACTGGCTCATCACGTCGCCCAGCACCATGCCCACCGTCACCATGCCCTGGGCGCTGCGGCCACGGCGGATGGCGTAGATCTGCTGCTCGGCGGCCTCCAGCATATCGCCGGCGGCGCCGCCGCCCTCCTGCACCATGGCGGTGATGCTGCCGGCGGCCTGGGCCACCTGGCGCATGAGCGACTTGTCCTGCACGATGCGGACGTACTCCATGACGTTAGCGCTGGTGGGGGTGACCTCCATCAGCTGCAGCAGATAGGAACGGGTATTGTCGTTATACAGGCCGTTCTTCTCCAGCTCGCCGGCCACGGTGACGCCGTCGATGGGCTGGGAGTAGACGAACATATGGTAGATCGTCTCGAAGATCTCCCGGTTGGTCCGCAGATAGAAATCCTGGGCCTGCAGCTTGTCCATCACGTCCTTGACGCAGTCGGCGTCGATGAGCATGGAGCCCAGCACCGCCTGCTCCGCCTGAGGGGAATGGGGCATGGACGGCGTCAGCAGGGCGTCGGTGTTGTTGGCCATGGGAAGACCTCCTTTCAAAATTACGGTAATAGCCGCGCCTGCGGCGCGGTGCTTTCCCCGCTTATTTCTCTTCGATGACGTGGACGTACACGGTGCCGGAGACCTCGTAGCCCAGCCTGGCCTTGACCTCATAGCTGCCGAAGCTCTTGATGGGCTGGTCCAGCACCAGCTTCTTGCCGTCGATGGTCAGGCCGTGCTGGGCCTGAAGGGCATCGGCGATGGCGGCGCCGGTGATGGCGCCGAACAGCTTGCCGCCCTCGCCGCCCTTGGCGGCGATCTTCACCTGGCAGGCCTTCAGCTTTTCGGCGATGGCCAGTGCCTCGGCCTTGGCCTCGGCGTCGGCTTTGGCCTTGGCCTTGGCCTGGAGCATATTCTGCTCATAGGTCTTCTTGATGGTCATAGCCTCTGCCTTGGCGTTCTCTGCCTCGGTGATCTGCTTGTCGGCGGCTTCCCGGCGCTGATCGAGGATTGCCTTGATCTTATCCAGGAAGAAGATCTTGAAGACCAGCAGCTGGAGGAACAGATTGCAAATCTGTGCGATCAGGGTAACAGGATTTACCGTCACTAAGGACTGGTAAAGGGTATCCATTGCATTGCCTCCTTCCGGCGTAAAATGAATGAGTGAAATGCCGGAATCAGCCCAGATAGTTCATGAACATACCGGGAGCCACGAAGATCAGCAGCAGACCGGTGACGAAGCCGTAGATACCGGTGGTCTCGGACAGAGCGATACCCAGGATCATGGTGCTGGTAACGTCGCTCTTGCACTCGGGATTGCGGCCGATGATTTCACAGGCACGGGCGGCGCAGTTACCTTCGCCGATACCAGGGCCGATACCTGCGATCAGTGCCAGGCCTGCGCCGATGCCGCAGCCTGCCAGAGCGATACCACGAGCCAGAAGTTGAAAGTCAGTCATAATAGTGTCCTCCTGAAAAATGTTTTTGGGGGATGCCGGCTCAGTCTTCACCGGCAGCACGTTTGATGAAAATGGTGGTCAGGGTACAGAAGATGAATGCCTGGATGCAGCCGCCGAACCAGTCGAAATACAGGCCCGTAAAGGCCGGGATACCGATCTGGAACAGCTGGATCTGGCTCAGGAAGCCGGGCAGCCAGCCGAATACGACATGGCTCAGGCTTGCCAGCGCCCAGTACAGCAGGGTGGAGATGACTGTGCCGGACAGGATGTTGCCAAAGTGACGGAACGCCATGCTGACGGGGGTCGAAAGCTCCGACAGGACGTTGATGGGTGCCATGATGAAGATGGGGTCGAGCAGGCCCTTCAGATACGAGAGGATGCCGTTCGTCGTGATCTTGTAGTACATGATGAGGACGAAGACGACGATGGCCCACGCAGCCTCGGTGTTGAGGTCGGCCGTGGGGCTCCACAGGCCCACCACGCTGATCAGGTTGCACCCGATGCTCAGCGCGAAGATCGCGCCGACCAGCGGGATATACCGGTCAAAGTGTGTGCCCATGTTTTCGTGCACGAACTGATCGAGCCGTTCCACGATGAACTCGGCGGCGGCCTGCCGCTTGGAGACATTTTCCAGTTTCAGGTCATGCCCCAGCCAGAAGGCCAGCGCCGTCAGCAGCGCCATCACGATCCAGGTACTCACAAGGGTCTGGGTGATCTTGAAATCGCCCAGAATGGGGATATCCGTATGGATGGTATACAGGATCTTTGCGCCGTTCAGTTCCATTTGTTAGGTTTCACCCCCTTTTTCGCCGGGAGCTTCGGCCTGCGCGGCGGCCTGCACCGGTTCGTCTTCCACCGAGACGTCCTGTGCGGGGGCTGCCTGCGCAAGGGGCTTGTACTTGCCCGTTATTTGCAGGTAATAAATGGTGATCCGCGGGAAAAACAGCGGCAGGACACTGGCAAACGGCTGGAAGCAGGGCGCGGCGATGGCCACGATGACCCAGACGGCCTGCAGCAGCATCCGGCTGTTGTGGGAAAGCTGTAGTTTGGCTTTGCGGCGCTTCTCATCCTGCTCGTCGATGATCTTCTGCACCACGAAGCAGATGCCCGCAAAGTTTGCGATGGCGACGGCTGCACCCACCAGACCGCCCAGCACGACCGTGTAGTCGAACCGGACCCAGCCCACCAGGTGCAGCGCTGCAAAGAGCACCCACATGGCCGCCGTACAGATGGCGGTGCCGCAGGCGATGCGCAGCAGTTCCTTTTTGGACTCCGGCTGCAATTTCATAGCAAACCCTCCAACGTTCATTGATGCGAATTGAAGCCGACACGAGAAGTCTTCTCCTTTTTGGCGCGTTCCATCCGCTCCCTGGCAAAGACCCAGAAATTTTGTGCCCCTGCGGCCAGCCCCAGAAAAACGCCCGGAAGATATACCCACTCCGGCCAGCCCCAGCGGTTCACTGCCCACCAGCAGCCGCCCAGACAGAGCAGCAGCGGCAGCAGCATGGACAAGCCCAGCTGCGTCAGCCACACGATATCTTCCAGTGCTTTGTATAAGCCCTTCAACGGCGTTCCTCCTTCTGGTCTGCCCGCCGCAGGCACCCCACGCGGCGGCTCTTTCGCAAAGGATCTTTTCCATGCAAGACCCTCATAGGGATAGTATAATTCAAACCGTCGGTTTTTTCAATCAATTCTCCACCAAATTCTGTGAAAGCTTCATAGTTCGTTTACACTTACTTCACAACTGTCCTCCCCCGGTGGATTTTTGTCCGCCGTTCATTGCATCCTCCACAAAAAATTGGCGGCGTCTTTGTTCAGTCTGCCCCTTGACCGCAAAAAGACCCGCCGGGCCCCTGTGCAGTACAGAGGCCCGGCAGGGCTGGAGTGTATGGAATTGGTCGAATTTACCAGAGGTTTGCGGTCTCGTTGTACAGACCCTCATAGCTCTTGGCCGAGAGGTCCCAGCTGAAGTCGCATTCCATGTCGTGCTTGACGAGGTTGTGCCAGTCTTCCTTGTTGTAGTAACGGTCCTGTGCACGGCAGCAGGCGTCATACAGCTCGTGGGCGCTGTAGCCCGCAAAGGTGAAGCCGTTGCCCTCGCCGAGGGTGCAGTCGTGGATGGAGTCGCGCAGGCCGCCGGTCTCGCGGACGATGGGAGGTGTGCCGTAACGGCAGGCGACCATCTGGGCCAGACCGCAGGGCTCGCTCTTGGACGGCATGATGAAGACGTCTGCACCGGCGTAGATCTCCTGCGACAGTGCCGGCTCGAAGCCGATGTAGGTGCCGACGCGGCCGGGGTGGCGGGCGCACAGCTCGGAGAAGAAGTTCTCATACTGGCTCTCGCCGCTGCCCAGGATGACCAGCTCGATGCCGCGGTCCACCAGACCGTCGGCGATGCTCTGCACCAGGTCGAAGCCCTTCATGCCGACCATGCGGCTGACCATGGCGAAGACAGGGCTGCCGTCCTTGTGCAGGCCGAACTTGTCCTGCAATGCTTCCTTGCACTTTGCCTTGCCCTCTTCAAAGTTGGTGATGTCGTAGTTGAAGGGGATCTTCGGGTCGGTGGCGGGATCATTCGCCTCCATGTCGATGCCGTTCAGGATGCCGCACAGCTTATACTGCTTCTCGCGCAGCAGGGCATCCAGACCGTAGCTGAACCAGGGGTCGAGGATCTCCTGCGCATAGGTGGGGCTGACGGTGGTGATCTTGTCGGCCGTCTCGAAGGCACCCTTCATGAAGTTGGCGCAGCCATCGTACTCGACGATGTGCTGGTCGCGGCGGCCGATGCCGCAGGTGTCCTCCAGAATGTCGGTGCCGTACTTGCCCTGATAGGCGATGTTGTGGATGGTGAAGATGGTCTTGATCCGGTTGAACTTGTCCAGATGACGGTAGTACAGATTCAGGTAAACGGGCACCAGCGCGGTCTGCCAGTCGTTGCAGTTGATGATGTCCGGGGTGAAGTCGATGTAGAACAGGGTCTCCAGCACGGCGCGGGAGAAGAAGGCGAAGCGCTCACCGTCATCGTAGAAGCCGTACAGACCACGGCGGCGGAAGTAATACTCGTTGTCCAGGAAGTAGTAGGTCACGCCGTTCACTTCGGCCTTGAACAGGCCGCAGTACTGGCTGCGCCAGCCCACCGGCACCGAGTAGTTGGTGACGTATTCCAGCCGGTCACGCATCTTCAGGTCGCCGTACAGCGGCATGATAACGCGGGCGTCCACACCGTCCTTGACCAGAGCCTTGGGCAGAGAGCCTGCAACATCGGCCAGACCGCCGGATTTCGCAAAGGGAGTTGCTTCCGAAGCAGCATAGAGGATTTTCATAAGATCGCTCCTTTCAGAAAAGCGTTTGAAACAAAGAGTGGGCGGGGGCAAAGCTGCCCCCGCCCCTCTTTCCGAGAGGGGCTACCGGGGAGGGAGCCGCCCCTGTGAAAAAATCAAAGGAAGCGCATCAGACCATGTGGTTCTTCTGCACGTAAACAGGGAAGCTCTCGGTGCCGGACAGCTTCTTGCCAGCGGTCACGCGGACGTTCTTGTCGGTGACGACGCACTCCAGCTGCGCACCGGCTTCCACGATGGTGTCCTGCATCAGGACGCAGTTCTTGACGACCGCGCCCTTCTTGACCTTGACGCCGCGGAAGAGCACACAGTTCTCGACCGTGCCCTCGATGACGCAGCCGTCGGCCAGCAGAGAGTTCTCCACGCAGGAACCGTTGACGTAGCGGACGGGGTTGTCATCGCGGATCTTGGTGTAGATGGGGCTCTCCTTGGGGAACAGAGCGTTCAGGTTCTTCTCGTCGATGAGCTTCAGGTTCTCGTCGAAGTAGCTCTTCATATCGCAAATGTGGGCCACATAGCCGGTGTACTCCACAGCGCGGATGTTCAGGATGTTGACGTTGTGTGCCAGGATGTCGCGCTCAAAGTAGATCAGGCCGCGGGCGGTGGCGTCCTTGACCAGCTTGATCAGGGTCTCGCGCTCCAGAACGTAGATGTTCAGGTCCAGATTCTGGATGCCGGAGCGGTAATCGTTGAACAGCAGCTCGGTCACGCGGCCGTCGGCATCAACGGTCAGGGTGTAGTTGTCGTTCTTGCGGCCTTCGGGGATCTCGGTCTTCTGGTATGCGATGGTCACATCGGCACCGCTGGCCTGATGAGCGGCCAGCAGAGCGTTGAAGTCGTAGTTGATGGCGATGTTGGCATCGCTCATGACGACATAGCGCTCCTTCTGGTTCTCCAGGAAGTTCAGGATGGAGCCCAGAGCCTCAACACGGCCGGAATAGATGCGCACACCCTTTTCTGCAAAGGGAGGCACGATGTTCAGGCCACCATGGCGGCGGGCCATATCCCACTCGCGGCCGGTGCCCAGATGGTCCATCAGGGAGTGGTAGTTCTTGCGCACGACGATGGACACGTTGGAAATGCCGCAGTTCGCCATGCTGGACAGCACGAAGTCCACCATGCGGTAACGGCCTGCAAACGGGATGGATGCCATCGCGCGCTCGGTCACGAGTTCAGGCACGGTGGTGTCATAGCTGTTGGGGAAAATGATACCCAACGCATTGTTGTTCTGGCTCAGCATACTTCCTCGCCCTCCTTGACGGAATCAAATACTTTGGCGCCCTCTTTGACGGTCGCGCCTGCACCGACGGTCAGGCCGGTGCCCACATGTGCGATGGCGCCGTCGCCGCCGATCTTTGCACCGGCACCCACGACGACATCCTCAGCGAGGATGCAGCGCTTGACCACAGCGCCCGCCTTGACCACGACGCCGTCCATCAGAACCGCATCTTCCACGGTAGCGCCCTCTTCCACGACGACGCCTGCGCTCAGGACCGAGTGCCGGACATTGCCGTAAATCTTGCAGCCCTCCGTGACGAGGGAGTCCTGCACGACGGCGCGGGGGCCGATCTTCTGGGCCGGCAGAACGGGGTTGCGGCTGTAGATCTTCCAGGTCTTATCGAAGATGTCGATGCCGGAGTGCTCCGGGTCGAGGACCTCCATGTTGGCCTCCCACAGGCTGTCGATGGTGCCGACGTCGCGCCAGTAGCCTGCAAAGCGGTACGCATACATCCTGCGGCCGTCACGCAGCAGGGCCGGGATGATGTTCATGCCGAAGTCGTTCTTGGAGTTGGGGTCTGCCTCGTCCTCTTCCAGATACTTCTTCAGGACGTCCCAGTTGAAGATGTAGATGCCCATGGAAGCCAGGTTGGACTTCGGGACCGGGGGCTTCTCCTGGAACTCGGTGATCTTGTCGTTCTCGTCTGCGACCATCAGGCCGAAGCGGGAAGCTTCCTTCCAATCGACCTCCATGACGGCGACCGAGAACTCTGCGCCCTTCTCCTTGTGGAAGCGGAGGAAGTCTGCATAGTCCTGCTTGCAGATCTGGTCACCGGACAGGATGATGACATACTCCGGGTCATAGTTGTCGATGAAGCTGATGTTCTGGTAGATGGCGTTTGCGGTGCCCTTGTACCAGTCGGTGCCCTTTGCCTGCTCATACGGCGGCAGGGTGTGCACACCGCCGTGCAGGCGGTCAAGGTCCCAGGGCTGGCCGTTGCCGATGTACTCGTTCAACTTCTGGGGCTGATACTGGGTCGCGATGCCAACGGTATCAATGTTGGAGTTGACGCAGTTGGACAGCGGGAAGTCCACGATGCGGTATTTGCCGCCGAAACCGACCGCCGGTTTTGCCGTTTTCTGTGTCAGCGCATACAAGCGCGAACCACGTCCGCCGGCAAGGATCATTGCCACAATTTCTTTTGCCATAGCTTTATTCTCCCCTTTTACACATTTCCGAGTTGGTTTGGAATTGGAAATGGTCTAACGATGTGAATGGTCTGTGCGCACGGCTCACTCTTTGGGCTCTGCTGCCTTTTTGGCGCGGGGCTTGCGGGTGGGCTTTGCCGGTGCAGCGTCTGCCGCAGGGGCAGCTTCTGCTTTGGTCTTGCGGGTGCGCTTGGGCTTTTCCGCAGGCGCAGCCTTCTCGGCCGGTTCGGCCTTTGCGGAGGTCTTTCTGGGTTTTGCGGCCTTGGCCGGTTTCTCCGCCTTGGCGGGCTTTTTGGCCTTTGCAGACTTTTCCTCCGCAGCCTTCTCCGTCTTCGCCTTGGTGGCGCGGGTGGTCTTTTTGGGGGCCTTTTCGGTCTTGGCAGTGGTCTTTTTGGAGGCTGCCTTTTCGTCGGCCTTGGCCGGGTCTGCCGCCTTGCGGGTGCGCTTGGTGGGCACCTCGAAGTAGAGGGTGCTCATGGGCGGCAGGGTGATGGTGATGCTCTGTTCAAAGCCATGCAGCGGCTTCTTGTGGGTGCGGACGGCCTTGTTGTGGACCGCGCCCGAACCGCCGAAGGCTTCGTCGTCGCTGTTCAGCACTTCCCTGTAGGTACCCGCCACCGGTGCGCCCAGGGTGTAGCCCTCACGCAGGACGGGGTTGAAGTTGCAGACGATCAGGATCTGCTTGCCCGCTGCATCCTTACGCAGGAAGGCGACCACGCTCTGCTGCGAGTCGTCCGGCACGATCCACTGGAAGCCCTCCCAGCTGTAATCGATCTGCCAGAACGCCGGATGCTCTTTGTAGAAGGCGTTCAGGGTCTTGACGTAGTTCTGCAGCTCGGTGTGCTTGTCGTAGCCCAGCAGCATCCAGTCCAGCTGCTTGTTCTCGTTCCACTCGGCGAACTGGCCGAACTCCTGGCCCATGAACAGCAGCTTCTTGCCGGGGTGGGCCATCATGTAGCCGAAGAAGGTGCGCAGGTTGGCGAACTTGGCCTCGTACTCACCGGGCATTTTATTGATGAGGCTCCCCTTGCCGTGGACGACTTCGTCATGGCTGATGGGCAGCACGAAGTTCTCGCTGAAGGCATAGAAGAAGCTGAAGGTGACTTTGTTGTGGTTGCCGGTGCGGAAGAGCGGGTCGGTCTTCATGTAGCTGAGCATGTCGTTCATCCAGCCCATGTTCCACTTGAAGTTGAAGCCCAGGCCGCCGTCCGATGCAGGCTTGGTGACCATCGGCCAGGCCGTGGATTCCTCCGCGATCATGTACTTGTGGGGGTGGCGGCCCAGGACGGTATCGTTCAGCTTGCGCAGGAACGCAACGGCTTCCAGATTCTCCTTGCCGCCGTCCTTGTTGGGCTCCCATTCCCCCTGCTTGCGGTTGTAGTCCAGATACAGCATGGAGGCCACGGCGTCCACGCGCAGGCCGTCGATGTGGTACTGCTCCAGCCAGTACAGTGCGCTGGAGATGAGGAAGCTCTGCACCTCGCTGCGGCCGAAGTCGAACACCATGGTGCCCCACTCCTTGTGCTCGCCGCGCTTGGGGTTCGGGTCCTCGTAGCAGGGCTCGCCGTCGAACCGGTACAGGCCGAACTGGTCCTTCGGGAAGTGCGCGGGCACCCAGTCCATGATGACGCCGATGCCGGCGGCATGGAGCTTATCCACAAAGGCCATGAGATCCTTGGGGGTGCCGTAGCGGCTGGTGGGGGCAAAATAGCCCGTGACCTGATAGCCCCAGCTGCCGTCAAAGGGATATTCCATGACCGGCAGCAGCTCGACATGGGTGTAGCCCATCTCGGTGATGTACGGGATAAGCTGGTCGGCCAGCTCGGAATAGTTGTAGGGGATATTCTCGCCCTTGGTCTTCCAGCTGCCCGTGTGCATCTCGTAGATGTTCATCGGGCCGTTGATGACATCGGCCTTCTTCTGGGCCTCCTGCCATGCGGCATCGTGCCACGCAAAACCGTTCAGGTCGTAGACCTTGCTGCCGTTGGACGGCCGGGTCTCGGCGTGGAAGGCATACGGGTCAGCCTTGTAGACAAGGTCGCCCGCGCGGGTAGTCACGCAGTATTTGTAAACGTCATATTCCTTCATGCCGGGGATGAACAGCTCCCAGACCGAGTCCTGATCCACCTTGTGCATCGGGTGGCTGCCCGGCTTCCAGCTGTTGAAATCGCCCACCACGCTGATGGCGGCGGCATGAGGTGCCCAGACGCGGAACACGACACCGGACTCTCCGGCGCGGGTCTCGATGTGTGCACCGAAGTAGCGGTATGCTTCGCAGTTATTGCCCTGCTTGAACAGATAGATCGGCAGATCCGATGGATCCGTATGGATTTTTTCTTCCGTCGGTTTCATAAACAGCTCCTCCCCGTACAGGCCGCAGAGGGGCCTATACCTTTTTACTCTCTTATATTAAAGAATTTTGGCACATTTTTCAAGGCTTTTTCCGGAAAATGTACCATAATCTTTTCGAGGATATTTTAGTGATATGGACAACCTGGCCAAATTTATGCAAAAATTATAGGTAAACCTGACGGAATATAAAACAAAAAAGAACATCTGCGCCCGTTCTCTGTGCAAAATGCAGCAAAGAGCGGGTGCAGATGTTCTGTTCATTCCGTGTGCACGGGGGTTCCAAAGACTCAGTTCACAACGTAAACATTGACCTGGATCGCCCCATTGATGACCGACTCGGCGTAGGTCTCGTAGAACAGGTCCACGAGGATCTCGCCCTTCTGAACGGCGATGCCGGTGTCGGTCGCGATGGCGTAGCCGTAAACGAAGCGGCCATCGGTAGAAGTGATATACAGCAGGGTGCCGTAGGGGATGACGTCCGGGTCCACGGCGACCGTGCCGTAGCCCAGGCCCAGACCGGAAGAGCCCTTGCCGGACTTGGAATAGTAGCCGGTGGCTTTGCCGGTGAGGACCCTGCTGTAGGAAGCGGGCGCATTGGTGGTGCCGTCCGTGCCGGTCAGCGGCGAGACGGGCGCACCGGCACCGTAGGTCTTGACGACATGATTGGTGGGCTCCACCGTGGTGGTCACATCGACCACCATGCTGTTTTCCAGCTCACCGTCCACCCAGCGCTCGCGAGTGGTCACGGCCTGCTGGCCCTCCGATCCGTGCTGTAACGTGGTGGCACGGCCGGTGTTGCGGAAGTACAGGCTGGTGTAGACATACTCGGTATCGTAGGGGATGGCCTGCGTCTCGACCTTGTCCTGATAATCGACGCGGTGGACCACGATGCTGCTGCCTGCTGTGACCAGCTGGTCCAGTGCAGGCTCGGTGTAGTCCTCTTCATCCAGGGTGATGCCGGCGCGTTCCAGCGCATCGGCAACGGTGCCAAAGGCCATCTTCACCGGATACTCCTGGTCGTCGGCCTGGATGGTCACGGTGAATGCGCGCTCGATGTTCAGGGAAGCCAGGCTGCCGCTGAACGCGGTGTAATAGACATGGTCGCCCTCTTCGGCCTCCATGCCGGAAAGGCTCATCACGCGGGCGGGGTCGCTGTCAGCGTCAGTGCTGACCACCAGCTGCCGCGCACCATAGGAGTCAGTGACGTAGGTCAGCCGCAGATTCGCGGCGGTCACGGCCAGCGTGAACAACAGGCTCACGGCCATGACGCAGAACGCCAGCACACGGGGGGCGGCGGCACGGGTGCGGCCGCTCAATGCTTTTTGAAATTTGACGGAAGCGATACGGAACAACTCCTCTCTTTTTACAGTTTGGAATACGATGCGGGCCTTCCAATACCCGCCGTGGCACGGAGTTTCTTCACTCCGTATTCGGGAGCCGCAGTGCGGCTTTTCACTTCAATGTGATGAATTTTATACGCTGCAACGTCCGTTGAGCGGAAGCTATTTTAGCAGACCAAAACCGATTTGTCAAACTTGACATTTCCAGTTTGCCAGATTCTTAACATAGTTTTTTGTGAATTTTGTACACAGTTTTCCCGGATGCGCGAAATTTTCGAGCGATTCTTCCCGATTTTTTTGCAAAATCCGGGCATGATTTGTTCATAATTTTTTAACATTCAAGTGCTGTTTCCAGGCCGGAAATCGACCGAATTTCCCTTGATTTTTGTCATCACAAACCATTCACAGACGCCATTTTCCGCCCGAAAATGCACCCAGAATTACTCCCAAAAAGGCCCTGTTCTGCTCTTGCTTTTCTGCCCCGGAAACACCCCTTGGCAAAATGCCGAACGGCAAAGATCCGCAAGAAAAAAGACCACACTTCCACATTTCGTATCCCGGCTGTACAATCGGGACAACAGCAGAAAGGAGGTCTGTTCCATGACACAAACACCAGATTCGACTCACCGCCCGGAGGCCATCCGATGACCCCGCTGCGGGTGCTGGATGTCTCCCGCTGGCAGGGCTGCATAGACTGGGACGCGGTGCAGCGTTCCGGTGCCATCGACGGCGTGATGCTGCGGGTGCTGGGCAGCCGAAACGGCCAGCCCTACCCCGACCCGCAGTTCGAGCGCAATCATGCTGCCTGCACGATGCGCGGCATCCCGGTGGGCGGCTACTATTACACCTGCGCCGTCACCTCCCGGCAGACCGAAGCGGAGCTCAACGCCCTGCAGGCCGCGCTGCGCGGGAAAACGTTCCAGCTGCCCCTTGCCATTGATGTGGAGGACGCCCGGCTGCGCTCCCTCTCCCCTGCCGCGCTCGCGCAGCGGGTGGCCCAGGCCGCCGCCCAGCTCGAAGCCTGGAATCTCTACGCCATGGTCTACACCTACACGAATTTTGCGGACACCGCCCTTGCGATGGATGCACTCACCGCCTACGACCTCTGGCTCGCCGATTATCGCGGCAAGCGCCCCACCCGCCCCCACGGGGTGTGGCAGTACACCAGCACAGGCCATGTGGCGGGCATCGACGGCCCTGTCGATCTGAGCCGCGCCTACAAGGACTACCCCGCCCTCTGCCGCCGCGCGGGGCTTGGCCGCTTCTCCGGCTGAGCCCCGCACATCACCCGGAACGAAAGGAGTTTTTATGAAGCACAAGATCTCGCCCTCGACCATTGCCCGCACCGCCGCGCTGGCGCTGGCCCTGACCAACCAGATCCTCAGCGCCACCGGCCACGCGGTGCTGCCCATTGAGTCGGCCCAGCTGGAGCAGCTGGTCTCCACCGGCCTGACCGTGGCCGCCGCCCTCGTCAGCTGGTGGAAGAACAACTCGTTCACCCCGGAGGCCATCGAAGCCGATGACTACTTCTACAAACTGAAGAGCGGCCAGTAAACAGATGAGGGCCCGGTGCATGGCGCACCGGGCCCTCCGTGCTGTCCGGGGCCGCGATGCAGCCACGCACCCCCGTTCAGCGAAAAAACAGCTATAACAAAAACAACCCTGCCGAAGCAGGGTTGCAAACGTACATTTTGAGGGTAAATCAGCGCTTGCTGAACTGAGGTGCGCGACGAGCAGCCTTCAGACCGTACTTCTTACGTTCCTTCATACGAGGATCGCGGGTCAGGAAGCCAGCCTTCTTCAGGACTGCACGGTTCTCATCGCTCTGCTGCAGCAGGGCGCGGCTCAGGCCGTGGCGGATCGCGCCAGCCTGACCGGAAACACCGCCGCCGGAAACGCGGACGACGACGTCATACTTGCCCTCCAGGCCCAGCAGGACCAGCGGAGAACGGACGATCAGCTTCAGGGTCTCCAGACCGAAGTAGCTGTCGATGTCGCGATCGTTGATGGTGATCTTGCCGGTGCCGGTGTAAACGCGAACGCGGGCAACGGAATTCTTACGACGACCAGTGCCGTAGAAATAAGGTTTGGTTTCGTACATATTCGATTGCCTCCTTCTTAGAACTCGATCTTTTCGGGCTTCTGAGCTGCCTGAGCATGCTCAGCACCCTTGTAGCAGTGCAGGCGGGTCAGAGCCTTGGCACCGATGGTGTTGGAAGGGATCATGCCCTTGACCGCGTAGGTCATAGCCAGATCGCTGTTCTCAGCCATCAGCTTGCTATACTGGACCTTCTTCAGGCCGCCGATGAACTTGCTGTGGGTGATGTGGAACTTCTGCTCGGCCTTCTTGCCGGTCAG
>ENA-USUJ01002328-USUJ01002328.1-human-gut-metagenome-genome-assembly--contig:-NODE-2328-length-14568-cov-6.333586_pt1 | contig 14568 bp, 10 predicted proteins | sample MGYA00250061_ERZ773398 | MGnify/ENA primary metagenome ERZ773398 (study PRJEB29103, sample SAMN06111992) | human gut metagenome | biome: human gut; feature: ankylosing spondylitis patient; material... | reverse complement strand
TCAATATCATGCAGCATGGCGTTCATCAGTGCCAGACGGTGTGTATCATGCACCAACTCACAACCGGTGAATGCTTCTTCTCTTTCAAATTTAGCGGTATCTGCATCCAAATCGAAGAAATCATCAGTTTGTCCCGTTCTATCCTCTTTCCGGGATATTTCGGTAATTCTTCGGTAAATATCTCAACCATCAAATATCATATTGGAGTAAGAGTAGAGAAACTCTATGAGATGCTGTCAGAGCAGATTCTCGCAGGTCTCTGCTTCGCCAACGACTGCGAAACGGAAACCCAGGCTGAACTGCAGCATCAGCGTGCCAAGGCAGGCGTGATTGCAGCCAAGGTCATCATGGAGTTTCCAAGACTGCGCAAGATTCTGGCTACCGATGTAGAGGCTGCCTACGAGGGCGACCCGGCTGCCATGAGCCACGGAGAAATCATCTCCTGCTACCCGGTCATCAAGGCGATTACCAACTACCGCATCGCTCACGTGCTGCACGAACTGGGAGTGCCGCTCATTCCGAGAATCATTTCTGAAATGGCCCATTCCGAAACAGGTATTGACATTCACCCGGGCGCACAGATCGGTCACCACTTTACCATCGACCACGGAACCGGTGTCGTAATCGGCTCAACCTGCGTCATAGGAAATCATGTGAAACTCTATCAGGGAGTAACTTTGGGAGCAAAGAGCTTTCCCTTGGACGAAAACGGTAATCCCATAAAAGGTATCCCACGTCATCCGATTCTTGAAGACGACGTAGTGGTATATGCCAATGCTACCATTCTGGGACGTATACGCATCGGAAAAGGATCTACCATAGGCGGAAATATCTGGGTAACCGAAGATGTTCCCGAAGGAGCACGACTCGTACAGAAAAAGTAATTATTATCAAAAAAACATATCACTCACTACATCCATAGAAGAATAAAAAATAATGGAAGCAGAATTCGAACTTATTGCGAAAACCTTTCAGGGGTTAGAAAATATTCTGGCAAAAGAACTTACCGATTTAGGAGCAAACAATATCCAGATCGGCAGAAGAATGGTGTCATTTACCGGAGATAAAGCCTTGATGTATAAGGCAAACTTCGCCCTCCGCACCGCAATCAGAATCTTAAAACCGATCAAGCACTTCAAGGCACAGACCGCCGATCAGGTGTACGATGCCATCAAAAAGATTGACTGGAGTCAGTACCTGACCAACGAAACCAGCTTTGCAGTGGATTCCGTAGTGTTCTCTAAAGAATTCCGTCATAGCAAATTTGTGGCCTACAAGGTAAAGGACGCTATCGTTGACTACTTCAGAGAGAAAACCGGAAGCCGCCCGAATATCAGCATCACAAACCCGGATTTGCAATTGCACATCCATATTGCAGAAGATGACTGCACTTTGTCTTTGGACAGCTCCGGCGAGTCTTTGCACCGTCGCGGTTACCGCCAGGAGTCTGTTGAAGCTCCATTGAACGAGGTATTGGCCGCAGCCATGATTATGATGACCGGCTGGGATGGTGAATGTGATTTGATTGATCCGATGTGCGGATCGGGTACTATTGCCATTGAGGCAGCCCTGATTGCCCGCAACATTGCTCCGGGGGTATTCCGCAAAGAGTATGCTTTTGAAAAGTGGAACGACTTTGATCAGGAACTCTTCGACGCCATCTACAACGATGACTCCAAAGAAAGAGAGTTTACACACAAGATCTATGGATATGACATCAACCGCAATGCCGTAGAAATTGCGTTGAAGAATGTCAAGGCTGCCGGATTGAGCAAGGAAATCGAAATCAACCAGAAGGATTTCCATCAGTTTACCCGCCCACAGGAGAAATGCATCATGGTTACCAACCCTCCTTATGGAGAGCGCATCTCTACTCCTGACTTATTGGGCCTGTACCGCACAATCGGTGAGCGTCTGAAGCACCAGTTCCAGGATTATGACGCATGGATTCTGAGCTACCGCGAAGAGTGTTTCGAACAGATTGGCCTGAAACCATCTATCAAGATACCTCTCTACAACGGTTCTCTGGAGTGCGAGTTCCGCAAATATCAGATCTTTAGCGGAAAATATAAGGATATGCGTGCCGATGGAGGACAGATCAAAACAGACGAAGAACGTCGACAGATGGCTCAGAAGAAGCGTTTCAAGGCTAATCGCGAGTTCAAGAAAGCCATCGACGAAGACGATGATCAGAGCGGATTCCGCTTTAAAAGAAACAGTCAGAGCGGAAAGGGCGGCAGATTCAGAGGCGAAGAACGTGGCTTCGACCGGGGCAGCAGCAAAAAGAGCTACCGTGGCGGTGGAAAGTCTTTCGATAAAGGAAACAAATCGTTTAACAAGAACCGCAAGTATAACCGTTATGAAGAAGATTAATCTCTTTCTGATTCTGAGCTTTTTAGTATCTGTCATGATGGGACAAAACAAGAGTTTCACCCTGGAAGACTTGCTTCCGGGTGGAAACAACTTCTGGAATTTGCAACCCAAATCCATGAATCTGACGTGGTGGGGCGACAACTGCATCGAACGGACTAAAGAGCAATGCTCTGTCATTAATAAGAAAGATGGAAAGAAATCTGTCCTGTTTACTTTGGAAGAAGTAAAGCAGTGGCTGGGTGAGGATCAGGAACTGGCTACCACATGCACTGCAATCTCGTTCCCATACGCAGAAAAGGAACAGTTTGTATTGCACACAGCACAGAAGGATTTCATCGTAGATTTCAAGGAAAAGAAAGTGATCTGGAGCCAGAAAAACAATGCCCAGGCCCAGAATACAGACTGGAACCCAGTCTCAAAAAACAAAGCTTTCACTATTGGCGACAACTTGTATGTAACCACTGCTGAAGGTAAGGAAATCGCTGTTTCCAAAGACGGCAGTAACGATCTGGTGTATGGTAAGAGCGTGCACCGTGACGAATTCGGTATCAGCAAGGGTACTTACTGGAGTCCGGACGGAAAGTTGCTGGCATTCTACCGTATGGACCAGAGCATGGTGCCCGACTATCCTCAGGTAGACATCAATACCCGAATTGCCACAACATTCCCTTGCAAATATCCGATGGCCGGCGAAAAGAGCCACAAAGTAAGCATCGGAGTCTTCAATCCGGCAAACGAACAGACCGTATGGTTGCAGACCGGCGATGCCACAGACCGGTATTTCACCAATATCGCCTGGTCACCGGATAACAAGAAGATTTATGTCATCGAGTTGAACCGCGACCAGAACCACGCCCAGTTGGTTTGTTATAACGCAGCCAACGGTAAAAAGGAAGAAGTGCTCTATGAAGAAAAACATCCTAAATTCGTAGAACCACAGCATCCGATTGTCTTCCTTCCTTGGGACAGCAACAAGTTCATTTATCAGAGTCAGCGCGACGGATATAACCATCTGTACCTGTTTGATTTGAAATCACCGCTTTACGATAATTTCAAAAATGCGGCCGATGGAGCAACTTATAAGGAATATGTCAAGGTAGAACAGCTGACATCCGGTCCTTGGGTGGTATTGGATATGCTGGGATTCAATGAGAAAGAGAAAAGCATTCTGATTCGCAGCAACGAACAGAACCCGATTCAATATACTTTGAATTCGGTCAATGTTTCCAACAAAAAGCGCACATTAATCGGAACATCAGAAGGAGTGCATCAGGGTAATCTGTCTGCCGACGGACAGTATATCATTGATACTTACAGCTCTCCGAAAGTTGCCCGCAGCATCAATCTGTATGCCACCAAGAATGGCAAGGGTATCAACCTGCTCACAGCAGAAGATCCTTGGAAAGAGTTCAACAAGCCTGAAATCGTGGGTGGCCATATCAAGGCATCTGACGACAGCACCGATCTGTACTACCGCATGGTTAAACCGGTAAACTTTGACCCGAACAAGAAATATCCGACCATTGTTTATGTCTACGGCGGTCCGCACGCTCATCTGGTGGATGCCAGCCGTAACTACATGGCCCGCGGATGGGAGATTTACATGGCCCAGAAGGGGTATCTGATTTTTGTGCTCGACAGCAGAGGTTCAGAGAATCGCGGACGCCAGTTCGAGAACGTCACTTTCAGACATCTCGGTGATGAAGAAATGAAAGACCAGATGCGCGGTGTAGCTTACCTGAAATCATTGCCTTACGTAGACCAGAACCGCATCGGTGTACACGGATGGTCGTTCGGTGGTTTCATGACAACCAACCTGATGCTTTCTTATCCGGAAACCTTCAAAGTGGGTGTAGCCGGTGGACCGGTTATCGACTGGAACTATTATGAAGTGATGTACGGAGAGCGTTATATGGACACTCCGCAAGCCAATCCGGAAGGCTATAAAGGCAGCAACCTGCGCCTGAAAGCTCCTAATCTTCAGGGTAAGTTACAGATTATCATCGGTTACAACGACCCAGTTTGTGTTCCGCAGCACAGTCTGTCTTTCCTGCGCGCCTGCATTGATGCCGGCAAACAGGTAGATTACTTTGTATATCCGGGCGGCGAGCACAACATGTTCGGACGTGACCAGATTCATCTGCACGAGCGGATCAGCCAGTATTTTGATGATTTCTTAAAATAAACATAAAGCAGCATACGATATGAAACTTTTATTGTTAGGAAGCGGCGGACGCGAGCATGCCTTGGCATGGAAAATCGCCCAGAGCCCCAAAATTGAGAAATTATATATCGCTCCGGGAAATGCCGGTACAGCGTCAGTAGGAGAAAACGTAAACATCAAAGCCGATGATTTTGCCGGTATCCGTCAGTTTGTTCTGGACAATCAGATCAATATGGTGGTTGTAGGTCCGGAAGATCCGCTGGTAAAGGGAGTTTATGACTTTTTCAAGAATGATGAAGCTCTGAAGAACATTCCGGTTATCGGTCCGTCAAAGCAGGGTGCCGTACTGGAAGGCAGCAAGGATTTTGCCAAGGGATTCATGCAGCGCCACAACATCCCGACAGCTGCTTATCAGACATTCCGCGCGGATCAGTTGGAAGAAGGTCTGAAGTTCCTCGAAACACTGAAGGCTCCTTATGTACTGAAGGCCGACGGTCTGTGTGCTGGAAAAGGTGTTCTGATTCTGGACACTTTGGACGAAGCCAAGAAAGAACTGAAGGAGATGCTGGGCGGTATGTTCGGCGACGCTTCTTCTTCTGTCGTTATTGAAGAGTTCCTGAGCGGTATTGAATGCTCTGTATTCGTACTGACCGACGGAAAGAACTACAAGATTCTGCCTGAAGCAAAAGACTACAAGCGCATTGGCGAGCACGATACCGGTCTGAATACCGGCGGTATGGGTAGTGTTTCTCCGGTTCCTTTTGCCACTCCGGAATGGATGAAGAAGGTGGAAGACCGCATCATCCGTCCAACAGTTGAGGGACTCCGTGCCGAGAACATCGACTACAAAGGCTTTATCTTCTTCGGTTTGATCAACGTAGCCGGTGAGCCGATGGTTATTGAATACAATGTACGTATGGGAGATCCGGAAACCGAGTCTGTGATGCTTCGTATCAAGAGCGACCTTGTCGAGCTGTTCGAAGGCGTAGCAGCAGGCAATCTGGACGAAAAGACTCTGGAATTTGACGAGCGCAGCGCAGTGTGTGTGATGCTGGTATCCGGCGGTTATCCAGAGGCTTACGAAAAAGGATTCCCGATTACCGGTATCGACGAGGTGGAGAACAGCATCGTGTTCCATGCCGGAACAGCCGTTAAAGACGGTCAGATTGTAACCAGCGGCGGACGCGTTATTGCCGTAAGTTCTTACGGAAGCAATAAGGAAGAAGCCCTGCAGCAGTCCTTCTCTCAGGCTCAGAAAATCCAGTTTAACAAGAAATACTTCCGTTCTGATATTGGAAAAGACCTATAATGAGAAATAACAGGTTTCAAAATAAAGTGGCGACAAGCAGTTTTACACTGCCTGTCGCCGCTCTTGTTGCTACCCTACTTTGGGCAGCTGTCGGCCCCATGTCTCAAAGCAAGGCCCTGTGCTGGCTTTGTTGCGCCGTCTGTTCTTATCTTCTGGTGGAATTCAACAACTCCAACGCTCTACTTCGTATCCGGAGCCGTCTCACCACTTCCACGTTTTTGTTTGGTGTGGGTTGCTTCACCTTTTTACACGATTCCATAGCGCCGATGGCTGTGACCTTCTTTGTATTGGGATGCTATTTCTTTCTGTTCCGCTCCTATCAGGAGAGCAACAGTTCCTCAAATATTTACCATGCCTTTGTCTCGTTAGGAATAGCCAGCCTGATTCATCCCATTCTTTTAGGACTTGTACCTTTTGTTTACTGGAGCATGGCCGTTTATCTGCGCTCCCTGTCATTCAAAAGTTTTTGTGCCAGTCTGCTGGGACTCTTCACCCCATTCTGGTTCTATGGTGCATACCTTATTTATACACAGGACTATGCTCCGCTCAGAATGTACGCCCAGAAATTCATAGACTTTGCCCATCCTGCTCTGACAGACTACCTGTCGCTTGACATCACCCGCTTGTCGGCACTTCTTTTCATCCTGATCATAGGACTGATCAGCACCATACATGCTCTCAAAACGAGCTACAACGACAAGATACGCACCCGCATGCAGTTCTACACCCTGATTTTGTTTGAGGCGGTCATCCTGCTGTTTTTGTTGGTGCAACCGAAACAGTTTGACTTGTTTATGGCTCTGCTCACCCTGACTTCGGCTCCGGTCATTGCCCATTTCTTTGCACTGACCTCCTATCGGATTACCAATCTACTGTTTATTCTTTCGATATTTATCTATCTATTCATTGCATTTTCTAGTTTATGGATCAGTTCTTTAACACTATCACAGATCTTCTGATTGATTACGGCTACTGGGGCATGTTCATCGCAGCCTTCATTGCCGGAAGTGTTTTTCCCTTCAGTTCCGAGGCCGTCATGGCCGGACTGCAACTGGCCGGACTGGCACCGCTGCCCCTATTTATTTGGGGAACCGTGGGAAATGTTGCTGGAAGCATGTTCAACTACTGGATCGGCAGTTTGGGAAAGATGGAATGGATTGAGAAATACCTCCATGTAAAAAAAGAAAAGGTTGAGAAGACCCAACGGTTTATGGAGCAGAAAGGTGCCTGGATGGGCGTTTTATGCTTTCTGCCGATTCTAGGCAGTGTCATCGCCGTGACCATGGGCTATATGCGCGCCAACGTATATATCAGTTTTATCTCCATTCTGATCGGCAAGGCCGTCCGCTATGCCATTCTGGTTTATTTTGTATCACTAATATAACTCTCAAAATGAAACGTCACGATCTTTTGTTTGTTTCGCTCGTTGTCTGCCTGCTTGCCGGCACTCTGCTGTCGTGCACCCGGAAGGCTAAAGACGAAAGCAAAACCATTACGGTAACCATTGCCCCTCTGGCCTTCCTTACGGAAAAAATTGCCGGAGACGACTACCGTATCGAAACATTTGTTCCCAACGGCAGCAGTCCGGAAACTTATGAACCCGCCCCGCAGCAGTTGGTACGCCTCAGTAACAGCAGGATCTATTTTTATGTAGGGCACCTCGGATTCGAGCAGACCTGGCTTGAGCGTATGGAAAAGAATGCGCCACAAACCTCATTCGTATGTGCTTCGGAGGGCATCAAATACATCACCTCCACCCATCAGCATGGCGACCATGCTCACGAAGGTGTTGACCCGCATGTATGGACCACTCCGGCCAACCTGAAAGTCATGGCCCGCAACATTGCAGCCGGACTGAGCAAGACTTATCCGGAAGACCGGGAAGTGTTTGCCAAGAATCTGAAAGCGTTGGAAGACAGTCTGGATGCCACAGACCGTGAAATCCGCCAATTGCTTTCCGGCAAGGAGAAGAGAAGTTTCCTGATCTATCATCCCACACTGAGCTATTTTGCCCGTGAATACGGACTGGAGCAGCTGGTCATCGAAGAAGACGGCAAATCCCCCTCTCCGGCTCATTTGCAACAGCTGATCCGCACCTGTCGCGAGAAGAATGCCCATACGGTATTCCTGCAAAAGGAATTCGACCGCCGCAATGCCGAAGTCATTGCCCGCGAAACGCAGACACAAATTGTTGAAATCAATCCGCTGGATTATGAATGTACCCGCGAACTGATTCAGATAGCCAAAACATTGAGCCATGAAACAGAATCCAATCATTAAACTGACTGATGTTGAGGTGCGCTACGATTCCAAACCGGTATTGGAGCAGGTGTCCCTCACGGTATATGAAAAAGACTTCCTGGGAATTATCGGTCCGAACGGAGGCGGCAAGACCACTCTGGTCAAGACCATTCTCGGCCTGAAGGACATTCACAGCGGAACGATTCAGTATTATCGGAACAACCAGCCTGTTCATCACATCGGCATCGGATATCTGCCACAATATAACCAGATAGACAAGAAATTCCCCATATCGGTGTTCGATGTCATTCTCTCCGGACTGGAAAACGGAGCTTCCATCTGGCACCGGGTGACCTCAGAACAAAAGGAACGGGTAGCCGAGATGATTCAACGTATGGGACTTACCGGAATGGAGAAACGCCCGATAGGAAGTCTGAGCGGCGGACAGGCCCAGCGCGCCCTGTTGGGACGGGCCATCATTTCCGAGCCCGACGTGGTGATTCTCGACGAACCGAATACCTACATTGACAAGCGCTTTGAAGCCCAGCTTTACGAACTGCTGGACGAGATCAACCACACCAGTGCCATAATCCTCATCAGCCATGATGTAGGTTCCGTGGTTCAGAATGTGAAAAACATAGCCTGTGTGAACCACACTCTGGACTATCATGCGCAGGAAGAAATCACCGAAGAATGGCTTCAGGCCAAGACCAGCTGCCCCATCGACCTGCTGGGACACGGCGACATGCCCCACCGCGTTCTGAAACAACACGCGCACCGTTAAAATAAAAAGCCTTGCGAATTAAAGTAACCTAAATAGAAAAGGAAACGCAAAAAAGTTCGTATTTTTGCCCGACAAAGCAAATATTTTTATAAAATCAAATAGAAAACAATGAAACAGTTCAAAACAGTAAACACCATCATGGGGTGGATTACGTTTGCCATCGCCGCTTTCGTGTATTGCAGCACGATTGAGCCGACCGCAAGCTTTTGGGACTGTCCGGAGTTCATCACCTCGGCCTACAAGCTGGAGGTGGGCCATCCTCCCGGCAACCCGTTCTTCATGTTAACCGCAAACCTGTTTACCCAGTTTGCCAGTGATCCAACACAAGTGGCCCGCATGGTCAACATCATGTCGGCGCTGTTCAGTGCCGGATGTATCCTGTTCCTGTTCTGGAGCATCACACATCTCACCCGCAAACTGGTATGCAGCAACCCGAACGAGATGTCGCTCTCGCAGCTCATCACCATTCAGGGTAGCGGTCTGGTAGGTGCTCTGGCCTATACTTTCAGCGACACCTTCTGGTTCAGCGCAGTGGAAGGCGAGGTTTATGCCTACTCTTCATTGTTCACCGCCATGGTGTTCTGGCTCATTCTGAAATGGGAAGAACACGCCGACGAGCCGCACAGCGACCGCTGGCTGGTGCTCATCTCCTACATGACCGGTATCTCCATCGGTGTGCACTTGTTGAACCTGTTGTGCGTGCCTGCTCTCGTATTGGTATGGTACTACAAGCGCAATCCGCAAGCCAACCTGAAAGGTTCCCTGCTGGCACTGATCGGTTCTATGGTTCTCGTTGCTGCCGTGCTCTACGGTATCGTACCGGGTATCGTAAAAGTAGGCGGATGGTTTGAATTACTGTTTGTCAACACACTGGGTTTCTCATTCAACACAGGTTTGATCGTGTATATTTTCTGCCTCATCGCCGTAGTGCTTTGGGCAATCTGGGAAACACAGCGCCAGATAAGCCGCAAGCGCATGAACATTGCCTATCTGCTTGCAGTAGCCATGCTGGGTATTCCGTTCTACGGCTATGGCTGGAGCAGCCTCGTAATCGGTGTCGTGGTATTGGCAATTCTGGCCTTTGTGCTCTACTATAAGAAGGAAGACCTGCATGTCATCAGCGCCCGCGTGATGAACACCTCGCTGCTTTGCATGCTGATGATCATGATCGGATATTCCAGCTATGCGCTGATTGTGATCCGTTCGAGCGCCAACCCGCCGATGGACCAGAACTCTCCGGAGGATGTATTTACTCTGGGACAGTATCTGAACCGTGAGCAGTATGGTTCTCGTCCTTTGTTCTACGGTCAGGCCTATACTTCACAGATGAAGCTCAAGACCACCAACGAAGGCTACTGTGTTCCGGTAACCAAGGAAGGTGCTCCGGTATATCAGCGTGTGGAGAAACACAGCAAGGATGAGAAGGACGCTTACGAAATCGTACGTCATGATCTGGAATACGTATATGCACAGAACATGTTCTTCCCGCGTATGTATTCCGACCGTCACGCTCAGGCTTACGAAAGCTGGATGGGCGGTGTAGACGGCAAGACCGAGCTCTTTGACCGTTGCGGCGAAATGGTGAACGTAAAGGTTCCGACCCAGTTGGAAAACCTTCGCTTCTTCTTCAGCTATCAGCTGAACTTCATGTACTGGCGCTACTTTATGTGGAACTTTGCCGGTCGTCAGAACGATATTCAGGGTAACGGTGAGGCCGAACACGGAAACTGGATTACCGGTATCTCGTTCCTGGACAATATGCGACTGGGCGACCAGAGCAAGCTGCCTACCGAACTGAAGGAAAACAAGGGACATAACGTGTTCTACTGTCTGCCGCTTATTCTGGGTATTCTGGGCTTGCTGTGGCAGATTTACAAGAACGACAAGGGCGTTCAGCAGTTCTGGGTGGTATTCTTCCTGTTCTTCATGACGGGTATTGCCATCGTGATCTATCTGAACCAGACTCCGATGCAGCCTCGTGAGCGTGACTATGCTTACGCCGGTTCATTCTATGCCTTTGCCATCTGGATCGGTATGGGTGTAGCTGCCCTGACCGAGTGGTTGCGCAAATACATCAAGACCAACGAAACCGTGCTGGCAAGCGTCATCTCACTGGTAGCGCTGATGGTTCCTATCCAGATGGCCAGCCAGACTTGGGACGACCACGACCGCAGCGGCCGTTATACTTGTCCGGATTTCGGTAAGAACTATTTGCAGTCGCTCGACGAGAAAGGCAATCCGATTATCTTCACCAACGGTGATAACGATACTTTCCCATTGTGGTACTTGCAGGAAACCGAAGGCTTCCGCACCGATGCCCGTGTCTGCAACCTGAGTTATCTGCAAACCGACTGGTACATCGACCAGATGAAGCGTCCGGCCTACGACTCACCTTCTATTCCGATCAGCTGGAGCAGACTGCAGTATGTAGGCGGTGTGCGCGAAGGTATTCAGGTTCATCCGGATGCATTGGAACAGGTAATCGCCCTGTACAAGGACAATCCGGAAGAAATGAAACAGATGCTGGGTGAGAATCCGTATGAGCTGAAGAACATCATGAAGCACTGGGTGCTGAACGACAATCCGGATCTTCAGATCATCCCGACCGACAGTGTGGTCATCACCATCGACAAGGAAGCCGTGAAGCGTTCAGGCATGATGGTTGCCGGCGACTCTATTCCAGACGTGATGAGCATCTCGCTCAAAGGCAAACGTGCCATCTACAAGAACGAACTGATGATGCTCGACATGCTGGCACAGACCAACTGGGAGCGTCCGCTCTACATCGCCATGACTGTGGGATCGGATAACTACGGAAACCTGGGCGACCACTTCGTACAGGAAGGTCTGGCCTACCGCGTCACTCCGTTCAATACCAACAAGACCGGCAAACGCGTAGACACAGAGCGCATGTATAATAATGTGATGAACAAGTTCAAGTTCGGCGGTGCCAACACTCCGGGCATCTATCTGGATGAAACCGTGATGCGTATGTGCTACACCCACCGTCGTGTACTGGCTCAACTGGCATTGGAGCTCATCAAGGAAAACAAGCCTCAGAAAGCCCTTCAGGTGCTGAACAAGGCCGAAAAGGAATTGCCAAGCTACAATGTGCCGGATAACTACCAGAGCGGTTCGGTGGAAATGGCCAAGGCCTATGCAGCCCTGAACAAGAAAGCCGAGGCAGAGAGAATCCTCACCTCTGTGGGTGATAACTCCAAGGAGTACCTGTCTTGGTATCTGAGCCTGAGCAACAACCGTCTGATGCAGTCAAGCAGCGAATGCAGCTTCCACCTTTATATTCTGAATGAGGTGAGCCGCGTACTGGATCAGATCAAGTCCGCAAAAACCAGCAGCTACACCACCGCTCTGAACACCTATGCCGAGCAGTGTCTCAACCGCGGTGTGAGTCTGTACTAATCGCACGGAAATGATCATAGAACAACCATCCATATTTCTGAGATGGATTTATCCGCGAGCCTTATGGAGAATGAACCGTCATGAGAAGGTCGTTTATCTGACCTTCGATGACGGACCCATTCCTGAAGCCACGCCGTTTGTGCTGGATATTCTTGATCATTTTCAGATAAAAGCCACCTTCTTCATGGTGGGCGACAATGTGCGCAAACACCCCGATGTGTTCCGTATGGTTGTGGAACGCGGCCACCGCATCGGCAACCACACTTACAACCATATCGGCGGATTCAAGTATCTGAGCAAAAACTATCTGGCCAATACAGACAAGGCCAACGAAGCCTTGCAGACCAATCTGTTCCGTCCGCCTCACGGCTGGATGCGCTGGTCGCAGTATTTCCGGCTCAGAAAGAAGTATCAGATTGTGATGTGGGATCTTGTCACACGCGACTACAGCAAATGGCTCACCGCCGATGATGTGTTCCGCAACGTGCGCAAATATACCCGCAACGGCTCGATTATCACTTTTCACGATTCACTGAAAAGCATAGACAAGCTGCGCACAGCACTGCCCCAGTCCATACAGTGGCTCAAGGATCAGGGATATGAATTCCGAACATTCGACTGACACATTATTATCAGAATCAATGAAACAAACAGAAATCATACTTTCTGCAGCAGAGATAAAAGCCGAGGCCCAGCGTCTCGGCTTTTATTCTTGTGGGATAGCCCCGGCAGAGCCGGTAGCGGAAGAGCACCGTCGATATTTCGAGGACTGGCTTCAACAGGGAGCCTATGGCTCTATGGACTATCTGGCCAACCATGCTGCGATGCGTTTCGACCCGCGCGAACTGGTACCCGGCACCCGGAGCATTGTCTGCGTGGCCCTGAACTATTATCCTTCTGAATTTATGGACGAACAGGAAGGTTGCCTGTCGTGGTATGCCTACGGCAAGGACTATCACGAGGTGATGAAAGACAAACTGCGCCGTCTGATGGCCTACATCCTGAATCTGGTGCCCGAAGACGCACAGGCGGAAATACTGCCCGGACGCGTATTCTGCGACACAGCGCCCGTTTTGGAGCGCTATTGGGCCTGGAAAGCCGGTCTGGGATGGATCGGACGCAACCATCAGCTCATCATCCCTCAGGCGGGAAGTACGTTCTTTCTGGGCGAGATTTTCCTTACCCTGCCCGTTGATTCCTACGACAGTCCACAGAAAAACCGCTGCGGCCATTGCCGGAAGTGCCTCGATGCCTGCCCCACCCGGGCACTGACTGCGGAGGGATTTGATGCACGCCGCTGCTTGAGTTACCTCACCATAGAGAACCGTGATGAAATTCCCCAATGGGCCGCCACCCACATGGAACCCTGCTTCTATGGCTGCGACCGTTGTCAGGCTTCCTGCCCGCATCTCCGTTTCGCCCGACCGACACAAGAAAAGGAATTCCATCTTCGGGAAGAATTGAAACAAATGACGCGCCAGCAGTGGCAACAGTTGTCTGTCGAGGACTATCGGAAACTGTTCCGGGGATCGGCCGTAAAACGGGCCAAATACGAGGGACTGATGCGTAATATCCGAGCCATGAATCACCCTGATCAGGAACTGACAGAATGACATTTTGCCACATATCCCCTGCTCAGACTCCAAAATATACAGGAAACATGAAGGTGAAAGGCCAAAATCAATAGTTTCAGACAGGTCAAGAGAAATAATCGTCTGATTTACAGAGACAAATAACCGCATCGGCTTTTTCTGCCGAAGAAAACCGGATGGCTCAGCACGCCTTTTTCAAAGACATCCGGAACTGATCAGGATGAAATGTTCCTTTCATGCTGATGATGATCTCAAATGATCGGGACCGTTTTGAATCTTTTCCGATACGATATGCCTCTTCCTGCTGCCGATTGAAAAGAAAAAAATGAATATTCATGCAATATGCCCGATATATATGCTCCGGAAAACGGTGCGAAATGCATAAATATTCTTTCCTTAAACTCTATTTCTTTCTTTTTCGGCAACACAGCCAGAGGTCTTATAAAAGAAAAAGTGGAAAAAGAGCCCTCAAAATGACTTGAAGACTTACATTTTGCAAAAGGCAGAAAACACAAAGAACAAGGGATAAAGGGCAGAAAGAGGGTGTGTCAAAATACCCTCTTTATAACAGAAGATCGCTATATAGCCGAACTTTCTTATGAAGTGGTCATATAGCGATCTTCATTTGTTTATAGCCTAAAAAGGCAATAGAATTGAGTTTGAGTCGTAAAACCCATTCAAAAAA
>ENA-USUJ01002320-USUJ01002320.1-human-gut-metagenome-genome-assembly--contig:-NODE-2320-length-14611-cov-7.005642_pt1 | contig 14611 bp, 8 predicted proteins | sample MGYA00250061_ERZ773398 | MGnify/ENA primary metagenome ERZ773398 (study PRJEB29103, sample SAMN06111992) | human gut metagenome | biome: human gut; feature: ankylosing spondylitis patient; material... | reverse complement strand
CTGCCTTACAACACTGCCGACATCATCCATTGCTACCGCAACTCTCAGCCGGCTGTCAACCACTCGCTGTTCGCCTTTTTCGCAGCTCCAGCGACAGACCTTTTACCACATCCGGCAAATCCTTGTCATATTTGAACCAGAGTTCCCGCGCCGACACGACAGTTTCCGTGTCCGGCACATATTTTGTTTCCTCTGGAATCGGCTTCAACTCGTGCGTTTTTGCGTAATCCAGCAGCCAGTTCCGCCCGTCGCAGACGGAGATGGGGCAGGACGCCGTGGAATCCGTCGCCGCCCAGATGCGCATAGCGGTGGGCATGGCCAAAAACATCGCGTTTCCGCTGGACTTTAATTCCGCGCCCACCTCGGCAGGCGTTCCGCTGCAAAGCAGTCTGCCGCCGTCCATGACCGCCACGCGCGACGCGAAGGAAAACGCTTCTTCCAAGCGATGCTCGGTCAGAATAATCGTCGTGCCAAGCTCCCGGTTGATCTTGCCGAGCGTTGCCAAAAAGTCCGACGCTGCAATCGGGTCAAGCTGACTTGTTGGCTCGTCGAGAATCAGCACCTTCGGCTGAAGCACCATCACAGACGCAAGATTCAGAAGCTGCTTCTGTCCGCCGGACAGTTCTGTAACAGACTTATAAAACCATGTCTGGATGCCGAAAAATGACGCCATTTCCGCCACTCTGCGGCGGATCGTCGGCGTGTCATAGCCGAGCGATTCCAGCCCGAACGCCAGCTCGTGCCAGACCTTATCCGTGACGATCTGATTCTCCGGGCTTTGCTGCACAAAGCCGATTTTTTCAGCCTGTTCGCGCTGGGAAAGTTCATCAAGATTCTTTCCGTCAAACAGGATTTGACCGCGCCTTCGTCCGTGCGGCGCAAGGACGGTTTTTAACTGCCGCAGCAGCGTCGATTTCCCGCAACCGGACGGACCGCAGACCACCAGAAATTCTCCCGGCCGGACGGACAGCGAGAAATCGGAGATCGCATTCTTTGCCTGTTCTGGATACGCAAAATTCAGATGTTTGATTGCAAAGAGTTCCACAGCCTGTCCTCCCTTCGGTCGAGAATCACCGGCGTCAGCACCAGCGCGAGATACACGAGCATAAAGCTCACCGTCATCGGCGTGAATGCGGCAGCCTTGATAGTCGGATAATACCGGAAATACGTCCCGCCCGCTATCCAGCCGGAAACGAGATACGCCCCGCAGAAAACCAGCCACGCAAGCGCGGACTTGTCCCGGTCGTCAAAACGATAGATCGAAAATGCCGTGCGCCCCGGCAGGCCATAGCCGCGTGAGCGCATGGAGTCCGCCGTTTCAATGGCATTTTCGAGCGACCATGTGACCATGATTGAGAAGATTTTGACAGCGTTCCCAACGCGGCGGAATACGCTTCCGTTTTTCGTATCGCGTCCGATACAAGCCTGCGCCTCCGAAACCGTCTGCATCTGCGCCCTGAACTTCGGAATGAACCGCAGGGCCATGGACAAAACAAGCGACAGCGCCGGAATCACGCGTCCAAATAAATACACAAACTTGTCCGAAGTCATAACCTCGTTGTAGCTGGAAAACCACAATACGACGCTTGCCAGCATGACCGCTGCCGACGCACCATAGAGCATGGATTCGAGCGTCAGCGGATTCCCGGAGGGCAGATACGTCAGAATCGTCGCGCCCTCATGGTTAAAGGCCGGGTTCAAAAGCGCGGCAAGCGCCGCCATAGGGAGAAGCCCCATGACGGCAAACCGTACCGCTTTCCGGCCCTTTAAATAAATGTCATATGCCAGTGCCCCGGTCAGCGAGATCGCCAGATAGACCGGATGCATCAAACACATCGAAAACAGCAGCACCAGTGCGTAATATAGAAAATTGATCACGGGATGATATCCCGAAAAAGCGTCTTTGTTTCTCATTCGCCCTCTGTCCAGCCGCCGCTGCCGACGTCCCTGCCCAGATCACAAGTATAAACCCACGTGACCGTGTCTCCGTCCTGCAGCGCATACTGGCTGCATCCGTAATTCGGGAACCAGCCGTTCACCGCGTACATCCAGCCGGATTCCGCCCCGCAGTCAAATTCATAGAGGTTCCCGATGCCCTCAATGTAAGCCGAGCCGTAAACCGGCGTCGTGGAAAATTCCAGATGGAGTTTATTCTCCCGGCAGACCTGCTGCAAAACGTCAAAAGCGCTCTGGCCCTCCTGAAAGCTGACCTCTACAGACTCCAGCAGCCAGCCGTCCTCCGGCACCAGCTCCCGCTTTTCCTCGCTGCAAAGCTCCATGTGCTCCAGAATCGATGCACAGGAAATGGAGACGGTGCAGTGATAGCTCGGCCCGGCCTGCGGCGCTCCGCACCCGGTCAGCAGCGCAGCCGTCAGCACCAGCGCCAGCACCACCCAGACGGCGGCCTTTTTATTTGTTTTCCAGACGTTCACGCAATTCAACTCCATATGTGTTGTATCATTTCAAGTATATCTGAAAACCGGTAATCTGTCCAGCGGCGCAATAGCTGCTGCCGGTCTGGTTTACCGGCTTTCAGATATGCTCTGAAATACAGCACGCAGGGCTGCCCCCCAAAAAGGGGGGCAGTCCTGTGCTGCAAATTGGGATTATGAGGTCAGTTCAGTACATTTTTCACGAACCGGTGGAGGATCGCGGCGACCTGTGCTCTGGTCGCGTCGCCCTTCGGCATGAGCTTGCCGGAAGCACCGTTGATCAGGCCCTCCGAGACAGCCCAGCCGAGCGCCTCGCTGGCATAGGCGGAAACACTGTCCGCGTCGGTGAAGCTGTTCAGCTTTGCGCTCGCATCGGTGTCCAGCTTCCTGTACTGCGCATAGCGGTACAGGATCGCGGCAAGCTGCTCGCGCGTGACCTTGGCGTCGGGGGAGAAGGAGGTGCTGTCCGTGCCGGTGACGATGCCGTTGGCGGCTGCCCAGATGACAGCCTTTTCGTAATACGCGCCGGAACGCACATCGGTAAAGCTGCTTCTGCCTGTGACGGTGGGTTCGCCCTCGAGCCGGTAGAGAACCGTGACGAGCATGGCGCGCGTCATGGACGCGTTCGGGCTGAAGCTTCTGCTGTCCGTGCCGGAGAACAGGCCGTTTTCGTATACGAACGCAACGTCGTCATAGAACCAGTCGGACGTGGAAACGTCGGTGAACGGAAGCTTGACCTCGGGCTTCGAAGCGGGCTTCTTATTGTCGACACCCGGAGTGATCGGCTCCGGAAGCGCGGCGGTATTGACCGTGACGGTGTAGACTGCGGTGGTCACGCCGTCCTCAGCGGTGACGGTGAAGCTCCAGATATTTCTGGTGTTTGTCAGAGCGCTGACAGCCGCGCGCGGATGCCTCGTGACGATCACGAAGCTGCCGGTCTTGACGACCGTGCCATAGGGAACCGTGACGGTGTAGCTGTTGTTCGCACCGGCCACAGCCTTGAAACCCGCAACGGTGATGCTGCTGACACCCGCGTCATTGGACTTCGGGGCTTCGGTGAACGAAACGGTGACGGTGTAGGTCTTGGAGGTCACGCCATCCTCAGCGGTGACGGTGAACGTCCAGACATTGCCTTCATTCGTCAGAGCGCCGACAGTCGCGCCGGAGTCGCTTGTGACGATCACGAAGCTGCCCGCTGTAACGTCCGTGCCGTAGGGGAGGGTAACGGTGTAGGTGTTGTTCTCGCCAGCAGTGGCCTCAACGCCCGCAACGGTGACGCTGCTGACATCCGCATTGCTGGACTTCGGGGCCGCTGTGACCGTGACGGGGAGCCACGGGGAGAAAATGTTGGTGAACTCGTTGCCCATTGCGGACAGAACATAGCTGCCTGCGGCGGCAAACGAGAGCGTGACCTGACCGTCTTCACCGATTGTTTTGCCCTCGACCGGCGTGAGCGTTCCATCTTCGCCGACTGTGCAGATCTGGATGTCCTCAGGATCGAGCGCCGCACCGTGCGTTACACGGTCCTCGGGCTTCAGACCGCCGCCGTAGGCGTACATATAGCCGTCCATACCGAGCGTGAAGTCGGTTCCGGCCTGAACCGTAAAGGTATCCAGACGGTTTCCGTCCGTATCCGTGAACCACGTATAGTAGTCCATGTACATACTGGTGTCCTGATAGAAGAAGAACTCAACGGTGCCGTCCTCCGCAACGGGGGTCTGGCTGATGGTGTAGCCGGTGTAGCCGTACTGCGTGTTGTATTCGCCGTTCTTGTCGCAGGGGAACTCGCCGTTGACCGCGAAACTGAACGCGGAGGTTTTTTCTCCGTTGACCGTGGTGATCGTGCCGTTGCTGACGACGAGATAATCGCTCTTGCTGTCCTTCGTGAAGTCCTCGCCGAAGGTGAGTTCATGGTACTTGACGAGCACGTCCAGCGCGGAAACGCCGTCTGTGACATCATCAGCGTAGCCATAGCGTTCGGCGAGATCGCTGGAGACTTCCACGCGGGTCGGAACCATGATAAACATATTTTCTGCCTGCATGGAAATGGTCGCGTGGATCGTCTTGGCCTCTTTCACCGTGACCGTGACGGAGTAGGTCACGGCAGTGCCGTCCTCAGCGGTCACAGTAAACGTCCAGACGCCGTCCTCACCCTTGGCCGGGCCGGTAAGCGTGGCCTTGCTGTCGGAAAGTGTGATCTCGAAGCTGTCTGCCGTGACCTCCGTGCCTGCCGGAAGCGTTACGGAGAAGCTGTTTTCAGCCGTACCGGCTGCTGCCTCAACGCCTGCGACCTTGACGGACGCAACACCCGCGTCAGAGGACTTCGCGTTCGGGTCGATCACAGTAAGAATGAACTTGTATTCCGGAGATTCCGCCTTGCCATCGCTTGCTTTGAAGACGAGCGTATACGTACCGGCAGCGCTGGGCGTATATGTGTAGGAGGCCGGTACATAGAACGGATTCTCGGCATCACGCCAGACGCGGTAGGTGAGCTTATCGTAGGCGTCCTCGTCCTCAAAGATCTGCGTCATATCAAACTGATAGCTTTCGCCAAGGTTGATCGAGGCCGCAGCCGGGGTGATTACGCCGTCCTTCAGCCTGGGGGCATGGTTCGCCTCGGTCGGCATACGCAGCTCGTAGACCCAGACGTCGGAGGCGTCGGTCTTGTTCGTCAGCGTAATGACCGCGACCAGACTGCCGGAAAGATCGGGATTGATGATGGCAATATTCTTCGCGTGCGGGGCGTCCACTGCTTTTGCAGTTCCGTCGGTCGTCGTGAAGGCATATACGGCGGAATATGCCGTATTGTAGGATACCTTAACCTGGAACTGAATCCCGGATGCGCCAGAAACGATTCGATACGGAGAAGTCAGCACATTGCTGCCCGCTGTTTGATGCAGCGTAAAGCTGCGCGTTGTCGTATCCTCCAGGCTTGCCTTGAGCATGGAGAGCGTAACCGTCCGCAGTGGGGTCGTCTCAGATGCGCTTCTGCGGGTCACGGTGACGGTATACGCTGCGGTGGTCGTGCCGTCCTCGGCGGTAACGGTGAACGTCCAGACATCGCCGTTGGCTGTGGGAGCGGAGACGCTGGCCTTTTCATCGGACAGAACGATCTGGAAGCTGTCTGCCGTAACCTCGGCGTTCGTCTGCAGCTTGACCGTGTAGGCTGTCTCACCGGTCTTAGAGGCCGGGGTGTGCTCGACGGAAACGGAGGTCACGCCTGCGTCAGAGGACTTCGGCGCTTCCGCGACGGTCACAGTGACGGTGTAGGTCACAGCGGTGCCATCCTCAGCGGTCACGGTGAAGCTCCAGACGCCGCTTTCGCCCTCGGTCGGGCCTGCGGTGACGCTGGCCTTGTCGTCGGAGAGCGCAATAACAAAGCTGTCTGCCGTGATAGCCGTGCCGTAGGGTACAGTGACGGTGTAGGCGTTGTTTTCACCCGCGGCTGCCTCAACATCCGCGACCTTGACGGACGCAACGCCCGCGTCAGAGGACTGAGCTGTGCCGAACACCACGTTGATGGTGTAAGTGCGCTTGCCGTCGCTCGTTTCATTCATGGTGGGCCAGCTGTCGTCTGCACAGACGACGGTGATGACGCTGCCATTTGTGATGGGGATCAGGGACGTGCGGGAATATTCGCGGCCCGTAGCCTGCGTGCCGAGATAGGCGCGGACCTGATAGTTCTTGTTTGCCGCCGTCGGTGTGACGAGCAGCGAGGTCGTGCCTTCCGGCACAGTCAGGGTGTAGGTGAAGGTGTCGCCGCTGAACTTGGGCGCCAGCTTACCGGTGCTGAATGTGAGCGCTTTGAGGCGGGTGTCGGAATTGTTCCAGCTGCCGCCAAGATCCTCAACGGTACGGGTGTACATGATGCGGATCTCGTCGCCCGCGCAGAGCGTGCCCTTTGCAACGGTAAATTCACCAAAGCCAAAGTTTGTGAACCAGTCGTTGAGTGTGCCCATCCAGCCGGACATGGTACCGCCGTCAAACGCCTTCAAGTTGTCAATGGAGGAGATGTAGTTGCTTTCCGCGCCGACGACGGTGTGGCCATCCAGTGCTTCCACAACGCAGCCCATCATGGTCGATTCGCCAGTCAGCTCGATCCAGGTGTCGGCCAGCGTGCCTTCCCAGACAGCGCCCTCCGCCTTCGGGAACGTGGTGTTCTCCACGATCACGCGGGCCATGCCGGCCAGCGTCAGAACGCTGACATACGCCGTGTCGGAGCCGCCCTTGGAGGCGTCGTCCTTCACATAGGACAGCGTCAGTGTGTAGCTGCCGGCTCCGAGCTGCTTTTTGATGCTGCCGCTCTTCTCGCCGCTGACAGCGTCGGCCAGCGTTTCCGGGCTGCCGCCGTCTTCTGCGAGCGTGATGGTCAGCTTGTCATAGCCGTTTTCCGAGGAAACGCCGTAGCCGAAGCGCAGAACGGTGGGTGCGCTCAGCGTAAAGGCAAACGAGGTCGTGGAGCTGGTCTTGTCCTGATTCTGGTTGCTGCTTTCAAAGCGGTCCAGATCGGCATTGTAGACCCAGGGGTAATTGCCGTTGTCGGAAACGCTGATAGAGGTGACAGTCTGCTCGGGGTAGGAGACGTGGCCGAGGCGGTCGTCGTCCCAGACCGTATAGGTTTCGCCGCAGACGGCGCATTCGTAGGTCTTATAGCCGGTGAAGACCTGCTCGGTGCCGTCCTTGGGCGTATGGCCCTTGGCGGGAACGATGTCTTCCTTCGTTTCTGAGCAGCCGTCTCTGCGGCAGGTACGGACGATCTTGCCCGGCTGCGTGCAGGTGGGAGCCGTCAGGACACAGCTGTTGTCGCTGCCGTCCAGATCCTCGCAGAAGTCGTGGCCGAGCGGTGCGGTATAAGCCGTGCGGTAGCTTTCTCCGCACTTGCTGCAGGAGTAGCTGGTGTAGCCCTTCACAGTGCACAGCGGAGCCGTGACCGTGCCCTCGCCGTTCGCCTCGTGGAAGGTCGCGTCGGTCTGCCATCTGAGCGCGGGATAGCCGCCGCAGACCGGGCCGAACGCGTCGGACAGGTCGGCGTCCTTGAGGTCAGCTTCGTTCAGCGCTTCGGCGTTCGCGTCCGCGTTCAGCGTGTTCAGATAATAGCACTTGGAGATCTCGGAGGAAGCAGTGTCAACCGTGCCGAATACGGCGCTGCCCGCTTCGCCGGTGGAGTAGCAGCTGGAGATGGTGATTTTCCCCTGCACAGTGCCGCTCCAGTTCACATTGCCCTTGACCTCGCCTGCGATGCCGCCGGAGGCCGTGCCGGAGATCTTGCCGGTGTTGTAGCAGCTTGTAACAGTCATTTCGCTGCTGGTGCCGCCGATGATGCCGCCAGCCTTGCTGCCGGTCGCGGAAATTTCTGCGGTGTTATAGCAGCCGGTGATGGTCGAGCCGTTGCCGACTGTGCCGCCGATAATGCCGCCGACGCTGCTGCCGCCGGTGACAGCGCCGAAGTTCGCGCAGTTCTCGATCACGGCGTTCTGATAGGTGTATCCCACAAGACCGCCGACGTTGTTGCCGGTAGAGGTGATGACTGCGTAGTTGAAGCAGTTCGCGATTTTCGGAGCAGTGCCGCTGGCATAGCCGGCGATCGCGCCTGCGCTGCCCTTGCCGGAAACTGCGCCGCGGATGGTCAGATCATGGATGTAGGAATTCGAGCCGATCTGCGCAAACAGGCCAGCCGTGGCGTTCAGGCCGGTGATCTCAAAGCTTGCGCCGTCAAGCACGACCTTCTTGCTGGAGGAGATGTTCAGCCATGCGTATTTGCCGAGGTTGATATCGGCCGTCAGAACGCCGGAAACGTCCGCGTCCTTGCTCTTCGCGACGAACCATGCCAGCTCCGCGCCGGTGCCGATCCGGTAAACGCCGTTTTTGTCGGTCTGCGGTTCGGTCTGCGTCTTGCCGTCCCATGCGCCCGCTGCGGTTGCCTGCAGGGTGATGGTGAATTCGTTGGGGCCTTCCTCCTTCATGGTGACGCTGCCGGAGGCATATTCAACGCCAGCGCCGGAAACGGTGTAGAAGTATTCCTCGGCATAAGCCTTGAACGTGCCGTCTTCCGCGACCGCAATGCCGTTGCCTGCGCTGTCCGCCAGCGTGACGGTCAGATCCTTGCGGTCAATGGACGTGCCGTTCTGATCCTGGAAGCTCAGCTTGCCGGTCAGGAAGTCAAGCTTTACGACCGGGATCGTGATCTCCGGCAGACGGCTGAGAATGCCTGCTGTCTTGGGCGCGTCGAAGCCGGGATTCGTGCCCACAGCATAGGTGATGCCGCGGTGCGTCGGAACGCCGGGCCAGCCCGCCTGCTTGATCGCGCCGCTCAGCGTGTAGGTCTCCTCAGCCCAGAACTTCGGGATGGTGACAGTCAGCTTCTGCCGCTCAGGGTTGCCGCTGAAGTCATAAACGCCGAAGTTTCCGCCGGGATCACTCTTGAAGAAGGTGCCGTCCGGGCCCTGCATATACAGGGAGAAGTTGAAGTTATACGCGCCGGAAAGCTTTTCCTTGGGGCTGATCAGGTTGGAGAACTGGATCGTGACGGAATCGCCCGGCTTGATGGCAGCCAGCTCTTCCTGCGTCAGCTCCGTGCCCTCCGCGTTGACAAACTTGTAGCTCACGCCGCGTGCCGTCACGACCTGATAGGTCGAAAGGCCGCCCTTCGTGACCTTGATGATATTGCGGCCGGTGATCAGACCGCTGACGGTCACAGTGCCGTCTTCAGCGGTTGTGACGCCAGTGTTTGTGAAGCCGCCGGAATACGTCATAGACGCAGCGGTCACGGTGGGGCGCAGGACGCTCACGGTGCAGCCCGCTTCGGGCTTGAAGCTGTAACTTGCACCCTCTGTTCCGGTGTAGAACAGAATGTCATGCTCCGCGTCGAGCTGCCGTGCTTCATCCTTCTCGATGACCGCGTCCATGCGGTCCAGCTTCATATTGGTCTGGATAGCGCTGCCGTCCGCGCCGACGGTTACGACAAACACGCCCGTCAGCTCCGGCCAGATGGCGGAGAAGCGATGTGAGGCCGTGCTGGTCTGGCCAACCATATGGGTCATTGCGTCATAGGTTACGAGCACGATTGCCGTGCCCTCGTGCTTGGCCTCCATCACAGCGACGTTGCTGTTCAGCGCGTTCGGCGTGATGGTCACGACGTCGCTGGCATTGCCGTTCACATCGATGACCTGATAGTGCATCTCCGGCAGTGCGACCTTGGCGTTCATAAAGCTTTCGATCGCGAACCAGTTGCGGAAGGAGTTGAGCTCGAACGTCTCGCCAACGGCCATGTTTTTATAGCCCTTGGGGTTGATGTTCAGGTAAATGCCTGCACGGTCGTAGACGTTGTTTTCAAAATGATAGATCGTGTCCTTGTTGAAATCACCGGTCAGGCCGAGATCCTCTTCCGTGACCGTGTACGCTGCGTCGGCGCTCAGTCTGACGTAGTTCCAGTAGGTCGCGCCCTCCGGATGGCGGACACGGTAGAAGTAATCCGTGTTCTTGTCGAGATGGAACGTGGCCGTGCCGTCCTCGACGGAACGCGCGAACGGCTCAAGGAAGCTGAACACATAGTATTTTGCGAGCGTACCGGCGTCGATGGTCGAGCCCTTCGGCGCTGTGACCGTGACCGTGACGAATTCCTTGCAGGTCAGGCTGAGGCTGTCGTTCATTGTCGGGGCCTTGGAAGCGGTAGCCGGGTTGTAGTTCGGATGCGTTTCCGCGTTCGGCGTGGCTGTCACGCTGACTGTATCACCAACGACAAACAGGCAGCTTGTGTAGGTCTTGCCCCAATTTACGGCCGAGCCAAACTCCGCCTTACGCTCTGCACCGGAGGCGTCGGTTACGCGCAGCGAAAGAGTATAGTCTGTGTCCTTAACCCATGAACTGGGGTTGACGGAGATCTGATACATCCGCTGCAGCTTGAAGCTGCTGCTGTCGCTGCTGACGTTGATGGATACACCGCCGTTGCGGTCATTGTTCGCGTCATAGCCGTCAACCCAGTAAGCGCCGGGCGCAAGGTCGATGGTATACGCGCCGTCTGCGGCTTCCTTCGCGGCCAGCAGATCGTCCGCGCCCTTCACGCCGTCCATGTAGGTATACAGCTTCAGGGACTTGACCTGTGCGTCGTGCATACCGGACAGTGTGACGCTGACATCGCCCTCTGCTGCCAGAACGCCTGCGGGCAGCAGGCTCAGCAGCATCACGAGCACGAGCAGCAGGCTCAGAATTCGTTTCTTCATACATTTTTCCTCCAGAATCAAAATATCTATCGCAAGCTCCTTATTAAATAGGAGCGGAAACAGGGGGCGCAGACGGCTTTGGGAGAAACGAAAGCCCGCCATTTTGACAAAATGGCGGGCGGATCTCCAAAGAAACAAAATACGCTGCTTTTCCTGTGAGGAAAAACGGCGCACCTGTTCCGAATGCTACAGGCAGAGCTCGTCCCACGCATTCATCCTTTTCGCCGCGAATGCGGCGCAGACAGCAGTTCTTCTGACTTGCACTCTGGAAACAGAACCTCTGTTTCCGCGCCCGTTTCCTGTCTTCTCACGGAATCGCTTCCGCAATGACTGACTTTCGTCCAGACAGCTTTCGCTGCTTCGGAACGGTCTTGTGCGCACAGCTCCGGTCGAGTGGTTTTCCCTTTCTCTTGCGCCGAAGCCTGCCCTGCGGCGTGCTTCGGTTACTGTACATCGGATGGCAATATGAAATTGTGCGTCAGTTGACGCTGGAAAAAGCAAAATCTTGTGCTTTTCCGTCTGCTACTATACACGATATGGGCGTGATTTGCAAGCGGTTTGAAAAAAATATACCGCATTTGTCCCACCCTCTTGAAAAAAGCCGAAAGCTGTGTCAAAATAAAGAAAACCGCTGCGGCGGTGTTTTGACAGCACAACGGTTAGATATAACTAACTGACACGGAGGAAGCGATGAAATACCATATTGAAAAAACACCGTGCAGGAAACGCTCGTTATTCCGCTCTACGGGCGGAAAATGTGCTCGGAATTATATCCGAATCTCTACCGTGACGAGACGGCCCTGCGCCTGATCAATCAGATCGATTACGATTTTTCACTTCTGTCCAAAAAATCAAAGAGCCTCATGCAGCAGTTCGGCTTTCTGGAGGCCGCCATGCGCCAGAACGACCTTGCATGGGAGGTGCGGGACTATCTGCGCGAGCATCCGAACGCGGCGGTCGTCAACCTCGGCTGCGGACTGGACGACACGGGCCGCAGCTGCGACAACGGCTCCTGCAGGATCTATAACCTCGATTTTCCCGGCGTGATCGCCGTGCGCGACGCGCTCCTGCCTGCCGGAGAGCGGGAGGAAAACATCGCCTGCGACCTGAACGACACCACTTGGTTCCGCCTGGTCGCCGCGTCTGCGTGCGTCGAGCCGGGGCTATATGCTGGGCTACCAGAGCCTGAATGACCCGTCAGTGCCCGGCTTCTATCGGTTTCTGGCAAGAGTCGGCGACGGCATGATGCGGATGCAGATCGTCCGGCTGGAATTTGCGGAAGGGGAGATAACACTATGAAATATGGCGGAATGCCAATGGGGATGTGGGCGCTGTTCGCCGGTTCGTTCCGGAAGGACCTCACGCCCGCCATGTGCCGTCTGGACTACACCATGAGCGACGCCGGCGGCGCGTCCGACTTCGTGCGCGAATATACCCTTGCCTCCGGTGGCCCCTACTGCGACTGCGGCTATCACCGCAAAAAGTAACTGCCGCCTCTCCACGGAACAAGGAAAAATTCGTACTGCACTTACCCGTTTCGTCATAGGGGGCAATGCCCACTCGGCTTGTTGGGGAGTAACGAATTTGCCGAAGACTACCGTAAAATCGGTACGTTTTGCCGGACTAATGTGGGAATCAGCCCCTACAACCGAAGATGCAAGTACATACAGATTCGCCGAAAAACAACGTGAAGTCTGCAACACTCTGCTGCACAACCTCTCCGGCTCGACTTCACCGATACCACCGCCCCTTCGCAACGGGGCGGCTTTTTTTCGTATTTTGTGTTTAAGACTCCAGTAGTATTGACAACAAAATAAGACTGTGGTATTATGTATGCGTGGCCACTACTGGAGTCTTATGAAAAGGGGTATGTATATGGACATCAAATTATTTGACTCTGAACTGAAGGTGATGGACGTGATCTGGCGCGAGGGGGATACCCCCGCCAAGGAGATCGCGCGGCAGCTGACAAATGAATTGGGCTGGAATGTCAATACGACTTATACGCTCATCAAGCGCTGCATGAAAAAGGGTGCGATCGAGCGCAGTGAGCCGGGCTTTCTGTGCCATGCGCTGATCCCGAAATCAGCGGTGCAGGAGGCGGAGACGGATGAACTCATCAACAAGGTCTATGACGGTTCTGCCGACAAGCTGTTCGCCGCGCTGCTGGGCAGAAAAAAACTCTCCGCCGAGCAGATCGAGCGGCTTCGGCAGATCGTCGGGGAACTGGAATGAGGTGCCCGGTATGAGCCTTCTGCAAATGAGCGTCACGGGCGGCGTCATGATCCTTGCAATTACGGTCCTCCGTGCGCTGGCGATGAACCATGTGCCGAAAAAGACGTTCCTGGCGCTTTGGGGCGCGGCGCTGCTGCGGCTGGTGCTGCCGGTCTCGCTGTCCTCTACCCTGAGCATCTATTCACTGCTAGGGCAGAAGACAGCCTTGAACGTGGTAGACGTGCCCGCAGCGGCAACTCCGGCCCTTTTGCCGGGGCAGGCTGTCGCCGCCCTGCCGCAGATAGACGCTGCACCGGTGCAGACAATCTCCGTATGGAGCATTGTATGGATTGCCGGGGTGGTTCTCTGCGCAGCCTTTTTCGCGGCGGTTTACTGGAAATGCTGCCGGGAGTTCCGCATGTCTTTTCCAGTGGACAATGATGCGTCCCGGCAGTGGCTGCAAACGCATCCGCTGCGGCGCGGGATCTGCATCCGGCAGTCTGACCAGATTTCGTCGCCCCTGACCTTCGGCGTCCTGCACCCGGTCATTCTGATGCCCAAAAAGACAGATTGGAACGACGAAACGGCGCTGCAATACGTTTTGGAGCACGAATTTGTACACATCCGGCGGTTCGACGCGGTTTCCAAGCTGCTTCTGATCGCGGCTGCATGTGTACACTGGTTCAATCCGCTGGTTTGGGTCATGTATGTGCTGGCAAACCGGGACATGGAGTTGTCCTGCGATGAATCCGTTGTTCGCCGTTTCGACAGCGACGCAAGAGCCTCCTATGCAAATATTCTGATTAGCATGGAAGAAACAAGAAGCGGCTTCGCGCCGCTCTGCAATCACTTCAGCAGAAATGCGATTGAAGAAAGGATCACAGCAATTATGAAAACGAAAAAAATTACAGTCATGTCTCTGCTTCTGGCAGCACTGCTCGTAGCCGGAACGGTAACGGTTTTTGCAACCTCAGCGAAAACAGAGGAACCCAGTGTGCCGGTCAAGGGGACAGGCGCAGTTGTGGAACAAAACAGCGCGGCTGGCTCCGGCGGCTCTGTGGCCGTCGAAACCGGCGAACCGCTGGAGCCGAGCGCGGAATATGCTGCCGCCGGCATTCGCAGACAGGAAACCATGTGGTACTATCAGAAGCAGCCCATCGCCATGATTTACGACGACAACGGCGGTATTTATATGGATGGGGAAGCCGCGGACGGCATTTATCTGCATATCATACGGGGCAGCCGCAGCAGTATTTCAGAGGTAACCATCGTCACAAAGCAGCAGTGCCGTGAACTGGCGGATCGTCACATGAACGCTATAGAGCCCGAGTCCGCAGAAAACACGCTCATGTCCTACGTCGATCCGTCGGACGGCAAAACGTATTACAGCTTCGATGGCGGCAAGACCTTTGAGCCGATGACGGACGCGGAATTTGAAGCGCGTTTCCCGACACCGGACGTCGAATGGTGGACGTATGACGAATACAAGGCATGGCTCGACAACGAAAAGGTGCAGCTGCAAAGCCTGCTCGGCGAAGAGGCATGGACAAGCAGCGACGGCAGCTTCATCTGGACACAGGAGAAGATCGACGAGACGATCGCCCTGTATGAGGAAATTTTGGCCGACATCCAGAACGGCGTGATGTACTCCAAGACCGTCGACGGACAGGACGACATGATGGTGAGTTATAGTCCTGCCGACATTGCAATGTCTCGCGACAACTGACCACCAAATATCCGCTGCAC
>ENA-USUJ01002313-USUJ01002313.1-human-gut-metagenome-genome-assembly--contig:-NODE-2313-length-14638-cov-6.357462_pt1 | contig 14638 bp, 10 predicted proteins | sample MGYA00250061_ERZ773398 | MGnify/ENA primary metagenome ERZ773398 (study PRJEB29103, sample SAMN06111992) | human gut metagenome | biome: human gut; feature: ankylosing spondylitis patient; material... | reverse complement strand
GGCGTCGCCCCACTTCATCTCGCAGTAGTAGTTGTGGTAAGCCTTGCGCTGGTGGTCGACCGTGCGGATCTCCTCGATGGCCTCCTCTGCGGAGAGCCCCTTTTTCTCCATCACGCGGCAGAGCTTGGCGTGCGGATCGCCGCCGATGAAAAGGCTGACGCGGTGCGGATCGTCCTTGAGCACCTGCTCGCCGCAGCGGCCGATGAGCAGGAAGGATTCCCCGCTCGCCGCCTTGGCGCGGATCATATCAAAGGTCTTTTCCGCCACGTTGACCTCGAGAGAATTGGAAAAGCGCCCGATGCGGCGGGAGGCAAAGAAGTTGACCGGCTTCTCGTCCATCCGGCGGATCAGCTCCTCGCTATAGCCCTCGGAGACGATCTCCGACTCGATGGAATCCTTGTCGTAGAGCTTGATGCCGAGTTCACGGGCGATCATGTCGGCTATGTAGTGGCCGCCGCTGCCGTGCTCACGGCCCATGGTAATGATGATCTGGTCTTTCATCGTGGTATACTCCTTTCTTCTCTCAGAGGTAGCGCAGGAACAGACACACCGTGGACACCGCCATCACGAGGATCGTGGCAGGCACGCAGTATTTGCAGTAGCGCCCCCAGCCGATGGGATAGCCGCCCTTGGCGGATACTGAGGTGCCGACGACGTTCGCGCTCGCGCCGATGGGCGTCGCGTTGCCGCCGAGGTCCGTGCCGAGGGACAGCGCCCATGCCAGCACGCCCACGTCCATGCCCTCGACCGCGGCGATGGAGCGGATGACCGGGATCATCGTGGCGGCAAAGGGAATATTGTCCACAAAGGCGCTGGTGACGGCGGAGAGCCAGAGAATGATGACGACGATCGTCGCCACATGGCCGCCGCTGATGTTGGTGATAAAGCGCGCGATGATATCCAGCACGCCCGTCTTTTCCAGCCCGCAGACCGAGACGAACAGGCCGATGAAGAAGAGCAGCGTTTTGTAGTCCACGCCGCGGATGACCTCGAGCACCGTCGCCCTTCCGTGCGACAGCGCCATCACAAGCAGCGTCAGCGCCGCGACGATCACGCCGATGCAGGCGACCGTCAGGCCCGTCTGCGCGTGCGTCACGAGCAGCACGACCGCCAGCAGGAATACGGCAGCGCTCGCGCCGAAGGCTCTGCGGTCCGTGATGGCGCTCGACGGCTCCGGGCAGACGACCGGCCCGCCGTTCGCGCGCTCCTCACGCAGCAGCTCCTTGCGGAAGCACAGCCAGAAATAGACGGCGACAGCCGCGAAGCAGACCGCGACGATCGCGCCGGTATTTTCGATGAAGTCAAAGAACGTATAGCCAAGCGAGGTGCCGATGATGATGTTCGGCGGGTCGCCGCACATGGTCGCCGCGCCGCCGAGGTTCGCGCAGAAGATCTCCGAGAGGATCATCGGCACGGGGTCGAACTTCATCGTCTGCGCCAGTTCGAGCGTGACGGTGGCGAGAAAGAGCACGACCGTGATGCTGTCGATGAACATCGAAAGCACCGCCGAAAGGCACATGAAGCAGATGAGCAGCGGCACCACATGGTAGTGAACGAGCTTTGCGAGCGACAGGCACAGCCAGCGGAAGAAGCCCGCCTTGCCAAGCCCCTCGACCATGATCATCATGCCCGCGATGAAGAGAATGGTGGACCAGTTGATGCCCGCCGTGCTCTCCTCACCGGCTCCGTACCAGAAGCCCGCCGTGAAGAACGAGCGGAGATTGAGCGCCTCCCAGATCGCCGCGGGCGAGTGCATACAAACGCCGAAGACGAGAATAAGTACCAGCGCTCCGCTGACGAGCGTAATGACATGGCGCTCGAACTGATCGAGGATGATCAGAAGGAACATCCCGAGAAAAATACAGATCGCAATGACCTGCGCAAGCATAGCAGTGACCCCCATTTCAAAAAGCAAGTGAGGGTATTATACGTCTGCCGCGCAGGTCCCGCAATCAAAAAAGCACAAGATTTTGCGTCAGAAAATTAAGAAAGCCGCTATATTTGCTAATTTTCCGTTAAGAGCCTGTCACCCGGCAGCGCCGCCCGTCCGACACGCGGATGCCGGTCTTCCGTCTGCGGCGCTCGAAAAAGGCGGCAAGCGCCTGTCCTCTCGCGGCTCTTTCCTCATCTCGGGTAGCGCTGCGGGATCAGTCCCGCGCGCATGAGATAGTAAACGATGCTCGGCACGACGGCGAGCTGGAGCACGATGCCCGGCAGCGCCGTGACGAAGCTCGCGGCGATCCATGCCTGCATGGTATACTGTCCCGCCATGAAAAAGAGAGCCTTTGTCACACCGGAAACAAGGCGGCCGACCAGCATTGCGGCGACGAGCGAAAGGTAGAGGTCGGCATAGGTCTTCCCCGTGCGTACAAGGCGCAGCATCAGGCCGGTCGTCAGGCCGTAGGCCGCGCACTCGACCATCATGGCAGGCATCAGGGCCGCCGTCGGCATTCCGGTGAGAACGCTTGAAAGCATGGGGCCAAGCAGGCCGCAGACCGCGCCGTAGGGAGCGCCGCAGACCATGCCGCACAGCAGCACGGGAATGTGCATCGGCAGCATGATCTTGCCGCCGTTCGGGATGGAATGGAATGCCATTGGCAGGACAAGGCACAGCGCGATGTTCACGGCGGTGAGGACAAGGCGTTTGGTAGCGGTCATTTGCGTTGCTTTTTGCACGGATCGGATTCCCCTTATCTTTGGTATGCTTTTAGTTTACAACAGAAAATCTCTCCCTGCAAGCCCCACGGGGATAAAATTTGAAGGCGGCGGCACAGGGCTGTGCCGCCGCTTCCCCTTTTCCCCGTTATTCCGCGAGCCTTGCGTCAAAGGTCAGCGTGACCGTGATGGGCTGACCGTCCTGCACGGAGAGGAAGAAGCCCTCGCTGTAATAATACTCCCCCTCGATCCGCGCGTCGTAGCGCATTTCGACATTCTTCCACGCGGCGGAATAGTCGGCATCGGCCGCCCAGCTGTTCGAGCCGATCTGCTTTACCACGCGGCGGATGTTGAAGATGCTCGTCCCCCTCTGCGCCGCGGCAAGCGCGAGATAGGCCATGCGCGCGTTGTCCACGCGCGCGCCGAATAGCTGCTCACAAGTACTAATAAGACAACTAAATCTAGTGTGTCAGAAATTACTATTTATAGGTCAAATGGAAGCGTAATTAACCTTAATATGACTGATTATTTAATAGGAGTTGTGTCATCTGAGATGCCTGCATCATTTAATTTTGAAGCATTAAAGGCACAAAGTGTACTTGCTAGAACATATGCATTAAAAGCAAAACAAACTGGAAAAAAATTAACAGATACAGTAAGTACTCAAAGTTACATTGACATAGATCAAATGAAAAATAAATGGGGAAATAGTTTTAATACATATTATAATAAAATTAAAAATGCTGTGGAAAATACAAATGAAGAATATTTAAGTTACAATGGAAATTATATTGAAGCATTATATCACTCTACAAATAATGGTAAGACAGAATCATCCCTTGATGTATTTGGAAATTATTATCCATATCTTATTTCAGTATCATCCGAATATGATAAAAATGCATCAAGTTATTTAAGAACAATAAATATGCCACTTGATACAATATCAAATAAACTTGGATTAAGTTTAAATAATGATTCTGTAATAAGTATTCTTAGTTATACAGATGGAGGCAACATAAAAGAAATTAATATTAATGGAAATAATTTTTCTGGTAAAAAAGTAAGAGAACTATTGGGTCTTAGAAGTGCTGACTTCGATATTAGTATTAGTGATAATAATGCAAATATTACAACTAGAGGATATGGTCATGGTGTAGGTATGAGTCAATATGGCGCAAACGGTATGGCAAATGCTGGATATAGTTATAAAGATATTTTAGCTCATTATTATCCTGGAACAACACTTACAAAATAAAAAACATAAAACTTATTTACGTTTTATGTCATTAGTATATGCATATAATTGTTTTACTTCTTTTATAGTAAGTTTTCTAAATTCACCAGATGATAAACCTTGAAGAGTTAAAAATGCGATTGACTCTCTTTTTAATTTAATAACATTATATCCGGCACTTTCAAATATTCTCTTAACCTCATGATTTCTTCCATCATGAATAGTTATTTCAACAATACATGTATTACTCTTTTTATCAGCACTTTTTAATTTTACTCTATCAGGAATACATTTTATACCATCTATTACTATTCCACTTTTTATTTTTTTAATTGAATAACCATCTATAATTCCTTCTAGTTTTGCAATATAAACTTTAGGAATTTTATTTTTTGGATGAAGCATCATATTAGCAAATTCACCATCATTAGTTAAAAGTATAATACCTGTTGTATCATAATCAAGTCTTCCAACTGGATAAAGTCTTTTATTTGAACTAAAGAAATCTACTACTGTTTTTCTTCCTTTATCATCTTTTGTAGATGATATTACTCCTCTTGGTTTATATAAAATATAATACTCTTTATCTTGCTTTGATATAGCATTCCCGTCTACAATAATTTCTTCATTACCTTCTACTTTTGATCCTAATTCAGTAATTCTCTCACCATTAACAAATACTTTTCCCTTTACTATATATTCTTCTGCTTTTCTTCTAGAACAAAAACCTGAATCCGCAATTGCCTTTTGTAATCTAACCATAAGAATACCTCCTTGCTAAAAAAGTATACCATGAATAGATAAAATTAGCAAATGTTACAAAAATATTAAGAATAAATCTATAATAAAAAAGGAAGATATCAAATCATTATATTTTTGTTCTTCCTTTTTTATTAGAAATATGTACACTATCACAACAAGGAATCATATCGCTTCCCTCAGGTACTTCTAACATACATTTACCTAAAATTTGTGCTTTACTTAAATCTGACGTCGCAAGTTCTATCATTTTTAATGCATTTGGATTTTCCTCTATTTCATCAATACTTGTATGACTTTTTGTACCCATATCCATTCCAAAATTTATATCCACACCAATAGGACCATCCTGTAATGGTGTAGCAAAATTTGCCATTATTATATTTTCTTCAGCTGGTGGTGCATAAACGGATACCTCGTTTATAGTAAAACTTTTTTCTTCTTGAGAATATTGAAATTTTAAGCTAACACAGCCAGATTGTGGAAAGCCATATTGTATCATATAATTATATTCACCATATTGTTCTTTTTCTGGATTACATAATTGATTAATAAAAAATGGTTGATTCGATGTTAAACCAATTTCTTTACCATAATATTTAAATGCAGTTCTAAAGAAAATACTTATTTTTTTCTCTATATCATTTTTTGACATTTTTTATTGCCTCCATATAAGTTACATTCTATCATGAAATAACTTTTTTGTAAAATATACATAAAATTTCCAACAGATTTTACAAAAAAAAAGTTATCCACTTTAATTGAATAACTTTTATCTTACATATATTGGTTCTTTATGAACACTATTATTTTTATAGAATACTTCAATATAACCAACTGAACCATCAATTCTATCTTTTTTATTATACATAATTACATTAGTATTAATATTATCTCTTTCATTATTTTTCATTAGATAATAATAATTACTCTTTACATATAAATTTTTATATTTTTTAGACTTTATCCTTATTTTGTCCTTATTTATAATCAAATAATTACTATAATTAGCAAACCCATATTCATATAATTTTTTATGTGTATTAAAATCATCTCTATCATTAAATGTAACTGCAATTAAATTAACATCTCTTTTAGTTGCGCTTGTTACAAGTGTTCTTTTAGCTTTTACTGTATAACCTGTTTTACCACCTGTTGCATATTTATATGAGAATAATAACTTATTTTTATTAGTCCATGAATATACATTTGCATTTGTCTCAACCATTATTTTTTTAGTACTATCTATTTCCTTAAAATCATATAAATTATTTGCATATTTCATTAAAAGTGCCATATCATAGCAAGTTGAATAATTACCGGTTTCGTCATCATCAAGACCGGATGGATTATTAAATATGGTATTTTTCATACCAATTTCTCCTGCTTTTTCATTCATTTTATTAACAAATTTATCATGACCACCTAAATAATCTTCAATAGCAAGTGCAGCATCATTTCCACTTCTAAGAAGTAGTCCATATACTAAATTTCTAAGACTTATTTTTTCTCCTTCTTTAATATATATACCAGAACCATGTGATTTTAATATACTTTCATTAATAGTAACCATATCATCTAGTTTACCAGATTCAATTGCAAGCACTGCCGTCATTATTTTTGTAGTACTCGCAATTAAATGTTTTTCATTAATATTTTTAGAAAATAATATTCTGCCTGAATCTTGATCAATAAGTATAGCATTATTACTTGGTACTGATATAGCGAAACAAGTATTTAAACCTATAAAAAATGTAATTAAAAAAACTATAAATTTCTTCATATTTATACCTCTAATAAACTATATGAAAAAAAGACTATAAATAGTCTTATGAAGTATATATTCCATGTAATTTTTCAATATCACTATTGCTTAATTGGTCTAATTGCCATTCACCATTTACTTTTGTTAAAGTAAATTCAATAGTATATTTTACTGTATCAGTTACTTTTTCCATTTCAGATATTTTATATTCCATAAATTTATCTTCATCATAATCAGTAGCTGTAATATTATCTGTTTCATCTGATTTTTCATTAGTAGTTACAGTATCTTCTTCTTTAGCAGTTGTTTTATCTTCTTTTTTAAATTCATCAGGATGTGAATTTAAATATTCATTTGCTTTTTTAATAGCTGATCCATAATCATATACTGTTATTTCTGCTTCCACAACAGCATTATTATCCTCTATTATTTCATCTTTAATCTCATATTTCATATTCTTATATTGTTTAGTCATAAGAGTTTTGTATCTTTCTTGATGATCTGCTACTTTTATATCAGTTTTAATTGTATTTACTAAATCTTCTATAATATCAGAATTTTCATTTTTATATTTATCTAAAAATTCTGATACCTTTTGTTTTGGTGTAGTAGCAGCACCTAATGTACATGCAGATAAAAGAATTACAAATAATGCTAAAAATACTTTTTTCATAAAAATCCTCCTTCTTTTTATATTTTGATTAAATTCCAAATTTTTATTCAAAAAAATAAAAAAATGAGTAATTATTTTTTACCCATTTTTTTGTTTAAAATTATTAATCCTGCAATTGCTACAACTAACACTGTTATTATAATAGCATATCTAATTCTTTGTTGTCCTGTTGAAATATTAATAATTAATTCTGCTTGTGCTTCTGCACCTTCACCAACAGTAACTTTTTTATTAATAATTGTTGTTGTTCCAACTACATAACCATTTTCATTAACAACAAAATCAGCATTTGTTTCACTTACCTTTGGAAGTACAAATCCTTCTGGTGCTTCTATTTCAACCACTCTGTACTTTCCTTTAGCATTTACATCTACAAAGCAAGTTTCACCATTCGCAACTGGTGAAAATGTATATATATCACTTTTACCAGTTTTATCAAATGTATAATTATTTTCCTTTTCATGGAATATTAATGATACATCTTCATATGTTGAATTTTTTTCATTATATGATTGTATTTTAAACTTACCATCTGTTAAATAGTTGCCATCTTCATCTATTTTATAGAAGCAGAACTCTCCTTTTGCATTTGGCCACTCTAATATCTGAGCTGGAGATGTTTGTCCATTTCTTGTTACTTCAACTTTAATTTTTTTCCATTCAACAGTTGGATCAATCACATATCCATCAACAGTTTTAACTTCTTTTAAATAATATGTTCCAACTGGTAAATAATTAATTATTATTTTACCAGATGCATTTGTAATTAATTGAATTGGTGTTCCTGTTCCACCTTCTGGATATTGATATATTCCTTCACCTGTTTTAGTCAAATTAATTTGCTTTGACTTATCACTATTATATAATTCAAAAGTTACACCTGGTAATTTTACATTATTCTTACCTTTTTTAATAATCTCAACCTTTGTTTTATAATTATTAACAGTTACAGATGCATTTGATGCTCTTTCATATTTTTTAGTAGTATAATTATATACGAATAAATCATAATTAGTATCTATTTTTATTTTTGTTTCTCTTTCTTCTTTGGTACTAGAAAGTGTATATGGATATACAACTCCTGTTTCTTCAATTATATATTCACCTTTAGGTAATAATGAAAACTTATATATACTTTTATTTGCATCATATAGTTCATCATGTGTTCCATTAGAATCATAAACATAACATCCATTTTTAAGTAGATTAAATTTGACATAATTACCATTAGAATCTTTTATTTTAAAATGGGTTCCCTTTACTACTTCCTTAGTTGATCCATCTATTTTGTTAATAGAATATTTTTTACTTTCATTGTATATACTAAGGATTAAAACATTTGATGAATTATTATCTTCCTTTACTGAAACAAATTTTGCATCTGACTTAGCAGTAGTTTTTCCATTTTTAATTTCAAAATTTATATAAAAATCATCAACTTTTTCATATCCTGGAGGTATTTGTGTTTCCCTAAATAAATATATTCCAGATTTTAACAATTTGTATTCACTTGAAAGTGAATTATTAGATAAATCTACTGAATATACAACATTTTTTAAATCACAATCTCCTGTTGTATTAGTACATTTAAATACATTAAATTTGGCACCTTTTAAATCTTTTCCAGTATCATTATCTTTTTTTGCAATTTTAAATTTTCCTAATTCTGTTTTTATTTTTAATTTCCTACTAAAAACTTTTTGATAATTACCCATTAACACATCTTGTAATCCAGAAGTAGCAAATCTAAACCATCTAAATGATGAACTACCTGCAACTGTACTACCTTTTACTAATTTAAATTTTATATTAACAGGATTTTCAATTTGATTTTTTGAATGTAACTGAACTTTTCCACCATTTTTATCAGATATTGACACACCACTTGGAAGTGATGATGTTTCTATATTATATGAACCAACATCAATACTTCCTGATTCGTATTGTTTAGTTGAATCATTCCAAGATAAAGTAAATGTTTGTCCAAATGCTGCTGGAATATTACCTTCTTCTGATAAATCGCGAGCTTGATCCAGTATATTCTTATATATTGATAGAAGAGCTGGATCACTTGAAACATAATTATATGTATTATTAGGTACACCATTTTGTGGATCATAACTATAATTATGTCTAGCATTTTCCATTACTTCCCATACAAGTATTTGTGTAACTAATACTCTTCTACATACATTTGCGTCTCTACATGTTGCTTTAAATCCACCACTATTTGGAACAACAATTGTTCCTTCTATATTATTATTACCATTTTGATATCCACTTGCTAATATATTTTTTAAAAGTTCTTGCTGTGATGCAGATAGTGTTTGTCCTGTTGTTGTACTATATAAATCTGCAAAACCCTTATGTTCATAAACAGTTTCTTCTTTAACACTCTTACCAGCATGTAAACAATATCCCTGATAATGTTCATTTCCTTGATAAACTTCATGAATATTAAGCCAAGTTGATTGATAAAAATTATGTGAAACACTATTACTTATATTATATCTCCCACCAGGTGCAGTAGTAAATGTTGATAATTTAACCCACTTTGTACGATATTGCCATGCAGAAACTTTTTGAAATGGGAGAAATATAATAATTGATATAAATAGTATAATAAATAATCTTAATTTTTTATTCATTTTAATATCCTCCTTCTTCCATTTCTTCATCAGAATCTTGTCCATTTATAATTGTATATTCATCATCATCAACAATTTCTAAGAAATTTGTAATGACTGGCTTTATTTTTAAATCTGTTGCTGCAACAAAATTTATATAATCTCCACCATTATTTGTAACTAAATCTAATACAATTGTTATATAATATTTTTCACCAGGCATAATCATTGTTTTATTAAGGTCTTTATAATATAAATTACCTTCACTTTCATACCATCCATCATTTTCTGGTAGATTTGGATTAAATGTCATACCTTCTGGTATTGTTTCTATAATATTTCCGATTGTACCTGGAAAATATCTTGAGTTTTCAAGTTCAATTAAGTAACTTACTCTAAATGATGTATTTTTTAAGTTTTTAACATCTATTTTAACTTTATTTTGTTTTTCATAATCATATGATTGAACACCTTTATTAGATGTTACTGTTACATTTGTTATATATTTATTCATTTTAATATCAAAATCTTGTCTTACTCTTAAACCTAAATCGATATTTGATGCCGCAACTATATCATTATCTAACTTAACTATATTAGACACTGCTGAACAAGTTCCATCGTTTAACATATCTGCATCAGAATCTACTAAAGATAAATCTCCTTTACCTATAGGATCCTGTTTATTTTTTTCTGTTACAGTATATTTATCACAATCAAATGTATATTTAACATAATAATTACCAGATGTTAATGCTTTAAATTTATAAGCACCTTTTAAATTTGTTACAGTTTCTTCAACTAATTCATCACTATCACTTATAACTTCTAATGGCTTTTTATAATCTGTTACATTTGAAGATGCTTTATATAATTGAACTATAATATCTGATAATCTTGGTTCTTTATTAGAATATATTCCATCATAATTTTGATCTTCAAATACATAACCTGATATTGTTCTATTATATACAGAAACTGTTGAAACATTTGAGCTATATACTCTTGTACCTATTTCAGTAGATGTACATTCATTTTCATTTGCATCTTCATCCTTACAAATTAAACTATTTTTATGTAATATATAGAAATTATTATTATATGTATCTAATTCTTTATTACCTTTTGTTGTTATTACAATATTTATTCCGGTTTCACCTGCGAAATAACTTCCCTTTTGAATTGGATTTGATGAAACAATTTTTATTGCAGTAACATCATTAGTTACAAAAGTATAGTTTGTCCATTTTGTCCAATTAACGGAATTTGAATTTTTCATTTCATTATTTAATATTGCTTTAGGATTATCCTTTGTATAATATGCTTCATAACCTGCTGGTAATGTATTATATATAGAAACACCAATAGTTCCACTATAAGTTGATCCATATGATGAACCAACACCATCACCATTATAAGGAAGTATATTTAATAATTCTAAGTTGGCATTATCTGCTACAAGATTTGTAGCCTTCATATTATAACCATAACTTCCATTTGTCTCGATATAATTTAAACCAGCAGAACCAAGTGCTGTAATATCATTTGTATTTCTTAAAATTATTTCTTTTGTATTTGTTCTTAAACTTTCTGGTGTATTTGCTGGAATTTCAAGTGTTGCATTTGTATTAGGTTTTACCTTACCTGTTATTACCGCTTTTATATTAGCAGCAGTATTATCCAAAGTATTAATAGCTACATAAGCATGAATTTTTAATACTGGTATAGTCCCTGCGGCAGAAACACCTTCTTTTTTTATTTCCTCTGCACTATAGCTATATGCATATGTTAAATAACTTTTACCATTAGCATCTGTAGTTTTATAAGCATTACCTATCGGTTTTTTATCTCCCTTTAATACTGCAACTGTCATAGATGTTGGAAGTGTAACACTTACTGTAGCACCTGATATTTCAGCATTCATATCTGATTTATATATTACTGGTCTTATTTGAATTTCCATTGGGTCATTTTGTCCAGAATATATTTCATTTTTCTCTGAATTATTTTTATCAAGAACTGTTATATCATCTATTGATGCTTTTAATCCTGTTACAATAATACTATTACCATATTTACTTTTTGGGCTTTCTTCTTTTGATACTTTATACATTGCATTATCATATAATGTTTTGCTATAAGACATATCACTTGTTTGTTTAGACAAATTAACTGGTATTACATTTTTTCCTGATTCATACATATAAAATCTTTCTTTATTACCATCTTGTTCCCAGTCTGTAAATCCACGTGAGACAACTTGATATGAATTACCAACTAAATTTGTGTTATTTTTAACTTGTGCTTTAAATCTAAGAGTTGTTGTAACACCTGTTTTGTATGTACTTGAAACATTTAATCTAATAAGAATTATTTTATCACTATTACTGCTATTTACAGCTGTTGCTTCATTTATTGATTCATACCATTTAACAGATGAATTTTCTTCTATACATGGTCCGCCATAATAATTCATTAATTCTTCTTTTGATAATTTTGATAAATTAGTTGGACAATAGCTTGGTGCATCACTTTTAACTTTAAAATAATTTGAACTCCATTCACCGATACCATAATTTAATGTATATTGATGATTTTTATCCTTATCACTAAAGTTAATATAATAATCTTTACTTTCATCTGATAAATTATTTATATTTATAATTTTTATTGCTGTATTATCTATTTTTAAATAGTTTGTGATTCCATTTGGTAAATCATCACCTACATTAAGCCCATAATTTATTGTATCTTGTATATAAAATTCTTCATTATAGTTATAAAATGCAGAATTTGGTAATGTAGTAACTGGTTTATCTGTTATTTCAGATGTTTGAATATTATTTGAATTAATAAAATCAACTTTTGATAGATAATCCCCTACAAAAGGGACATAATTATCTAACATAGTTATACTCTCACCATTTGCTGATATTGTATAATTAATATTACTCTTATTTGTAAAATCTGTTCTTTCAGTATTAATAATTAATTGTTTTGTTGATACATAATTTACATTAACCGGCTTATCTTCTGTACCTAAATTAATTGTTTTATCATGATACATTAAATTTTTTATTGTTATTTTGTATGTATTATCATTTACTTTTTCAATACCAGAATTACCATTTTTATTACCATCATATGAATAAGGAAGCTCTGCAATTACATATTCACTATCACTATTATAATTTCCAACAGTAGGAGTATCTAATACTCTTGAAATTGCTAAATCAGAGGAAATATTTACATCAAAAGATATTTGTGAAGGAACCTGTAATCCAAATATTCCCTTGTTAGAATCAAATGGTAAATATATAGCAATACCTACTGGTAATGAAGCACTACCAACTTCTTTTCCTTTGACAACACCATTATATAATTTTAAATTCCATGCTTCTTTTGCAGTTACTGTTACTTCTTTAACACTTATGCTATCAGATACATCTGAATCATCTGTATAAATTTTATAATTTTCATCTGTTGATTCTCTAACTCTTATAAGTGGATTAATTGTTTGATTATTTTTTGAATTTATATTAGAAACATTTATTCTAGCTGTATTTTTATCAGTTAAAACTGAATCAGGTATATCAAAAATATAATAATTATAATTTTTACCATCTATTGTAATATTCTCATGTTTTGATGCTGCGGTTGCAGTTGATGAATCACCTTTTTCAGATACATCTGCTGTTATATCTGATGGTAAAAGAAAATCAACTATAACATGACGTTGTGGATCTGTAGGTTTTTCATCTAAACTAGAATCTTCTTTATAATCAAGATTATAAGATATATCATATTCTACCGAATCAAAATTTCTTACAATTCCATTACTATCAGATGAATCATTTCCTTCTTCATCATTAGAATCAAAATTACCATCTTTATTTGGTGTACCATCTATAACAGATACTTTTGCATTTTTTACTTCAATTTGATTAGCAAAAGGATCTTCTTCTGCAGTTACAAATAAATATATACCGAATGATAATATTAAAAATGCAAAAACTGATAATACAATTCTATATTTATATATAAATTTTTTTATAGTTTCCATATGAGCCTCCATATTATTATTTCTTATAATAATTAAACCATTTTTTTTAAATAAAATCAATAAAATACAAAAAAATTATGAGTTATTACTCACAATTTTCTTATTTTCTATTAAATATATTAAATTCTTCAATTTTATAAACTTACTATCCTTATTTTTTGTTATATTTATAAGTTTACTATATATTCTATCTACATCATCTGTTTTTTCATTATAAATTTCATAAAATATATATTTAAGTTTAGAATCTTCATTATTTTTTAACATTTTTTCTAGTTTATTTAATAAATATTTTTGAGTTTCTCTTTCTTCTCTTGTGCAAAAATTTAATTTTGTATTTTTTTTATTTGTTACCTTATAATCAATTATAGAATATTTAATATCAGAAACATAATCAAGTATTTCCTCTTCTTCATCAACACTTATATTACTTTTCATATAACTTTTTCCATCTGAATCAAATTCTAGTGCAACTACACTTTTCTCACAAGCTAAAACACATGAATACTTAATTATTTTAATTGAATTAGGCGCATATACTTCAGTTTTATCTAAAATTAAATTTAAAAAATTTTTGCTTACAATAATATCATTATTTTTTATACTAATAAAATCTTCATAACTTACTTTAAATACAGGTATTTTCAAAATAAATTCTACTTCATCTTCATCCTTCCATTCATAAAATTCATATAAGTTATTTTTGTTAAAATTTAATGTTATATCATAAATATAATTCATTTTCTTTTCCTCCTATACTTCTTTTTTATTATGATAAACAATGGTTTTGATTGTTTCAAATCATTCCTGTTTTTATCTCGTGTGAAGAACGTGTTTTATGTTCACACGGATATTAAAA
>ENA-USUJ01002305-USUJ01002305.1-human-gut-metagenome-genome-assembly--contig:-NODE-2305-length-14671-cov-40.735234_pt1 | contig 14671 bp, 10 predicted proteins | sample MGYA00250061_ERZ773398 | MGnify/ENA primary metagenome ERZ773398 (study PRJEB29103, sample SAMN06111992) | human gut metagenome | biome: human gut; feature: ankylosing spondylitis patient; material... | reverse complement strand
TTCTCCCTGCCTCAATACCAGTTTGCGTCAATAATCACCAGTTCCGGCGGATTATTGATGCGCGGCAGAATCTGCCCCACGTCGTCCCCCAGTCCGCGGCTGATGATGACCTTCGTGCCAGAAATCGTCTGCACGCCTTCGGTCAAATCGGGCAGGAAGCCCTGATCCGGCGTGTAGAGCGCGCCGAGGAACGGAAGGCGAACCTGACCGCCATGCGCGTGGCCGCAGAGCGCCATGTCGATGTCCTTGCCAATCAGCGCGCCCGTATCCTCCGCGTAGTATTCCGGATAGTGGACGAGCAGCATCTTGTAGCCCGGCTGGGCAGCGAAATCCTCCAGAAATCCGCTGGCGTACTTCTCATAGGACACCGGCGCTTCCGCAATGCCGCCGATGAGCAGCGTATTGCTGCCGATGGTCACTATTTCGTACTTATCCGCCAGAAAGTGCACGCCCAGCGCTTCCAAATCCGACGCGAGTGTGCTGCCCTCGAACACGATTTTCGGCCACTCGTGGTTGCCCGGCACATAGTACACCGGGGCAATTTCCACCAGCTGCGCGCACAAGTCCGTCACGACGTGCGTGTCGTCGCTTTTCTTGTCGTTCATATCGCCCGTGATGGCGATGATGTCCGGCTTCAAGGCACGAATCCGCGCCACCAAATCGCAGTTGTTCTCGCCGAACTCCCGCAGGTGCAGGTCGGAGAGCTGCACAATCCGCAGATGGCTCGTCAGCTTATCCGACTGCACTTTGTAGTAGCTTTCCACAAAGTCCTGCTCATGCGGATACAGGAAGAGGAAGTATCCGCAAACGCCCGCCATCACCAGCAGCACGGTCAGCACATGCAGCAGCGCTTTTTTCCACTTTTTCATGGCTTAGTCCTCCTGCTTTCTGCGGTCCATCATTGCGCCGCGCAGCAGGGTACGCAGCGTATGGGCGTTGGCGGTGCGGCTTTCCGCCATGCCAAGGCTGTATTCCATCTTCGCGTCGCCGCTTTCCTCGTTGTAGGCGTGCACGAGGCGGTGCATGTAGTCCGCAAAGCTCTCCGCGTCCTCGCGGCGGCACTGCTCAAAGAAGCCGATGAACTGCCAGCCGCCGTTGTAATACACCGTACCGCAGGTTGCGGACGCTTCCTTGATGAAGTCCGCGAACCGGCGCAGCACTTCGTTGCCCTTCACGCGCCCCAGCTCGTTGTTGATGTGGCTCAGGTTCGTCAGCTCCAGCACAACGCACACGTTGTCGTCGCCCAGCACGCGCTCGGTGTTGTTCTTGATGTACAGGTCGCACGCCGTACGGTTCGGCATTTCCAGCGACTGCTCGGTGAAGAACAGATACTCCACGAAGTCCTGGATTCGCCCCAGCAGGATGGCGCCGCAGACGCCGAGGATGAAGAACACGACAACGCCCAACATCATGTACAGCTTGACGTTGACGCGCGCGCTCACCGCTGTGGTGGACAGCACGCCCACGTTCACCGCGCCCATGTACTCGTTGTACTCCTCCATCGTCACCAGCAGCACCTGATAGAGGTCATCCAGCCGGGTTTGCAGCGCGCTGATTTCCGCCTCCACCGACGCGCGGTCTTCGGCGGTGTTCTCCGTCGCGTCCGGCGCCTTGGAGAAGGTGTCGATGATGTACTGGCAGTACGCCGCATCAATCAGGCTGTCGGACTTGCGGTTGAGCAGCGTCACATAGTCGCTGATGAGCGTGTCGTAGACCGTCGTGCGGTCTTTGATATTGCCGTTCGCGTCGTACTCTTCGTAGACGTCGCCCAGCACGAAGCCGTTCTGCCCATTCGTGTCCGTGCCGTTCGTTCCGGCATAGTACAGCGAGCCTTCCTTATTCTTATTGCCATAGCTTTCGATAACTTCCTTGACGCTTGCCACCTTGTCGCCATCGGTGCCGCTTGTCAGCATGTAATTCGCATACCGCTCCTGATACTTTTTCAGCAGGATTTCGCGGTTCTGCGTCAGCCTTTCGCCCAAAATCTCCGAAAACAGGTACGGAATCCGCACCGACTGGATATAGCTGTATTCGTCAAACAGGTCGGAGACGGACAGACCCGTGCGCGACGAGGTGAAATCCGGCGCAGCGCTTTGGCGGCTGCCTAACTGCGCGATAATCTCATCCACCGAATTGCTGAGAATTTCCGCCTGCTCAATGTAATCATAACCGCCCGCCAGCACGTTTTCCGCGTTGTTGGGGATGGTGGAGTAATCCACATATTTCTCCCCGAAGCTGGCAAAATAGCAGCTCAAAATTTCATCCAGCATCAAGCGCGCGAACTCAGCGCTTCTGCTGCTGCCAACGGTCAGCTTGACAACGTATTCTGTCGGATAGTATTCCTCCACCTCTTCACCTTTTTCCGCCAGCGCATCCTGCCGCGTCTGCACATCGGCAGGGGTGATGCCCGTCACCGTGCCGCCGGAACGGATGGTATCGACATTGACGGAATAGCCGAGGCGCTCAATCGCTTCCTTGACGACCGTCGAGGAAAAGATTTCGGAAACGTCCAGCGGCTCGCCGTTCGGGGTCAAGCCCTCCGACGCCGCGTCGTAGGTGTACTTAATGACGGCCTGCGCCGTGTACGCCTGATTGTTGCTGGCATAGCGCATGAAGAACGCGCCGGCAAAGATGGACATCAGCGCAATCAGCGGCCACCAGCGCTTTAAGTAGCGGATGATGTTAAACTTTTTCATGCTTTTTTCTGCCCTCAATCACCAGCAACAGCACGCAGCAGACGCAGAACGTCACGCCGCCCATCAAGATCGACCACTTGATGCTGTATTCATCCATCGCGCTCATCTGCTCATAGGACACGGTAAGGTAATTGCGCGTCTTATAGCGGACATACTCGCGGTTGATGACATTTGTGCGTTCAATCAAATCCGCCAATTTGGTCTTCATGGTATCAATCAGCATCTCCGCCGTGACGATGTTCTCCGCCGCATTGGCGTCTTCCGCGAGCATCTTCTCGATGGTGTACTCATTGTCCTTGATTTTCTCCTTTGTATCATGGGCATGGAAGTTTTCCGTCTCAGCGGAGCTTGCCTGATAGTCAATCGCCACCTTCGTGCGCGACATATAGAAGTTTGCCTGCGTATCCAGCGTCGGAATCAGCACAACGCTTGTCAGCGCGGAATCGTACATGTCAATCGTTGCAAGATGGTTCTGATAGTGGCTCATGAATTTCTGATACTCAATGTTGCGCAGCTGATTCTGATATTTCAGCTTGGACACATAGCGGTCGCGATTTTTGGATAACCCGCTCTGCCGCACATACGCGTTGTACTTTTCAAGGTCAATGTTAGAGAAATTCTGCGCCTTCTTCTGCAAAGAGATAAACGTCTCGTTGTTAGCCGAGGAACGGAACGTGCCGTTCTCGTTCGCGCGGCTCTTCAAAAAGCGGCTGACTTTGCCGATTTCTTTCTCGAAGAATGTGCCGATTTCCACATACTCCAGTTCATCCAGTTCATTCCAGTTCGGATTGAGCGCCGTATCGACGTAGGTGTAGTTCTCGTAGAACACTTCCTTGTACGCCTCGATAATCAGCTGGAGCATGTCGCCGGTGCTGATGCTTGGCGGCAGCTCCTCATTGCGCTTGTAGGAGACGGTGTAGGTGGTGGCAATCTTGTAGGCGCTGTCGCTGCCGGAATCAATCGACATGCCGCCGACGCTTGACGCGCTTACGCTGATGTGCTCCGCCAGCGCAAGGGGCTTCATGTTCGTTACGCCCGCCTTTTCAAGCGCACGCGAAAGCACCTCATCAGACTTGAGCAGCGAAATGTTGAATCGCGTCTGATTCGGATAAAGTCCCCTTGTCGCCTCCTCATAGTTCAGGGCAATGAGGGCGGTTGCCGACTGCATCTTTCCCGGATGCATCAGGGCGCTGGTGGTCACCATCGCCGCGATGATCAGCAGCAGGCAAAGCAGGCGGTATCTCCACACACCCTGCAGCATCCGCTCAAGAAGCGACCACACGCCGCTCCTTGCTCGTTTCCGGTTCTTTTCTTTCATGCTTGCCTTTCTCCTCGCCTTGTTCCTGCTCGCCAATCGCCATCGCAATCGGCAGCAGCATAAAGACCGTGTTGATATAGCAGTAGAACACCGTGTTGTCGGTGGCGTAGGTAATGAAGCCGTAAATCGTTTCGTACAGCAGCAGCAGGGCTGTCTGCATCCCGAACTCCTTCTGGCACCACACAATGCGCCCGTTCCAGCTGTACCAAATCCAGAACGCGAAGCCCCAGAAGCCTAACTCGATGTACATAGTAACAATATCGTTGTGCATTCCGCCGAAGTTGTGCGTGCCGAATACGCCAACGCCTGCTTCCGTCATAATGCTGATATAGCGTGTAACATAGCCAATGCCATACCCTCGGAAGGCGGGGGAAAAATCGTAAACCTCCTGAAAAGCGGCATAGAGCTTGTCGCGCCCCATCGTGTCAATTTCCAGCGCGTGGACAATTTCGTTGAACAGCCCCGACTGAATCAGGTATACATACCCGAAGCAAATGACAATGGCGCCAATGGAAATGAGGATAATCAGGATACTCTGGGCTTTCGGTTTTCTCCTGCGGATAAACTCGCCCATCAAAAACACGCCGACCAAGCCAATCAGCGCGATGCGCTTGAGGCCCAGAAAGAAGAACAGCCCCGATAAGGCAGCATAAATCAGGCGCTTTTTGCCTCGCTCGCAGCACAGGGCGAACAGCAGCATCAGCCCGAAGGCAAACGTCAGGTCATGCACTTCCAGCGCCTTGATGGCGGCGTTCGTGTCAATCCCGCCGGACTTTGCAAACGCAATCAGCCCGGTCACAAACGCCCCGATGCCGTTCTCCTTGATGGATCCCAGCACAATGCAGCAGTTCGCGCCGCACATGCCGTAGAGCGTATAATCAATGCTCCTGCGGCCGAAGAGGTACACCGCGCTGCACATCGCGCTGAGCGATATGACATGGTAGAGAATCGTCGAGCAGCCGCGCGACATGTAGTTAAGCTGCTGAAAATCCAATGCCCAGTACAGCATTGACAGCGCCGCCATCATCACAAACGGCAGCCCGAACATGACCGCAAACTGTCCCACGGTTTTCAGCCGCCGGAAGTCGCCCGTCACCAGCATAAACAGCAGCGCCATGCCCAGCACGCCGACTTGCAGCACATATTTCGTGAACCACGGCAGCCCCAGCCCACCATTCCAGAAGGCGATGGTCATCATGCCGATATACGCCCATTTCAGATACGCCGGGCGCGGTTGAATGTCCTTTTTCAGCATTTCTTTTCGTCCAGCTTCCGCCAGATTGACCCAATTTGCCGCGCCATGCTTGCCACAGAATAGTTTTCCAAGAATCGGCATCTGCCCTCCTTTGCCATGCCGCGGTACAGCGCTTCATCCTCGTAGAGCCGGCGAACCGCGTCCCGCAGCGCATCACGCTGTTTGGGAATGATCAGACCGTTTTTGCCCGATTCGATGTAGTCGCGCACGGTGTCCGATTCCGTGGTGATAATCGGCTTGGCGAACATCATCGCCTGCAGGAACACCAGCTGCCCCGCCGAAATGCGCGCATCGGCAAGCGGCACAATCACGCAGCAGCATTCTGACAGCATTTGATAGTATTTCTCGCCGAACACATCGTGATAAATGCGGATGTTGCTGCCGGGGTTCGGGTGGTTGTACGCGTCGGACAGAATGCGCACCTGATACGGCGTGTCCTTCAGCGCATCCACAAGGAAGTCATAGTCGCGGTTGCTCTTTCCCGCCGCAAGGATGAATCGCTCCTCCCCCTGCGGAATGCGCCCGCCGCGGTTCAAATCGCCCAGCCCCAGCGGCACATAGGTGAACTTGTCCGTGCCGAAAATAGACTGGTAATACGCCGGTTCGCTGCTGGAAAAGCAGACGATTTTGTCCAGCGCGGGGCTGTTCACCGCCTTGCGCATGAACCACGCGTACAGTTTGCCCTTCCAGCCCTGCTTGGGGCGGTAGATGAACGTGGTAACGATGAGATGGCAGTGCTTTTTCAGGTGGAAAATGGCGCTGTAAAAGGCGAAAAACAGCCCGTAAAACTGCTGGTAGGACAGAATGGTGCCAAATTCCTTGCGGTGGCGCAGGACTTTGAGCGGAAAAAGGAAGAATTTCGCCTTCTTCTTCCATGCGCTGTCCGAAAAATAGCTGTCAATGTGCCAAATATTCCACTTTTTCCCTGTCTCCGCTTCCATCAGCGCCGCAAAGTTCCATTCCGGCTGCGGCGCGCTGTCCAGCAGAATGAGGTTCGCCTGCCCGTCGTTTGCTTTCATGACATCAGCTCCCTGATTGCCTGATGATTTCGCTCGCAGTTGTGGTCGTCGAGCGCGCCGAAGGTATCGCGGATGTGCTTCTGCATTTCCGGCGTGACGGCGCACTCCGATGCAAGCGCGGTTTCGATGGCTTGCAGCAGCGCCTCCTGCGTCGTCACGACCGCCCCGAAGCCGTCCACGCGATAGTCGAAATAGCCGCGGTCGTGGTGCGTGCCCCAGTACCGCGCCTCGTCAAACTGGTAGTAGATTTCGGGCTTGAGCATATACGCGAAGTCGAACTGGATGCTGGAGAAGTCCGTTATCAGCAGCGCGGACTCCATCAGCAGCGTCTGCACGTCCATCTGCCCCAGCGCGCCGATTTTGACGCGCGGATTCTCCGTGTGGAAGGCGGACAGGAAGCGCTGCACCTCAAAATGCGGGTAGAACACGGCGTCATAGCCGTATTGCGTCAGCAGCTTCTCCAGCTTCGGGTCGGAAATAACCGCCTGCCAGTGCTGGAAATAGTCCGTCTGCTCAAACTCCGCCTGTGTTTTGCCCTCCACGGCGTACGTCCGCCACGTCGGCATAAGCAGCACCTGCCGCTTCGTCTCGTGCGGATGCAGAAGCGCGTCATATCGGCACAGCCCCAATCGGCGGACGACGCCTTTCGGATACCCGAACGCCGACTCGACGAAATCACGCTCCTTTTGCAGCGTTGTGACAAACAAATCCATGACGACGTTGGGGTAATGGTACCACTTCATATCGTCAATCATGATGCCATGCTGCAAAAACACCTTTTTTCCGCGCACAATGTGGAGCTTATCGAGCATATAATAGCGTTCAATATCAGGCGTATAGCCGGAAACATGGGTGGAAACCTTCATTTCCGACGCGGCGCAGAGCAGGTAGTGCCGCCAGCTGCGATACGGCACGACGCTGCCCAGCTGCGCAACGCGGTCATAGTCGGGCAGCTTAGGGTCTGCAACGTAGACGGCGTTGATTTCGGGGTGCGCCCGCCGAAGGTACGCGAAATAGTGATAGCCGTTGTCACGGGCTTCCCTGCCGCGCTCGGACACAAGCCAAACGTGGCGGTACCGCGGATTGGTGACTTTCAGCACGCCGGCGCAGAGGGCTGCCGCCTCGTACTTGATCAGTTCGCCCAGCAGGGTGGCGCCGCGGCGGAGTTTTCGCAGGATGTCGCTCATAACATTTTTCCCTTACTGGTCAAGAATCTCCTCATACGCCTTCAGCCTTTCTTCCATATAGAAGAACGGTGCGCGCTCGCGGACGCGCTGCTGGTAGTATTGGTAGACTTCCGGCTTGTCCAGCATCGTCCGCAAGCCCTCGAAGAGGGATTCTTCGGTGTTCTGCGTAATCAGGCCGTACTCGCTGTCGCCCAGAATCTCGCGCATTCCGGAGCAGTCCGTCGTCACGACGGGCGTTTCCAGCACAACGGCTTCGCTCACCACCGTGCTGAACCCTTCGACGTAGGACGGGCAGACGTACAAATCCGCCGCCGCCATATACGGGTATGGATTATCGCGGAAGCCCAGCAGCTGCACGCTGCCCTGCAAATGCTCGTCAATCACCTGCATCGCCAGATCTTCGTACAGCTCCCCCTTGCCCAGAATCAGCAGGTGGAAGTGGTAGCCACGGCTTTTGAGCAGCCCACAGACATGAATCAGCCGCTCAAACCCCTTGCGCGGAATCAGGCTGCCAACGCTGACCATCAGGAACTCGCCCTTCGGGATGTCATCCACCGGCTCGTTCTTCCGGCGGCGGATTGCCTGCTCATCCAGCATATTATAGGCGACATGGACGCGCTCCGTCAAGCCGAATTTCGCGGAAAACGCTTCCTGTACGTTCTCCGACACACAGTAGATGCCGTCAAACCGCTCATAGCACGCCTTTTGATGCCGCATGGAGCGGAACAGGCGATCCTGCTTGGTGTACGTCTGCACGTCGATATGCACCCACGCGTACTTTTTCGCGTGCTGATTGGTGGAGTACGCGAGGATTTTTGTCGGGAACGCCTCCATGAAGGCGACTTCCACATCCGCGTCGCTCTTGAAGAACCAGCGGTACAGCCATTTCGGCGGGATGATGTACTGCATGATGCCGCTGAGAATTTTCTGCGCCTTGTCGTTCTTCACGCGCAGTGCCGGGCGGTAATGCACCTCCGGCGACAGCATCCCGGCGCGGGTATCGTCGTGGAAAAGCGTCATGAGCGTCACGTCGTAGCGGTCTTTGGGGAGGCGGTTGACTGTTTCCACCAGCACCCGCTCCGCGCCGCCCCCGCACAGGCTGTATATCAGGAACATTACTTTGCGCTTCTTGCCATCCATCACGCGCGTTTTCCTCCGATTTCCTCCATGTAGATTTCCAGCAGCCGGTCGCAGTAGCGGTCGAGCGTCATCATGCTTTCCTTCTTCGCGCGGCAGCTGCGCGCCATTTCATCCAGCAGCGCCGAATCGCTATACAGCGCGCGAATCTTCTCCGCATAGGCTTCAGGCGTGAAGGTGTCGTTGAGGACGCCCGTTTTGCCCTCTTCCACCAGCTCCGGCATTCCACCGATGCGGTTGCACAGCACCGGCGTGCCCAGCGACTGCGATTCCAGCAGCGCCAGCGGACAGTTTTCGTACCACAGGGAGAGGTGGAGGGTGAAGCGCGCCGCCGCGACAAGCTCCTGCAGTTCTCGCCCGGTCTTGAAGCCGACGAAGCGGACGTTGGGCAAGCCGCACGTTCGGCAGAGTTCCTCCAGCGGCCCGCCGCCCGCAATGACGAACGGAATCTCCGGCAGCAGGCGGCAGGCGGCAAGGATGCGGTCGATGCCCTTTTCCTCCGACAAGCGACCGAAATACAGGACGTAATCGCCCTTGGGCACATTGATCTCCGCCGTCTTGCTCAAAAAGTTATGAATCATGGTGGTTTTCCCGGCGTAACGTGGGACGGTCAGCAGTTTTTCCTCGATGAAGCGGCTTGGGCAGATGTAGCGCGCCACGCGGTCATACACATGGCTGCTGGTATAAATCGTGCCTTCTATCGCGCCGATGAGGCTCTTTGCACGCGACCCGTGGATGCACTTTTTGCGCACGCACGCCATCTTGCACTTCTTCCCGCTGCACTCCTCGCAGAGCTTCCACGTCCCGAATTCCATCATCATGTGGTTCGGGCAGAGCATCTGCAAATCGTGGACGGTCTGCACCATCGGGATATTTTTCTCTGCGCCCGCCAGAATCACGGACGGGGTAAGCTGGAAATTGATGTTGTTGAAGTGGATGATGTCCGGGTGGAAGCGGTCGATAACCTGCCGCATTTTGCGCCGCGCCTCGCCGGAATAGATGATGCGGAAGGGGTAGAGCAGCTTTTCCGCGCCAGACGCGTGGAAGTCCATGTTGACCGTCGTCAGTCCTTCGGCGTTCCCGACGGTGTTTTTCTCGTCGTACATGCCGAAATATTCCACCTGATGACCGCGCCGTGTCAGTTCTTCCCCAATGCGGAGCATATACGTTTCCGCCCCGCCGCGCGGGTACAAGAACTTATTGACCATCAGGATTTTCATCGGTTTCCTTCCCTTCCACATTGATTGCGGGAGACGCCAGAGGCTCTGCCTCTGGACTCCGCAAGGGACTTCGTCCCTTGACCCTTTCGCGCGATTCAGTTGGTGACACTTTCATGCTACTTCCGCGTGTTGATTGGGGGGAGACGCCAGAGGCTCTGCCTCTGGACTCCGCAAGGGACTTCGTCCCTTGACCCTTTTTCGCGATTCAGCTGGTGACACTTTCATACTGCTTCCGCGTGTTTATCCAGCGAACCCGCGGTTCGTATTAAGCGTTCCGAGGCAGACCAAGTAACATGGGAGTGCGCACCGAAGGTTTCCAAAGGGCGACCGCAGACATTCGTCTGTTTTCATGCCCTTTGGTCGCGTCCGCAGACGCGAAATCCCTGCGGCAAGCAAGAACACTCCGAAATAATCCGCATCATAAAGCATCAAAAGGGAAATTTTAGGTAACACCGCACAAATGAGGTGGTCGGCTGGCGAATGGATTTTTCGTCAGATGCAAATGCAAATTTCGAAGGTTTACTGGCGGTAAATCGAGAAATTTGCATGACGCAGATGGCGGAAAAGACATCGCCAGACGCGCCGCCGAATTGTGCGGTGGTGCCTTTACTTTCCCTTTGCCTTCTTCCACATCAAGTACGCCAGCTTCGGACTGACCATCGCAATCAGCCCCTTGCGGCGCTCATTCTGCGTCGGCATCTTCAGCACCCAGCGCCAGTTCGCGCGCAAACGCTTGATGGCATCCTGCCGCAGCGCCGTGCAGTCCTGCTCGCTCGTGAAGGAGAAGTAGAACGCCCGCGTGCACGCAAAGCAGTACCGCGTCATCGACGTTTGGTGCATCAGCGGCGCAACGTCCTTCGTCATCCGGCAAACGTCCGCCCACACCGTCACGTCCGAATACTGCTTTGTCGTATATTTTTGGTGCATCGCCGAACCTGTCCACTGCACATAGTAGTAGAGCCGGTCGATCAGGTACGCCACGCGCTTCGTCGCCAGAACTGCCTGCATGTAGAACAGCGTGTCCTCCGCGTAAGAAATCTGCTCATCAAAGCGCAGATTCTCCAGCAAATCGTGGTGATACAGCACGCCGTAGGACTGGACGTGCGCCATCTCGCCCCACTGGTCGTAGTTATCAAACGTTGCCAGCTTCGCGGGCTGATGGGGTTCGTCCGGCAGTGGCTTATCCACATCGTCCTCGTGCAGCTCGTAAGTCCAGCAGCAGGACATTTTCGTTCCTTGCGCCATCAGCGCATCGTACAGGTACTGAATGTAGTTCGGCGACACGGTGTCGTCCGGATCAACGAACGCGCCGTATTCGCCGCGCATGTTGCGCAAGCCCTCATTCCGCGCCGACGACACACCGCCGTTTTTCTTGCGGAGGATACGGAAGCGGCTATCCGCGTATTGCTGGATGACCTGCACGCTGTTATCAGTCGAGCCGTCATCCACGAAAAGGAATTCGAGATTCGGGTATGTCTGCGCCGTCAGGCTGGCAATGCACCGGGGCAGCTTGCCTGACATGTTGTAGACGGGTAGAATGATGGAAATCAGCGGCAGCATAGGTTACTCCCCTCCCCGAAGTTTCTTTTTCAGCTTGCGGACGGTCATTTCCAGCAGGTACTGGAATTCCGGCGTTCTGCCGTAAACCACCAGCACGACCGCGGCGAAAATTGCGGTATAAATCAGCCCCTGGGCGATGAACCAGAGGAAATTCGTCTGCGGCATCAGCTGGAAAATCCAGTAGGACACGGCGCTGACCCCCGCGACCACCACCCAGCGGACGATGTAATCCATGAAGTAGCGGCGCAGCTTCTTCTGCCATGCTTCCTCGATGCCGTAGCGCATCAGCACATACGGCTCGAACCAAACGCACGTCAGCAGGCTGGAGATAATCGTGCCGCCGATGATGCCCGCCACGCCAAAGCGCCGCACCAGAATCAGCGATACAACAAGGTTGATGATGGCCTCCGCCAGCGCCTTGTAGCGGTCATACCAGAACAGCCCCAGCGCCTCGCGGAACTGCAGCCCCATCTGACGGAGGCCGCTGATGAAAAACTCCGCCATGATGATGACGACGACCGTCATCGAGAAAAGGTACTCTTCGCCGAAAATCATGCGGATGAAGAAGTTGATCAGCGTCACCAGTCCGCCGGAGAGGTAGCCGTAGAGCAGGAAGGCGGCGAAATCGAGGATGCGGAAGATTTCGTAGACGCGTTTTCTGCCCTCCAGCGCGTTCAGATTGCCGATGCTGGCAGTGAATGCGCCCGTCACATGCCCCAGCAGGTTGTTGACGTTCATCAAAACGAGCTTGTAGTTGGAGTATATGCCGACCGTAGCCAGCCCGTCAAACGCGGACATAATCAGGTTATCCGTGCTGCGGACGATAACCGTCGCCAGCTTATGCAGGCTCAGCGCGCCGACGTTCTTGAAAATCGCCTTGCGCTCCTGCGGTTCGGGCAGCTCCTTGTACTGCTTGAGGTACGGGAACTCCCTGTCCGCGCGGATGGAGATGATAACGCTGGAAACCATCGGCACAAAAAGCTGGATAATCAGGTAGAGGATGAAATTCCGCGTCGTCACCAGCACAACGATTTGCAGAATCAGGCGCACGATGCCGATGATTTGGTCAAGCGCCTTGCGGATATATGCCTTCTGGTACGCCTGATAGATAGCGTTCTTGTAGGACAGCAGGTATGACGTGACAGCTTGCAGGAGGTACAGCAGATAAATCAGCTGCAAATTCTCCACGCCCTCGCCGCCCTTCATCAGCCGCGGCAGGAACGGCATGAGCGCCAGCCCGATGCCCAGCACCGCCAGCGCAACGATGCGGTACAGCGTGCGATAGAGGTTCATCAGGCGCGCCAGCTGCTGCTCGTCGTTCTGCGCCGCCGGGCGGTACATGCTGAAAATCATCGCCGAGCCGATGCCCAATTCTGCCAGATTCAGCATTCCCAGCACATCGCCGAAGAGGCCGTTCACGCCGAGATATTCCTGCGACAGGTAGTGGACGAACACCATGCGCCCGCCGAAGGAAAGCAGCATGTTCAGCAGCTGCCCCACCAGCCCGACGATCATATTGATGATGGAATTTTTCTTTCTCATCCGTGCTCTTCCGGCGCTGACTGACCGGATGCCTCCTCTCCTGCGCTGACTGCAAGCGCATGAGCCGTTTGCAATCGCTTCATTATAGCACGGTTATGGCTGCCTTGCAACAAAAACACCTGTTATCATCGGATCTGCGCGAAATTTCGCACTTTGTTCACCCAACCCACACATTCTGTGATATATGCTTGTTTCTTTCTTGTCAATATGCTATAATGGAGTGCAATCCACCGTTTTTCGGCGGAAATTTCGCGGGGCTTCCCCGTACAAGGGAGATTTGGAGGACATGGGAAAGGTCAGCGCGTTTCTGAAGCGGAAGAACGTTCTGTTTTCCGCAAAACGCTACGGGATAGACGCAATGGGCGCCATGGCGCAGGGGCTGTTCGCCTCGCTGCTGATTGGCACAATCATCAAGACGCTCGGTCAGCAGCTGAACGTGCAGTTCCTAATTGACGCGGGCAACTTCGCCCAGCAGGTCGCGGGGCCGGCAATGGCGGTGTCCATCGGCGCGGCGCTCTCTGCCCCGCAATTGGTGCTGTACAGCCTGATTGCCGTCGGCATGGCGGCAAATAAGCTCGGCGGCGCGGGCGGCCCGCTGGCGGTCTACTTCATCACGATTGTCGCTTCCGAATGCGGCAAAATCGTCAGCAAGGAGACGAAGGTGGATATTCTCGTCACCCCGGCGGTCACGATTCTTGTCGGCGTTGGGCTGTCCGTGCTGTGCGCGCCCGCGATTGGCGCGGCTGCCAGCTCGGTCGGCGATTTCATCAAGTGGGCAACGAACCTCCAGCCGCTGCTGATGGGCATTCTGGTGTCCGTCGTCGTCGGCATGGCGCTGACGCTGCCGATTTCCAGCGCGGCGATTTGCGCGGCGCTCTCGCTGACGGGGCTTGCGGGCGGCGCGGCGGTCGCGGGCTGCTGCGCGCAGATGGTCGGCTTCGCGGTCATGTCCTTCCGCGAGAACGGCGTGGGCGGCTTGGTCAGTCAGGGGCTGGGCACGTCGATGCTGCAAATGCCCAACATCATCCGCAATCCGCGCGTGTGGATTCCCCCGACGCTTGCTTCCGCCATCACCGGCCCGATTGCGACGTGCTTGTTCCACCTCGAAATGAACGGCCCGGCGGTTTCCAGCGGCATGGGCACTTGCGGTTTGGTCGGGCAGATTGGCGTTTACACCGGCTGGCTGAACGACATTGCCAACGGCACGAAAGCCGCGATTCTGCCGATGGACTGGGTTGGGCTTATCCTGATTTGCTTCGTTCTCCCCGCCGTGCTGACGCTGCTGTTCGCCTTCTTCCTGCGCAAGTGGGGCTGGATCAAGGACGGCGACCTGAAGCTGCAATAACAAGGGAGAATGAAACGGGGCGAATGAAACGGGACGAAGTCCCCCCCTTGACCCTTTCGCGCGATTCAGTTGGTGACACTTTCAGGCTGCTTCCGCGTGTTGATGCAGGGATTTCGCGCCTGCGGGCGCGAGGAGGGGGCTTTGCGATCGCCCCCTCCACCCCTTCGCCCCCTGCGGCACACAAGCAAATCCGCATAGAAAAATCAAGCCACAAAACGCACCTCATCCAGCCAATGCAGCAGATGAGGTGCGTTTCTTTTGCCAAAAAAGTCAGCACCGAAAAAGGGGTTCTTCACGGAATCTTGGGGAAAGAGTAGCTTGGGGGCGCGTCTGCGGACGCGCAAAGTTACTGGCAGGGACGCTTCGCTGCCTGCGCCTTTTGTTGACTTCTT
>ENA-USUJ01002301-USUJ01002301.1-human-gut-metagenome-genome-assembly--contig:-NODE-2301-length-14687-cov-6.414853_pt1 | contig 14687 bp, 10 predicted proteins | sample MGYA00250061_ERZ773398 | MGnify/ENA primary metagenome ERZ773398 (study PRJEB29103, sample SAMN06111992) | human gut metagenome | biome: human gut; feature: ankylosing spondylitis patient; material... | reverse complement strand
AGGGGTGGAACCCCCTTTTGCCGGATGGTTCAGACTGTTTTCTCTAAGAGAAGTTGCTTCTAGGAATACCGCCCGAATCCGGTTCGGCAAGGCTGGGGCACATCCCCAGCTTGCCTGGGAATCGCAATTGCCCCGGAAACCTTGTCCCTCATTACAACCCCTTAATTTTAAAGGCAATTGCGATTCTTTCGATTTTCTCTTAGATTTTTGTTGCAATTTATTACTCACATTTCTATGCAGGGGGCAGCTGCCCCCTGTTTAAAGGATGCCCTGCCCCTTTGTCCCTTCGGGACATTTCCCCACACTGTGGGGAATCACCCTCGCCGAGCTGAGCCAGCTCGACCGCAGTTGCCTGTGGCTCGTTCCTTGCAACCAATACAGAAAAACATTTTTTGATTTCTCCACAAAAAATGACTGCTTTCCAAAATAAGTTTCTCTTGACAGCCTTTGCTGCATATGTTATAATGCAAGTACAACCAACCGACATATTAGAAAGGATGAAAGTTCATGAAAAATAGAAAAACAGGAAAAGCCATCGCCGCTGCTGCCATGTTGACCATCGCAGCAATGACCATGCCGATGCAGACCGTTTCTGCGGAAGATATTGTTGACGCTCCTTACAACGTTGTTGTATTGGGTGACAGTATCAGCACCGGTTATGGGCTGGAGGATTCCAGCAAGTCCTATGTTTCCGTTCTGGAACATCATATGAATCAGAAAGTCACCAATCTTGCAAAGGATGGCACAACTTCTTCGGAACTGCTCCAGTCGTTGCAGGGGGATAGCACCATGCAGAGTGCAGTTGCTGGGGCTGATATCATTGTAGTCACCATCGGTGCAAACGATATTTTGCAGCCGGTTCTGAATAATGATGTGGTGAAAGTAGACGATTATGACAACGTTTATGATCTGGCGAATGCCATCAAGGACAATCAGATCGCATTCCAGAAGTATTTGAGAGCCACTATGCCGACTGCGGTTGCCAATGCAAATACCAACATTGACAACATTATTTTGCAGCTGAAGAGCACAAACGATCATGCAAAGCTGATATTTCAGACAGTTTATGACCCGTTGAGTGTTGATCAGGATGATACAGGATTGTCTGCCAACGCACTTTCTATGTTGAGTGCATTTTCGAATGGGCAAATGTATCAGTATTTGAATGGAAGTGCTAACGGTGGAACGTATATTCCAGTTGGTTTGAACCAGAATTTACAGACCCATGCACAGAATGGAGAGATTTATCTGGCAGATGTTTATAGTGCGTTCCTGCATCATGCATGGACAAATGTCAATATTGCAAATGCAGATGTGCACCCGACCGCAACCGGTCATGCAGCAATTGCAAACTTGCTGATTGAAAGCGGCTATTTCCCGAGTGTTGCAAATATTGATGGTGATATTGATGGCGATGAAAAGATTGATGTTTCCGATGCAGTTGCTGTTCTGACGGAATATGCACGGATTGCAGCAGGCAATGAAGCACAGTTTAATCCTGCACAGAAAAAGAGTGCGGATGTCAATGAAGATGGCATGTTGGATGTTTCCGATGCCGTTGGCATTTTGATTTATTATGCAAAGCAGGCTTCCGGACAGACACCGTCTTTCAGCTAAGGAATTATCGGAATTAGAACGAAAACCGTTCGATTTTGCGGAAAAGTACCGTAGAATCGAGCGGTTTTTTTGTGAAAAAATGTGAAAAACAGAATCCATCTGTGTTTAACGATGTTTTCCATCTACTATCATAAATTTATCACATTCCAGCGTATAATATTAAACATAGAGCAAAGAACAAGATAGACCGATGCAGAACAGCAGCGGTTTTCAATAGAAAGGAAGATTCTTATGTATGAACGGGAACAGGACATGATGAAAAACGAATCGAACAACACAGCAGCTTCTGCGTCGAATCAGCCGGAATCTACTGTAAACAATCAGAATCCTTACAGCACATCTGCTGCAATGGGCAGCACCACACCGAATGGTTATGGTTATACTACTAATAGTAGTACCAACCCAACCACTGGCTATACTGGAAATACTTCCTCTGATACACAGTCGCAGCAGCAGGGTTATAGCTACGTCAATTATTATTCCAATCCGAACGCTCCGGTGCAGGCATCCGGCAGCGGCAAACCGCCGAAGAAAAAGAATCACTTCTGGATGAAAGCGGTTGCATTTGTTGCAGCGATGGCAATTGTCTCCGTTGGTTCGATTGGCATTTATAACGGCGTTCATAATTCTAACAAGCTGGTAGCAGCAGAAAGCAGTACTTCTGCTTCGGATTCCACCGATACCACAGCCAATACCACAGCACAGGATAGCAGCAGTAAAGCACAGAGCACAACCGTAAAGGGTGATGCTGCAAAGAGCTGGATTGAATTGGCATCTGGTACAAATGCAATGTCCATCAGCGACATCGTTAAGAAAGTAGCACCATCGGTTGTCGGTGTTCAGGCAACTTTTAAGATGCCGAACAACTACAATAGTTATAATTATGGTTTTGGAATGTTCGGAAATGGCAACAGCGGAAATGGTGATAATTCCGGTTCAATGACCGGTGTCGGAACCGGCATCATCATGCGGGAAGATGGCTACATTGTCACAAACGCCCATGTTATCTATGATTCGGAATATGGCTGCGGCGAAGCAACTGCCGTAGAAATCCGGATGTCCGATGAAGAAACCACTTATGATGCAAAGGTCGTTGCATATGATATTGAAACCGACCTTGCTGTTTTAAAGGTAGATCAGACTGGTTTGACTGCTGCGGAATTTGGTGACAGCGACCAGTGTCAGGTTGGCGATGCAGTTGTTGCAATCGGTAACCCGTTGGGTCTGGAACTTCAGAACACGGTTACTTGCGGGATTATTTCCGCACTGAACCGGAAAGTTACCATCAACGACAAGACCATGACGCTGATTCAAACCGATACCGCTATTAATAATGGTAACTCTGGCGGTCCATTGATTAACAGTTCTGGTCAGGTTGTCGGCATCAACTCTGCGAAGATGTCCTCTAGCGTTTCTTCCAGCGGTGCAACCATTGAAGGTATCGGCTTTGCAATCCCGATGACAGAAGCACGGGAAATTGTAGACGATTTGATTAACTATGGTTATGTTACCGGCAGACCGCAACTTGGCATCAGCTGTCAGGATGTTTCCGAAGCCGTTTCTCAGGCATATAACTTGCCAATCGGTGCATATGTTATCAGTGTAACCGATGGAGGTGCAGCAGCAGAAGCTGGTTTACAGGTCGGCGATGTCATTACTGCCATCAATGATAACAAGATTGAAACCACAGAAGAGCTGAATAACTATAAGAATGAATATAATGCTGGTGACACGATCACCCTGACCATTGTCCGCAACGGACAGGAACAAAAAGTTTCTGTTGTTCTTCAGGAAGTACAGCAGAAAAAACAATCCTGATGAAGTATCACGGACAGTGAAATGTTTCCCGTCAATGCTAAAAGTTGGGCATCTGACCGGAAATTTAGAAATGCTTTCTTCATACATTCTCCTTATTATTTTTCCAACACAGGCAGCCTGCAAAGTCTTTTTGCAGGCTGTTTGTGTTTTTTGTGAAAAATGACGGAAACAGCCGTTTCTGAAAACACGACTTTCACAAGGTGCACACAAAACTTCAGTTGAAAGCCTGTTGAAAGCTGTTGAAAACGGTGGAAAATTGTGTAAAAGCTACAAATACGGGCGGAATTTCCACCTAATAATTTTAAAAAAAATAAAGGCAGAGGCTTGACATTCCCGACAGAATGTGTTAGAATACTTTATGTAAATCGTTTACGGCGGTTTATGCACCCATGCCGTAAAGGATCACGTGAGTCCAGGCATTCATGGAACATCCGGTTATTTCAGTTCTGCGAAATCCGGCTACATGGAAACAGAAACAGGGCAGTTTAATAGTGAGGGGAAATGAGACTGCACAAATGCAATCACGTCTGTGCGTCAGCTTGGATGGTCACAAAAAAATTGAATGAAGAGAGGGAAATGTGCAATGAAGAAGGTATTCAATAAAGTCATTGCCGTTGCAGCAACTGTACCGCTCGCTCTGACACAGGGCTTCGCTGTATTGTCCAATGCTGCGGACGCAACCACCATCAGCGTGGAAAGAGTACTGGAAATTAAACCACAGGAGCTGGAGTCCGATTGGGCAAAGCTCGTAGAAGGTGCACTGATTGATTCAGAAGGTAAGAGCTTTGAACTGAATGTTGCAGATATCATTGATTCTGCTGACTTTTCGGATAAGAATGCTGCTTATGTTGAAAAAGTACAGAAGTGCATCGTTGGAAACCCAAGCGTAAGCATTCAGAATAGCGTTGCAGTGATGACCGCACAGGTGGATGCAACCAGCTATGTACAGAGCAACATCATTGATGCCATCAAGAAGGAATTGACCAAGCAGGGTGCAGCTTCCATCATTGATGACATTGATTTCAGCATGCTGGAAAAGAAGGGCACCTTTACTGCTGCCGTTGATGGCGACAGCATCGAAAATACCGCAGCCAATAAGGCAGCTGGTACTGCAAACACCATTCGGGTAAAGGGTGCTGTTTTCGTAGATAGCGAAGGCAACCAGGTTGCAACATATGCTGATGCAAAGGCTTATGCTGCAAGCACTGTTCAGAAGCTGAAGGTTGAATTGACCAAAAAGGCTGCTGCTGCTAACTTGACGGTAAACCTTGATAACCTGCTGGCTACTTATCAGAAGAAAGTAGAAAAGGCATTCTCTTATGCAGATAAGGCAATCACAACATCTGCACATCAAGAATTTGCAACCGCAGATGAAACACTGGCTTGGCTGAAGGTACAGAAGGACCAGAGAACCACACGGTTTGACGTTCCGGGCAGTGTTGCAGACCTTGCTAAGTATGGCGATACATTGAATAAGGCAGTTGCAGAAGTCAATAAGGCATTCCAGAATGTAGGTGTAAATTATACCGTAGATGTAAGCATGGATGATGTCACCAGCCTGCTGAACAGCGGTTCTGATTTCGTTGCCGATGCAAATGCAGATACCAATGTTTATACCGTAACCTTTAAGGTTCCGGATACCGATGTAGATGCAGATTACTTCAGCACCGTTGAAGGAATTGAAAAGTATTATGCAGCACATCCGGATCAGGCTGAAACAGATGGCGTAACAGATGCTGATTACAGCCAGCTCGTTTATGATTCTTCTTACAAGCTGGTAACCGCACAGGGCGATGCAGATAATGATACACTTGCAGGCGTTCCGAGTGGCTACTTCAATGTGGAAAGAATCATCAAGTTCAAGGATAAGGCCACAACTACTACCACAACAGATATTAGTGGCACAACCACCACAGACGTATCTGGTACAACCACCACAGACGTATCTGGTACAACGACCACAGACGTAAGCGGCGGCACAACCACCACTGACGTATCTGGTACAACGACCACAGACGTAAGCGGCGGTACAACCACCACTGACGTAAGCGGCGGTACAACGACCACAGACGTATCCGGTGGCACAACGACCACTGATGTAAGCGGCGGTACAACCACCACAGACGTATCTGGCGGCACAACCACCACCGATGTGAGCGGTGCAACCACCACTACAACAACCGGCACTGGTGACAGCGAAACCACAACGACTACCACCACAACAAACACCGGCACAATCACTCCAGTTGGTACAACCACACTGGAAGTGGAAGTAAACCCGACAAACTTCTACTTCTCCGTAGATGAACGGGAACTGAAGCCGTCTGACTTGTTCAGCAAGTTCGATATCGTGGACGAAGATGGTACACACTTCAATGCTCTGGAATTGGGTGCAGTTACCCTCGACAAGACCACACCGAAGGAAATCTTCGATGCAGAAGGCAAGCCGTACTGCGTAACAGAAGTAAACGCTTACTTCACTGACCCGACAAAGGCAGATGCTGAACCGGTTGCAGCTCCGGTAAATCCGACTGTATACATTGGCGTTAAGGGCGATACCGACCTGAGCGGTCTGGTAGACGTACCGGATGCAGTTGCAGTTCTGACTTATACTGCAAAGATTGCAGCTGGTCAGGAAGGCGTTGTCTTCAATGAAGATGAAAATCTGAATAAGTTTGTATTCTTCCTGGCTGATATCGATACAGAATCGAAGGAAGGCAAGAACGACGGCAACAAGTTGATGACAACAGAAGATGCTGTATACATGCTGACTTACACTGCAAAGACTGCAGCAGGTCAGGAACCGACATGGCCGGACGTAGTTCCGTCCCTGAAGTCTTTGGAAGGTTCTATCTGGTACGAAGGCTAAACATTAAAATTACAGATAAGGTAAAAGTGCGGTGTCTGGAACACCGGACACCGCATAATTTATATTTGAAAGGAAAATAGAAAAATGAAAAGTACATTTAAGAAGGCACTGGCAGCTGTTTCCGCAGCAGCAGTAGTTGCAACTTCTGCCGCTGTTTTCACTGCTGTTCCAGCACAGGCAGTAAATACTCCTTCTATTGGACAGGTTACTGTTACATTGGATGAACTGCAGGCAAACAATTATCTGGTAACTGTTCCGGTTAGCATTTATGGCAACACAGACGGTTGGGACTCTATCGCATTTGGTCTGCAGTGGAGCACAGATGAACTCACTTATTCTAAGTGCGTATCTGGCGGAAGCATTGCAAACGCTATGTTTACTGATGGTATTCAGGTAAGTGGTTCTGGCTTCCAGCTGAATCCGGCTGGTATCGGCGGATGGATTACTTATGCAACCACTCCGACAGGCGATGGTCCGACCTATGTAACTGGCGATGATCCTGTTATCAACATTACCTTTAAGGTAACAGAAAATGCACAGCCGGGTGACATCTACTACATCGACGGACTGGAACGGTCTTATGATGGTGCTTATGTTCCGAAGGTTACTCACGGTAGTGAAGTTGTAACTGGTGCTCCTTCTCAGGGTTATATCCAGATCGAAGGCGTACAGACCACCACAACTGAAGCTACTACTACCACAACGACTACCACAACAACCACCACTACTACAACGACCACCACAACAACCACTACAACTGCTAAGCCGACTACCACCACCACAACTACCACCACAACTGCTAAGCCGACTACCACCACCACAACTACCACCACAACTGCTAAGCCGACCACAACAACTACTACCACTACTTCTGCTGCAGCAACTACCACCACAAAGGCAGCTACCACCACAAAGGCAGCTCAGCAGACCACTAAGAAGAACACTGGTTCTACCAGCTCTCCGAAGACTGGCAGCATGATTCCGGTTGCAGGTGCTGTTGCAGCAATCGCAGTAATCGGCGGTGTTGCTCTGGTTTCCAAGAAGAGAAAGTAAGAATTTCTGATTCCGAATCATCTTCCGAAGAAAACAGATAAAATTTAAGGAAGTCATCCATTCAATTACAAGTGGGATTGGACAAAATCTTTACAAGTAAAGAATTTGGATTGCGGAAACAAGAGGGCATACTTCGCAAGAAGTGTGCCCTTTTTGTTCACCCCTTTTCTCCTGCCTGCATAAAATGAAGTACACCCATTCTTTGAGAATGGGCGAAAATCCGGAACAAAAGGAGGGAATGCAAGATGCAACAATTGCTGCAAATTTTGGTGGCTGGCGGTGACCGTCGCCAACAATATGCCGCCCAAAAACTTGCCAAGTCGCCGCAGCTTTCCGTGACGACAATCGGATTTTCTCCGTCAGATTCTGAAACATTACCGGAATTTGATGTTCTCATCCTGCCCATTCACACGACAGCCGAATCTGTGCCGTCCAAAAATGGGAACTTGTCGCTGCCCGAATTGCTGTCCCATGTGAAAAAAGGCGGTCTGGTGTGCGGCGGCGTACTCCCCGAAGCTGTTTGCCGGATGTGTCAAGAACAAGAACTGTGTTTTTGCGATTATTTTCAGCGGGAGGAACTCTGTCTGGCAAATGCCGTTCCAACTGTAGAGGGAGCAATTCAAATTGCCATCTCAGAACGGGAAACAGTACTCTGCGGCAGCTCTGTTCTCGTCATCGGCTACGGCAGAATCGGAACAATCATGGCAGAGCGTTTGCAGGGCTTGAAAGCAGATGTCACCGTTGCGGCTCGCAGTTGCAAAGATGCGGAACGCTGTGCTGCAAATGGTCTGAAATGGATGCATCCGTCTGAAATTGCTGCCCGTGCAGGGAAATTTGACTGGTTCTGCAACACCGTTCCAGTTCTGATGCTGGACGAAACAGCCCTGTCCAACATGAAACCAGATGCATTGGTGATTGACCTGGCATCGAAACCGGGCGGAACGGATTTTGATGCTGCAAAACGCCTGCATCGTCAGGTAGTCTGGGCGTTGGGGCTGCCGGGAATCACTGCACCGAAAACCGCTGGAGCAATCATTGCGAAAACCATCTTCCATATTTTACAGGAGAGGGGACTCGCAGATGAAGGAAACAATTGGTAAACGCATTGGATTTACGGTAACAGGGTCGTTTTGCACCTTTTCTGCTGCGTTTGCAGAGGCAGAACGACTGGTGGCGGCAGGTTACAGCTTAACGCCGATTTTCTCAGAACATGCCGCTAGCATTGATACCCGTTTTGGGAAAGCTGTGGAACAACGAAAAAAATTGGAGCAGATTTGTGGAAAACCTGCTCTGTTGACGATTTCAGATGTGGAACCGTTAGGGCCAAAAGACCGCTTGGATGCACTGCTTGTTGCACCTTGTACCGCCAATACCATGGCAAAACTGGCGATGGGCATCACGGATACCACTGTGACCATGGCAGTAAAATCCATGCTGCGGAACGAAAAGCCGATTATTCTGGCTCTGGCAACCAATGACGCTTTGCGGGCATCGGCGAAAAATCTGGGCTTGCTGTTGAATACGAAAAACTATTATTTCGTACCGTTGCGGCAGGATGCTCCCGTCAAGAAACCATCCTCGTTGGTGGCAGATTTTACCCAGATTCCAGACACCGTTGCAGCGGCTTTGGGTGGACTGCAAATTCAACCAATGTTTATACAAAATCTATAAAATCTAAAAACCACCATGCTATACTATCAAGGAAGTGACCGCCTGTTTCTCCATCACCAAACGGGCGGTTCTTATTTTGGAGAATGGCAGTCGTTCGGCTGTCAAAAAAAGGAGTACGAACATATGGCAGGAATTATTTTACAGCAGGCAATTATTATGCTCATTCTGAATGTGGTCGGAATGATTGCATACTACACCGGCATTGTCAGCCGAGAGGGCGGCAAGCAGCTTTCCAATGTCGTGTTGGAAATTGTAACGCCAGTCATCATCGTGCATGCTTACTTAGAGGAGGAATATGATTCCCGTCTGGTCGTGAATTTGCTGCTGACGTTTGTGCTGGCAGCAGCTTCTTATGTCATCGCCATTTTGATTTCCATGTTGTGTTTCCGAGAAAAATCTGCCGGAAAGTTAGCACCGATTGAGCGATTTTCTGCAACATACAGCAACTGTGGCTTCATGGGCATTCCGCTGGCAAGTGCATTGTTCGGGGCAGAAGGCGTTTTCTATGTCACTGCGTTCCTGACGATTTTCTTCTTGTTCTCGTGGACACACGGTGTCATGCAGCTGACACAGACCAAGGACTTCAAAAAGGCATTGAAAGTGCTGCGTTCGCCAACGGTCATTGGTATCGCCATTGGGTTGATTCTGTATTTTGTACAGCTTCCAATGCCGGGCTTGCTGATGGATACTATGGGCTATATTTCCGACTTGAATACACCGCTTGCGATGATTGCATCGGGTGTCAGCGTGGCACAGGCAAACTTGTTGGGAGCATTGTGTACAAAGCGGATTTATTGGGTCAGCTTCGTGAAATTGCTGGTGATTCCGCTGGCAGTTATGGCAATGTGCCTCTGCCTGCCGTTTGTATCTATGGAAGTGCGGACGGTTGTTTTGTTGCTGACAGCTGCACCGGCTGCTGCAATGTGTACACTGCAATGTCAAGTACATGGCTTAAATGACATTTATGCTTCTCAAATTTTTGCGGCAACAACCATTCTTTCCATGGCAACCATGCCGCTATTAATTCAGATTTTCAGTATGTTAACTTAAAAAGAGCGGAGCAAACATGAACATTTTCCCTATTTTTCAATAAGATGTAAATTTTCATCAGAAAGTCTCCACAGAAACTTGCAAAATCCGGTTGAAATTGTTAAAATAATAGTATTGATTTAAATCGATAAAAGATTGCATCAATAGAAAGAAAGGAAATTGTGAATTGAGGGGGAGCGAATCCGCAATGTGGAAACCAGTCATTGCCCGACAGATGGAACGAAAGTGGATGTATTTGCAGGTATTGCAGCTGATTCAGCAATACGGAGCAATTTCTCGTGTGGAGATTGCCAACAAACTGCATATGACAAGAGCATCCGTGACGCTGCTGATTCATGAGATGATGGAAAAGGGCGTTTTAGAAGACATCGGAACCTGTCCAACCTCGGAGGGAAAAGGCAGAAGAAAATTATTGATGGATGTGCATCCTTCTCGCTGGCTGCTGATTGGTATTTCCATTCAGGGAAATCATTTGGTGGTTGGACTGACAACCTTGGGCATGAATACGCTAGAAAAGCAGTGCATTCCGTTTCCAGTGCTGCAGGCTTCATGGGCATCCATACAGGAACAAATGATTATAACCGTTTGCCAGATTTTGAAGAGCAACTATATTGAGGAATCGCAAATTTTGGGCTTGGGTGTTGGATGGATGCCCAGCGTCTTGCAGCATTTTTTTCCGGATGCAACTAGGCAGGAACAACAAATGACAGAATTGCAGCAGATATTGAGAGATGCCCTGCACGTTCCGGTCTTCTGGGGAAATGCATTGCCGTCCATGGCAGTATATTGCCTGTATCAGAAACCAAAGCAGGAAATTATTGCTTTGTTCTGTGCAGATGGGGCAGATTATTATGTTTCTATCGTCTGTCGCTCGCATGTCATGGAATGCCTGAATGATAAGCCGATTTCTATGCAGGGATTGCCGCTTTCTCCAAATCAAACTGTGGGCGACTTGCTGACGCCAGTTGCATTGCAGCAGCGAGTGAAGCCGTATTATAGTGCGGAGCAAACGCCAGTCTTGTATGACCTGACAGGTGGAAAGCTGGAAACGATGACGCTGCCGGATTTGTTTACTGCAGCCTGTGCAGAGGGTAAGGACTTTGACCCGATTCTGTCAGACTTGATGGAAGAGATGATGCAGCAGTTCTGCCAGTTCTGGAGCAGCATTCTGGTGATGTATCCGATTGAGCAGCTTTATTTGTATCGCCCTGATTTTACCTTGCCGCACTGGCAGGAAATTTATCGGTATGCGAAGCAATATATGAAGCCGGAATTGGCTGCAAAGTTATCCTGCGGGGATTTGACGGAAAAATGTCAGTATGCAGGCGGTGTGTTTTATGCATTGGACGGCGGTATTTTTAAGCTTTGTACCGCAGAAGAACAAAAAACATCGGAATAAAAATAAGATTTCATAGAGAAAACAGTCGATTTGCTGGAAAACAGACCTGCTGTTTTCTCTTTTTTTAAAATTTTTGTTTTTTCTACACGAACACTTGCAAGCGAGGGAAAGGTATGTTATAATAAGACCGTAGCAAATTTGCAGGGTTCGACAAAAACCGTGCACATGGAAGATTGCAGAAAGGAGTAGAATTTCCGGACGGGAATTCACACGCAAACAATGAGATTACAGGAAAAAAGTCGTGCAGAGTTGGAGGCATTTCAGGCAGAATGTCAGCAGGCATACAAGCAGTTTCAGGAAGAAAATCTGAAGCTGGATATGTCCAGAGGCAAGCCGGCACCGGCACAGTTGGAACTGAGCATGGATATGATGGATTGCCTGAAGAAGGGCGATTATCGGGCTGAAAATGGTCTGGACTGCCGGAACTACGGGGTTCTGGATGGACTGCCGGAAACAAAGGCATTCTTTGCACCGATGCTGGGCGTAAAGCCGGAAGAAATTATTGTATACGGAAACTCCAGCCTGAACATTATGTACTGGGTAATGTCTGTTGCAATGACCAACGGTGTTTTGGGTGGCACACCATGGGGCAAACTGGATCATGTGAAGTTCCTGTGTCCGGTTCCGGGATATGACCGCCATTTTGCAGTAACGCAGTTCTTTGGCATGGAACTGATCAATGTGCCGATGAACGAAGATGGCCCTGATATGGACATTGTAGAAAAGCTGGTTGCAGAAGATGACAGCATCAAGGGAATCTGGTGCGTGCCGATGTACTCCAATCCGGGCGGGGTCGTATATAGCGATGAAGTGGTAAAGCGGTTTGCAGCACTGAAGCCGAAGGCAGCAGATTTCCGGATTTTCTGGGATAATGCATATTGTGTACACCATCTGGTTGACAATCCGCCGGTACAGGCAAACCTGCTGGAAGAAGCAAAGAAGGTTGGCAACGAAGATATTTGCTATATGTTCGCATCCACTTCTAAAATTACGTTCCCGGGCAGCGGAATTGCAGTGATGGCAGCCAGCGAACGAAACTTGGCAAGCCTGAAGAAGTCCCTGGGCTTTGCAACGATTGGTTTTGATAAGATGAACCAGCTGCGGCATCTGCGGTTCTTTGGCGGCAAGTTTGAAAACCTGCTGGAACACATGAAGAAGCACAAGGCGTTGATCGCACCGAAGTTTGCAATTGTTGTGAATACGCTGGAAAAGGAACTGGGCGATTTGGGCATTGCAACTTGGTCGAATCCAAAGGGCGGCTACTTCATCTCCTTCAATCAGAAGGGTTGTGCAAAGCGGATTGTACAGCTTTGTAAGGATGCTGGTGTCGTTCTGACGGGTGCAGGGGCATCGTTCCCATATGGCGTAGACCCAGAAGATGAAAACATCCGGATTTCTCCGACATTCCCAACCGAAGAAGAACTGCAAAAGGCAATGGATGTCTTTGTATGCAGTGCAAAGCTGGCAGCAGCAGAACAGTTGCTGGCTGACTAATTAGAACAGAAAAACGATAAAAATAACACCGCTGCGGATGGCATTACAACCTCCGCAGCGGTGTTTTGTGTTTCAGAATGATGAAATGATTGATTTTACTGTTTGCATTCTGCCTGAACAGCTTCAAATTCTTCTACCAGTTCCTGTTCTGGTGCTTTTGTCAGCAGTGAAACAATAACAATGGCAGCCAGAGCCACGATAAAAGCTGGCAGCAGTTCATATAGATCCCATGCTCCGCCCAGCGGACGAACGAGGAACTTCCATACAAATACCATGATACCGCCGGCAACCAGCCCAGCCAAAGCTCCCCACTTGTTGGAACGCTTCCAGAACAGGGCACACAGCATAACAGGCCCAAAAGTTGCACCAAATCCAGCCCATGCAAAGGATACGATATGGAAAACAGAGCTGTCCGGATTCCATGCGATACCGATGGAAATCACAGCGATAATCAGCAGAACGGCACGGGCTGCCAGCATGGCAGTCTTTTCCGAAAGCTTGATGCCGAACACGCCTTGCAGCAGGTTTTCTGACATACTGGAGGATGCTGCCAGCAGCTGAGAGTCTGAAGTAGACATCGTGCAGGCAAGAATTCCGGCAAAAATCAGACCAGCAAACAACGCTGCCACAACGCCATGTTCACTAATCAGCGTTGCAATCTTCATGATAACGGTTTCCGACTCTGCACTGAAATTGTCCGGATTGTCGCCCAGTACGGAAATTGTACTGTTGGTCATCAGAGTTTTTCCGATGAAACCAATCAGAATGGCAATGCCCATAGAGATGACAACCCAGATAGAGGCAATTCTACGGGAGGTCTTGATTTTTCTGCTGTCCTCAATTGCCATGAATCGCAGCAGAATATGCGGCATTCCGAAATAGCCAAGTCCCCAAGCCAAGGTAGAACAGATGGTCAGAATGTTGTACGGTTTTGCAGAATTGGTTGTAATATCATAGGTGTGGTTGAAAGAAAGATAGCCCGGCAGAGCCTTTGCATTTTCCATGACAACGTCAATACCGCCAGCCTTGACAATTCCAAAGACAACTACCATGACCAGTGCAACGGTCATAATAATGCTCTGGAGCAGGTCGGTTGTGCTGGCAGCCAAAAATCCGCCGATGCTGGTATAGGCAATGATGATTACAGCACTTAAAATCATCGCAGCGTGATAATTCATCCCGAACAGTGTCTGGAACAGCTTTCCGCAGGCGGAAAAACCAGATGCAGTATATGGCACAAAGAAAATCAAAATAATGATGGCAGAAATGCCCATCAGGAAATGTTTGTTATCGTGATAGCGGTTCGAGAAAAAGTCTGGAATTGTAATCGAGCCGTTGTGCTGAGAATAAATTCGCAGCCGTTTTGCAACGAATAGCCAGTTGAGATATGTGCCAATTGCCAGACCAATGACTGTCCATCCGACATCGGCGAACCCAGTCAGCAGTGCCAGACCTGGCAAGCCCATCAGCAAGTAGCTGCTCATGTCAGAGGCTTCCGCACTCATAGCAGTGACGATTGGCCCCAGCTTTCTGCCGCCTAAGTAGAAATCGCTGGTGTCTTTATTTTTTTTGGATGCGAGAATGCCGACTACGATCATTAAAATCAAGTATGCAATGATGGTAATCAACATACAAATGAGGTTGGATTTCATGAAATTGATACTCCTTTATTTTTCCGGTTGATGATGGGGTTGGCAGATTTATTTCTGGTTTTCC
>ENA-USUJ01002294-USUJ01002294.1-human-gut-metagenome-genome-assembly--contig:-NODE-2294-length-14725-cov-4.942723_pt1 | contig 14725 bp, 13 predicted proteins | sample MGYA00250061_ERZ773398 | MGnify/ENA primary metagenome ERZ773398 (study PRJEB29103, sample SAMN06111992) | human gut metagenome | biome: human gut; feature: ankylosing spondylitis patient; material... | reverse complement strand
GCCAATGACAGATGGATCAGTACGGCATACGTGGACAAACTGGACGCCATCATCACGCAGAAATGGCTGCACTTCGGGGCAGATATTCCAGACGCTTTAACGGATAGCTCAGAAGCAGCATACACAATCCTGCGATCAGGTTGCACACCTGCAACAGAACGAACTGCGGATGCAGCAGGCACAAAACCGCTGCCGAGATTCCTCCCAGAAAAGCAGCTGCCAACAGGCGCGGCGGGCAGATCGTTTTATGTATCAGTTTTCCGACCATGAGCAGCAGAATGAAATCCATCAGAAAATTTTCTAAAAACACGAGGTCCAGATAAATTTCCAATGTTTTCACCTCCCGGAAAACAGTATAAAAAAAACGACGTGATTTTTTTGTCAAAATCACGTCGCATTTATTAAAAATTCATCGACAAGAACAGTCTATTTATTTCGCTGTAAGAAATCCGGAATCTTTAAGGATGTTGCTTCTACATGGCTCTTTACCGGCTCCGGTCTCTGAATACCGGCAAGCGGGGATTTAATTGCAGAAGACGGGATCGCACCTGTTCCAACCATTGCACTGTTGTCAAACTTCGGTGTAGAAATTGGTCTGACTGTCTGTGCGGCATTATGTACACGCTCTGCGCTCTTCCTGCCAAGTGCTGCATTCTTTTCATCAATGCCTGTTGCAATAACTGTGATCATACACAGGTCGTTCATTTCAGGATCATATTTTGCACCAAAGATAATATGGACATCTTCTCCGACAAGATCCTGTACATAATCTGCTGCTTCCTGTGCTTCGATCAGGGAGATATCTCCTGTAATATTTAAAATAATATCTGTCGCACCGGAAATCGTTGTCTCTAATAACGGGGATGCAACTGCTGCCTTTACAGCATCCATTGCCTTATCATCACCTGTACCTGTACCGATACCTACATGGGCAATTCCCTTATCTCTCATAACTGTCTGCACATCAGCGAAATCAAGATTGATATCGGATGGTGTATTGATCAGATCTGTCACACCCTGTACGGACTGCTGCAACACTTCGTCTGCTTTCTTCAATGCATCCGGGAGAGTTGTCCTGCGGTCAACGATCTCTAATAATTTATCATTCGGGATCACGATCAGCGTGTCCACATTTTCTTTAAGACGTTCCAGACCGCTCAGCGCATTGTTCATACGTGTCTTTGCTTCAAAACGGAAAGGCTTTGTTACAACACCAACCGTTAAAACTCCCATTTCCTTTGCTACCTTTGCTACTACCGGAGCTGCACCTGTACCGGTTCCGCCACCCATACCGCAGGTAACAAATACCATATCCGATCCCTTCAATGCGGAAGTGATCTCCTCAATGCTCTCCTCAGCTGCTTTCTCACCGATTTCCGGCTTCGCACCTGCACCGAGTCCCTTTGTAAGCTTTTCACCGATCTGTAACTGCTTCGGTGCCTTACATAACTGAAGTGCCTGCTTATCGGTATTGACTCCGATAAACTCCACTCCCTTGATCTGTTCATCTACCATTCTATTTACAGCGTTATTACCAGCTCCGCCAACACCTACTACAATAATACGTGCGGCAAGATCTGTTTCATTCGACTTAATTTCTAGCAAGACAGTTCCTCCTTCACAATCCCTTTCAATTCCATATACTCTATCATATAATTTTTTAGGGAATTTATCAACCAGTTTTTCAATTATTTTTTTACAATCATACCGCCATTTTTTGCCTTTTATTCGGGTTGAAAAGTAATCTTTGTTGTGGACGCATCATAATTTTCCATGTGAAGCACACCGCTTTTTCCGGCAAGCTCCGGCAGAATACTTGCAAGCTGCATTACCTTTTCATCAATATTCTGATCCGTACCCAGACTGACTCTGGCTTTATCAAAGTAAGCCGTCACTTCCCCGGCCGGGCTGAAGTATATCTTATCGGCTGATATCTCATATTTCCCAAACAGCTGCGTTACCTTCAGGATTTCCTTGAATATCTCCGGGTTTTCCACAGGTAACTGTTCATGCATGACGATATGATCAAAGTGCAGCCCTTTTATCTCAGGTACTCCCTCTGTCAGCTTTGCATCACTTTCCACAACTATGCCATCCTTATCAAAATACAGATAGCTGCCCAGATAATTGACACAGCCTGCCAGCGTCTTCTCATAGACATCAACATGGATCGTGTTCCGGTTCACAATGGAGACATCCATGGATTCAATGAACGGAATATCCTTGATTTCTTTTTTCCGATACAGCAGGGATAGATAAAGCGAATTATTGCGAATACCGCCCGGCAGAACCATTTCCCTGATCTGCTCATCTGTATAATGTTCATTTCCGTCTACTGTCACATCAGTTACAACAAACTGTGTTGTGATCACACCATATGCCCCTGCAGCCAGCAGAATCAATATGATTACCAAAATCAGCAAAAAACGTTTTCTGCTGAAACCGTGTTCTTTCATTCCCTTTTTTCCTCCACATCTGCCCCCAGCAGACGTAAATCTCTGCAAATATCTTCATAGCCGCGTCTGATATAATCGCAGCCTCTGATCTCACTTTCTCCTTCTGCCATCAGCGCAGCAATGACAAGTGCTGCCCCGCCCCGCAGCTCACATGCTGTCAGTCTGGCGGGATACAGCTTCGTCACCCCATAGATCCTGAGCTTTCTGTTATTTTCCACTTTCAGATCCGCCCCCATTTTCTGCAGTTCCCTTACGATCTTAAAGCGGTCTTCAAAAATCGTTTCCTCAATTGCACTGCTGCCTTCTGCTCGCGTCAGCACTGCCGCCAGCATCGACTGCAGATCTGTCGGGAATCCAGGATACACCGCCGTGCGCAGATACGGAACCGGCTTTCCCGCACGCGCTGCATCCAGTACGACCGCATTTTCCTCATATCTTACCACAGCCCCCATCTTCCGCAGTACATCCAAAAGACTGGTAAGCTGTCTGACCGGTGCATTTTTGACTGTCACGATACCTCTCGTCGCCGCACCAGCCAGCAGATAGGTTCCTGCCACAATACGATCCGGCATTACTGTAAAGGTGACCGGTTGGAGTTTCCCGACACCGCTGATCGTCAGGCAGTTTGTGCCAACTCCCGTGATCTTTGCGCCTGCCTCATTCAGGAAATGGCAGAGCTGCGTGATCTCCGGCTCCTGCGCCGCATTGTACAGAACTGTTGTACCCTCGGCTAACACCGCCGCCATGAGCACATTTTCCGTTGCGCCCACACTCGGAAACGGCAGGCAGATCTCTGCCCCTTTCAGTCCTTCCGTTTCTGCCAGAATCTGCTTTTCATCCTTGCGGAAACGGACACCCATACAGGTAAGCGCTGTTTCATGGATATCAACCGGACGCTTGCCGATCATACAGCCGCCCGGCCGCTCCATACTGACACTGCCGCATCTGCCGAGCAGAGGTCCCAGTAGCATGACAGAAGAACGCATGGCTCTTACCTGCTTTGCCGGACAATCTGATGTATGTAAGGAAGAGGCGTCTATGATCACAGCAGCCCCCTCTCTTTTTACCCGACATCCCAGCGTTTTCAACAATCCAAGCATTTCATCCATATCCGTTATCTGCGGACAATTATAAAGAACCGTCTGCCCTTTTATCAGTACTGTCGCTGTCACAAGTACAAGTGCTCCGTTTTTAGAGCCCTGCACTGCTGCTTCTCCCTCCAGTGGCTTACCACCATGTATGTGAATGCAGTCCATGTGGCACCCGCTTTCTATCTGCATACTTATATACAGCATATGCCGGTCTGCCACAATCGTGCCTGTCAGCCTACATCTCTCAAACGGATACTTTTCGAAACATTCAGCACAAGCCCGACCTCACTCATCAGAAACAGGATCGAAGTGCCTCCGTAACTGATAAAAGGAAGCGTAATACCGGTATTAGGGATCGAGTTAGTCACAACGGCGATATTCAGTACTACCTGGATTGCAAAATGTCCCATAACACCGACAACCAGAAGCGCACCAAACAGATCCGGTGCATTATTGGCGATCACCATCATACGCCATAACAGCATGACAAAGAGCAGGATCACGCAAAATGCGCCAAACAGTCCAAGCTCTTCACAGATAATGGAAAATACCATATCATTCTGCGCCTCAGGCAGAAAGCCAAGCTTCTGCATACTCTGTCCGAGCCCTTTGCCCCACAATCCGCCGGAACCGATCGCATATAATGCCTGCAGTGTCTGGAAGCCGGTATTATCCGAATACGCCTCAGGATCCAGCCATGCCAGGATTCGCGTACCTCGGAAACCACCGGTCTGTGAAGCGCCGCCCTTTGCCGCGTTGACGATCACCAGAACCGTCAGCGCAGCGAGACCTACAACAGCAAGTACAATCAATATATACCTCTTATAATGCGGATCCGCTACAAAAAGCATGACAGCCGCAATTCCCGCAATGATAATGGCGGAGCTCATGTTTTTCGTAATGAAAAGGATCATCACCGCAGGGATCAGCGCTGCTCCCATGACAATAGCTATGCCCTTCAGGGTTCTGACCTGTTTTCCCATAATACAGATCACACTGGCAAGCAGCAGGATCAGTGTGATCTTTACAACCTCTGCCGGCTGCAGGGAAACACCCGCGATCTTGATCCATCGTCTTGCACCGTTTGCTTCATATCCGAGCGGTGTCTTAACCAGCACGACCAGCACAAGTGATATCAGATAGGCAGGCAGTGCAAAACGCCGCCACACGTGATAGTCAACAACACTGATAAACAGCATCATGACAAGTCCCAGCACAGTTGCCATTGCCTGTTTTTTCAAATAATACGCACCATTGCCAAAATCCAGTGTTGCTTCATAGGAGCTGGTGGAATATAACATGATCAGTCCAAAAAAAACAAGAAACATTACAACAAACAAAAGCGTATAATCATAAAAATATTCTCTTTTTTCTCTCCGTCTGCGTCTTTTCTGCAAAAACGACTCCCTCCCGGATCAGGCGCCCTAAAGGGCATTTACCATATCCTTAAACATTTTTCCGCGCACTTCGTAATTCGGGAACATCCCCCAACTCGCACACGCCGGAGACAGCAGCACCGCTTCTCCTTCTTTTGCATGCTCTGCGCAGTAGTCAACTGCCTGCTGCAGATCATCCACAAAAATATAATCTGTAAAACCATGCTTTTTTGCACAGTTCGCTATCTTTTCTCTTGTCTGTCCCAATAAAACAAGCTTTCTGACTTTTCCGCCAAAGCTTTCGATCCATTCATCATACTCGCTCTGCTTATCATAGCCGCCGCCGATCAGATAGGTTGGTTTTACCATCGCACCGATTCCCTTGATCGCCGCATCCGGATTGGTACCCTTTGAATCATTGTAATAATCGACACCACGTACGGTTTTGACATATTCAATACGATGCTCAACTGCCTTGAAATCTCTGACAACGCCAAGGATCACTTCCATATCTGCGCCATATGCATCTGCCATTGCAATGGCAGCCATCACATTTTCCACGTTGTGCATGCCAAGGAGACGCATTTCATGAATGTTCATCAGCTTCTGCTTCTTGCCCTGCACTGCCTTGTAGATGCATTCATCCGCATAGAAATAGCCGTCTGCCAGCTCTCTTTGGGAAGAGAACAGAATAACCGTCGCCGGACATTGCTCCAGAAAAGCGTCTGTATAAGGATCCTCTGCATTTAACACGCAATAGTCTTCCTTTGTCTGATTCTTTGTAATATCCTGCTTTGCCTTCACATAGTTTTCCATCGTATGATGTCTGTTCAGATGATCCGGTGTGATATTTAAGATCGCACTGACACGCGGACGGAAGGTATGTATCGTTTCCAGCTGGAAGGAAGAGATCTCCGCAACCGTAACAGAATCTGCATCTGTCTTTTCTGCTTCGAGTGTATAGGGATTTCCGATATTGCCGACCACAAATGTTTTCTTTCCGGTCGCTTTCATGATCTCCCCAAGCAGTGTCGTTGTCGTTGTCTTACCGTTCGTTCCTGTAATGGCAAGCACTGCGCCCTTTTCCTGCTCAAAAGCAAGCTCGATCTCTCCTGAAATCAAAAGTCCTCTGTTTCTTAAATCATTTACAAATTCTGTATCTGTCGGAACACCCGGGCTTAATACAACACCGGAAAGTGCCTTCTTTTCTTCCTCTGTCAGATCACCGAGTACGATCTCGACCTGTTTTTTTTCATCCCCGGAGAGAGAAAGCTTTCCAAGTATCTCATCCTTGTCAAGTTCCGCATTGCTGTCAAACAGTACCGGCAGTTTTCCTGTCCTTAAGAGAAGCTGCGTTGCGGCAATTCCGCTCTTCCCGGTACCTACTACAAGTACTTTTTCTTTTTCCATGTTGTCACATTCCTTTCCCTATATGCTGTCACATTGCCAGTAAACCAACCAGACACAGGATAGCAGTAATGATGGAAAATACCGCTACAACCTTTGTCTCTCTCCATCCGCACATTTCAAAATGATGGTGGATCGGTGCCATTTTAAAAATACGTTTTCCATGTGTCAGTTTAAAGTAAGATACCTGCAGCATGACAGATACCACTTCTGCCAGATAAATAAAACCTACGATCAGAATAAACAAAGGCATCTGCATCATATAAGCGCAGGCTGCCACAAATCCGCCGAGTGCCAGAGAGCCTGTATCTCCCATAAACACACTTGCCGGATAACCGTTAAACAACAAAAATCCCAAAAGCGCACCAAGCGTTGCACAGGTGATCGGTTCAATTCCACTGCCCAGTCCGAGTGCTACTACGGTAAAGAAAGTGGCAACCAGACTTGTCACACTTGTTGCCAGACCGTCCAGTCCATCTGTAAAATTCGTACCATTGACGGTTCCGATCACAACGATAAACAGCAGGATCACATTTCCTACCGTTCCAAAATCAAGATATTTTCCCGGCGCAAACGGAATACGCATTGCAAGGCTGATGGAAGATTTTGTTGTGATATAGTATGCAAAGATTGCTGTTACAACGATCTGCAGTGCCATTTTCTGCCATGCCCGAAGTCCCATGGATCGCTTCAGCACGACTTTAATATAATCATCCGTTAAACCGATCAGTCCGAACCCAAGTGTCAGAAACAGGATCGGAACGATCTGCGGATTGCTTTTCACATAAAACATGGAGGTTACCGTGATAGAGATCAGTATGATAATACCGCCCATTGTCGGTGTTCCGTTTTTCTGCAGATGTGTTTTCGGACCTTCGTCCCGGACAGTCTGCCCCACCTTCAGTTTTCTCAAAAACGGGATCACAACTGGTCCCAGTAAAGCACTGATGCAAAATGCGATAATAGCCGGTATTACAATAGTATAGTTCATGATGATTCCCTTTCTGTATTTTCCCTGCCTTTCTCTATATGCAGGTAAGGCAGTATATTTTCATAAAGCTTTCTGCAGACTGGTGCTGCAATGATTCCGCCATAGTATACACCCTTCGGAGCCTGTATGACAACCAGAGTTATGATCTGCGGATCAGATGCCGGTGCAAAACCGACAAAAGAAGAAATATAGCGACCGCTTCCACGTGGCAGCGTCTGGCTTGTTGCGGTCTTGCCGCCGATCTCGTAGCCTTCCACCTGTCCGTTTCTGCCTCCACCTTCCGATACGACCTTTTCCAGTATTTTCCGCATTGTCTGCGAGGTCTCTGCCGAAATGATCCCCTTTTGCACGGGATATTGCAGTTCTTCTTTCTTTCCGTTTTCATCAATGATCGTTTTTCCAAAATGCGGTGTGATCCTGTTTCCGCCATTGATTATGGAAGAAAAAGTTGTCAGAAGCTGCATCGGTGTAACCTGAAAGGACTGCCCAAAGGACATGGTTGCCAGTTCCACCAGACCGATATCTTCTTTTTTATGCATAATCGTTCCTGCCTCGCCGGGCAGGTCAACGCCTGTCTTTTGCAGCAGTCCGAATTGTTCAAAATAATCATAATATTTCTCCGGTCCAAGCCGCAGACCTACTGCCACAAAAACAGGGTTACATGAATTCATGGTCGCCTGCACAAAATTTTCACTTCCATGTCCTGTTACCTTATGGCAACGGATCCTGCGATCCTCTACAACACAAAAACCGGGACAATGAAACGTATCTGCCGGTGTGACCACGCCTTCCTCCAGTCCCGCCGCCGCAGTGATAACCTTGAAGGTCGATCCCGGTTCATAGGTGTCATTGATACAGTTGTTACGCCACATCCGGTTTCTCTCATCCTGCAGATTATCCGTCAGTTTTTCTCCCTGCAGACTGATATATTCATCCGTCAGATCATACGGCGCATTCAGATTAAATTCCGGTACATTCACGCATGCATAGATTTCACCGTTTTGCGGATTCATACAGAGAATAGAAACCCCCTCCGCTTCCTTGGCAAGCATTGCCTGCGTTGCAAGCATTGTCGCGTATGCCTGAATATTCCGATCCAGTGTCAGCTGCAGAGTATGCCCTTTGACAGGTTCTTCTCTGCTTTCTCCCTGTGCATCTATTTCAACGCCTCTGGCATCTGTGATCGTATAAATGGTACCATCCTGCCCGCGCAGTGCATCTTCATATTTCACTTCCAGCCCTATGATTCCCTGATTATCAGCTCCGGTAAAGCCCAGCACCTTACTTGCCAGTGTATCGTACGGATAATACCGTTTATAATCTTCATCCACCTTTATGCCGCCAAGATCCGCTTTCCGGATCCGGTCACCGGTTTCTTTCTCCACATTACTTTTGATCCGTTCGATAGAGGAAACCTTCTCCACTCTTTTCCGGACTGTTTCTTCGTCCATGGAAAGCTCCCTGCAAAGCAGCTCGATCACTGCTTCCGGATCTTTGATCTGTGAATGGATCACCGATATTGTACAGACTGTTTTGTTCGCTGCAAGCACTGTTCCGTTCCTGTCCCAGATCTCACCTCTTGCTGCTTTGATACTGCGCTCTCTTTCATGCAGCATTAGTGCCTTCTGTGTATAGTAAGCTGACTGAAACACCATCAGATAAGTCAGCCTGCCCGCCAGAAGCACCATACAGAAGCATACTCCCAAAAATAAAATGAGTACCTTTTTTCTGTGAAAAGTTTTATATCCGCGCATACAGGCTCCAAAGCTGTCTCTTACCATAGCTTATTAGCCGCATCCGTCAGATATGCATAACGGCTTAAAATCCTGCGCCTGCACTGATTTCTGTTGTACCTTCTCCGGTTTCATCCTGCGGTTTGTTTTCCACACCGGTCAGTCCATCCAGATCGGAACTCTTCGGATCCACCGGTTCAAACGTATTTGGATCAAGCTGTTGTCCGGAATTCGGATCAATGACATTTCCTGTCTGCGGGTCTACCTGATAGGTCACCTCAGGATCTCCACCTTCCGCGCTCTCTCCATCATTATTTCCATCTGTATTTTCATCATTCCCGCTATTTTCACCATCGGAGCTTTCTTCTGTGTCAGTTCCCGGTAAAATGTGCAGTTTCTGAAGCTGCTCTATGTCTTCCTCTGAAAGTTCTTCTGTCCGGAATACATTCAGATACGGTAAGATCTCTGTAAAGATATTTTTGGCAACCTCCTGTGCAAAAGACGAATGAGGCTGTGATTCCACATTCGGTTCATCAATGACAACATATACAACAACCTGCGGATCGTCCACCGGTGCAAATCCCATGAAGGAAACAACATAGTTTCCGTTACCACGCGGCTGTTTTTCGGCAGTTCCCGTTTTACCGCCGATCAGATAACCTGCCGGTACAGCTGCTGAACCCGTTCCGACTGAGCACACATTTGCCAGATACGTTTTCATTGTATCGGATGTTGTGGAAGAAATCACCTGCTTGAGCATACGCGGCTCTACCTTTTCTACCGTTGTGCCATCCGCACTCTTGATCTCTGTTACAACATGCGGCTGATAATACTTACCACCATTGATAATAGAAGAAAAAGCTGTTGCCATCTGGATCATTGTCACATTATAGCCCTGTCCGAAGGTAGAAATCGCAAGATCGGAAGCCACCATATCGTCTACATTATAAACAAGTGTGTTGGTTCTTGCCTCGCCTGAGAGGTCAATATTGGTTTTTAATCCAATATTAAAATTATACAGGTACTTCATCAGTGTTTCTTTGCCCATCTGCTCACCAATGTGCATCAGAGCCACGTTACAGGACTGCTCGAGTGCCTGAGAAACAGTGACGACACCATGTCCGATGTGTTTATGACATTTGATCGGGTGACCGCTGACCTCCAGCACACCGTTACATACGTACGTTTCGTTCCCAGTCAGCTTTCCGGAATCAAGTCCCGCTGCGATCGTCATTGCCTTTGCAACAGATCCCGGCTCATACGTGTCGGAAATACAGTAATTTCTCCAGATTCTGTTCAGCGCATCATACATGGCTTCATCATCCATCTGTGCGATCTCTTCTTCTGAATAAAAAGGCGTCAGATCTTTCGGATTGTTTAGGTCAAAATTCGGATAGTCAGACATTGCCAGAATTTCTCCGGTCTGCGGGTTCATCACAATAACTCCCATATTAGAGCTTCCGTCATCATCCGGTCTGTACTCTCCTTTATGTTCTTCATTGAACTGCTTCATGTATTTTTCAACAATATTCTGAATATTTGTATCCAAAGAAGTAACCAGTGTGCAGCCATCCTGTGCAGCGATCGTTGTACGCTCCAGCGTGGAATCTTCCGTCAGATAACCATACTCTCTGCCATTTGTTCCATTCAGTGTTGTATTGTAATATTCTTCCAGTCCGTATGTTCCGTTATTATCCGAGCCTGTAAAGCCAATCACGGAAGATGCCAGCGTATTATACGGATATTTTCGTTTGTACTCTTCCTCAAACCAGACACCGACAATGGAACTGTTTTCCTGCTTTGCTTCCTGAAACGGTGCCACCGTCTCATATTCCAGCTGCTTTGCAGCAACATAATACTGGCTGTTTGCATTCTGGGAAATATAATTGCTGATCGCATTGATATCCAGATCAAAATACTGATCCAGCGCCTGTAAGGTTGCACTTAATGCATCTTCCTTCTTACTGTTGTTGATCGCCTTGGCATCAATGATCAGATTATAAACCTTTTCACTGTATGCCAGCTTTGTCCCGTTTACATCCACGATCTCTCCACGTTTGTAGGGAAGTGTTTTGGAATCATATTCCTGCTGGGATAATATCTGCTTCTTATATCTTTCCCCATCCACCTTATTAATATAAATCAGTTTTACACTTAAACCTATGAAAGCCAGTAATATTATCAGGAATAATACTACCAGCTTTTTCTGCATCCTTATATGAAACCGATTGGCATTTGCTTTTCTTCTTCTGTTTCTGCGTACATTTCTGTTCTGATAAGATCTCTGTTCCAACTTCCGCACCTCTCCACTGTTTATGGCATCGCCTTGTACTGGCGTACGTAATCATCCGCAACACCGGGAACTTCTACAACCTGTCCCTTCTCTGCATACTGCATGCCCAGATCTTCGATCGCTCTTGTTTTGATCTCTTCCATATCGACACTGCTCATGATGCGGCTGTATTCTTCATCATTATCCAGCTTCATGGTGTTCAGCTCGCTTTCCAGCGCGGAAATTGCTGTGACAGCGGATGTATTTGCTGTCTGCAGTGCCAGATAATTATACAGAATGATGGCAGCTACGCACATGGAAACGCATAAAAATGCCACGTATCCCAGACTCATATGCGTTGCACGTTCTCTGTTTTTACGTGTCTGTTCACTCAGTCTCTTTGCCGGTTTCTTTTCAATTTCTCTTACAACATCATATTTTCTGACTACATTGCCGTCTACATAGTAATCGCCATGTGATCTTCTTTCGTATGATGCATATCTTCTTCTATTATAATTTGCAGCCATGTTACTACCCCTCGCTTCTTTCAAATATTCTAAGCTTTGCACTTTTTGATCTGCTGTTTTCTGCTAGTTCCTTTTCGCCCGGTAAGATCGGTTTTCTAGTGATCACCCTGCCAAGCGGTTTTCTGCCACAGGTACATACCGGAAAAGACGGCGGACAGATGCAGGGATTTTCATTCTTGCGGAATGCCAGCTTTACAATCCGGTCCTCTAATGAATGGAACGTAATAATGCAGATCCTGCCTCCCGGATTTAAAATTTTGATCATATCGTCCAGACTGTCTCTGAGTACATCCAGTTCTCTGTTTAAGGCAATGCGGATCGCCTGATAAGTACGTTTGGAAGGATGTCCTCCCGTCTCACGCATTTTTGCCGGTATTGCGGCCTTTACGATCTCATTCAGTTCATAAGTTGTTTCTATCGGTTTCTCTTCTCTTGCCAGAACGATATGTTTGGCAATATTCTTGGCAAATTTATCTTCTCCGTAATCCCGAATGATGTGAAACAGCTCTGTTTCCGAATACCCGTTCACAATATCCCTTGCTGTCAGCGTCTGTCTTTCATCCATACGCATATCCAGCTTTGTATCGTATTTATATGAGAATCCCCGTTCTACAGTATCGAGCTGATAGGAAGATACACCCAGATCCAGTAAAATTCCGTCTACGCCTGCATAGCCGTTATCCTTTATGATCTGACACATGTTTTCGTAATTGCTTCTGACGATCGTAACATGCTCCGCAAAAGGCTGAAGACGTTCTGTTGCAGCCGCGATCGCTGCAGCATCCTGATCGATCCCGATCAGATGTCCCTGTCCGCTCAGCCGGCCGGCGATCACACTGGAGTGACCGGCTCCGCCGAGTGTCCCATCCACATAAATACCTTCCGGTTTTATGGCAAGTCCTTCAATTGTCTCCTCTAATAATACCGATTTATGTGAAAATTCCATTCTGCCTCTTACCAATCCTAAATACTCAGTCCCAGATCCGCCATCCGCTCTGCGATATCATCCATATCATCGAAATTACCTTCGCCATCCCATGCCTGCCTGCTCCAGATTTCAATTCTGCTGCCGACACCGAGGAATACCACATCCTTCTCCAGTCCCGCAAACTCGCGCAGTACATTCGGGATCAGTATTCTGCCCTGCTTGTCTACTTCTACCTGCGTCGCACCGGCAAGGAAGAAACGGGCGAATTTACGAGTATCTCTGTGGCTCATGGGGAGTTCTTTCAGCTTCTCTTCAAAGGATTTCCATTCTGTCATATCGTACACAAAAAGACATCCATCCAGTCCCTTTGTCACCACAAAGCTGTCGCCAAGCGATTCCCGGAACTTAGAAGGAACAATCAGACGGCCTTTTGTATCGATTGTATGACTGTACTCTCCCATGAACATAATCGTTACCCTTTTCGGTCTCGGTTTTGGGTTATTCCCTCCACTTCATACCACTTCACTCCACTTTCTACCACTTATGCTCTAATTTTAGACTACTTTTTCTCATTTGACAAGTGTGTATCTTAAGATTTTCTTTTCTATTTGTTAAAAATTTATACAAAAAAAATCCATAACATTCAGTAAATATTACCGAATGCCATGGATTTCCATTTTATTCCAATTTTTTATTATTCGTCTTGTTTTTCGCCGTTTTCGACTTTATTTTGCACTATTGCTGCCTTCTGCGGCAATTCCTGCAGTCCTTTTTTCCTGCGGTAGATCCTTACGATCACATCCGTCAGTATCGCTGCAATGAACAGCACCATACCCAGAAGCTGGGATACCGCGATCCCGGTGGAGCCGATCTTGAGCTGGTCGGTACGGATGCCCTCCACAAAGAACCGGATGATGCCATAACCACCCAAATAACCAAGCGCGATCTCTCCGTTAAACTTCTTGTGCTTCGTATAAAGAAGAAGCACGATCAAAAGAAGCAGATTCAGCACACTTTCATATAAAAAGGTCGGATGTACCTGGATATAATTGATTCCGTCCGTAATATGCGCCGCGATATCAGGTGTGATATCCGCACTTCTGACCGCTTCGATTGGAAGCCGCATGGCAAACAGGGAATCCGTATAATGTCCGAATACTTCTCTGTTTGTGAAATTACCCCAGCGTCCCATGATCTGTCCGACCAGAAGTCCCAGCACTGCAATATCAGAAATCAGGAAGAAATTCTGTTTCCGGATCTTACAGAAAACGAGAAGGGTCAGGAAGCCACCGATCACTGCACCGTAAATGGCGATGCCTCCCTGTCTGATGTTCAGAAGCTCATTCAGATGATTCTTATAATAATCCCATGAAAAGATCACATAATAGAGTCTTGCTCCTACGATCGCCGGAATGATCATCGTGATCAGATAGTCACAGACTAATTCCGGATCAAATTTATTTTCATGTTTTGCTGCGTAATAGGAAACGATCAATCCAAGCAAGAATCCTGTTGCAATGATCATTCCATAATATTTGATCTCAAACCCTCCAATATTGATTCCATCACCGACATTTTTCAGTACAATCCCTAAATGTGGGAATCTGATTTGATGTTCCATCACTTTTCTTCCTTTCTAAAGCCTCGTTTTGTCTCTTCTTTGTTTTGTTACTCAAATCAAAGATATCTTATCCCATTTCTCTTTTCTTTTCAAGTCGCTTATGGTAAACTATCTACAGTATGACCTTGGATATTTTTTCAAGGTCTGTTTTAAGAAATACCCATGAGAAAGGAAATTAATAGATTATGAAATTAGGAATCGTTGGATTACCAAACGTCGGAAAGAGTACATTATTTAACTCTTTAACAAAAGCCGGTGCTGAATCCGCTAACTATCCATTCTGTACGATCGACCCTAATGTGGGAATCGTAACAGTTCCAGAT
>ENA-USUJ01002288-USUJ01002288.1-human-gut-metagenome-genome-assembly--contig:-NODE-2288-length-14743-cov-3.890904_pt1 | contig 14743 bp, 14 predicted proteins | sample MGYA00250061_ERZ773398 | MGnify/ENA primary metagenome ERZ773398 (study PRJEB29103, sample SAMN06111992) | human gut metagenome | biome: human gut; feature: ankylosing spondylitis patient; material... | reverse complement strand
TCTGCGATATCTTTAGTACTTTTATTTAATATAAGTAAGCTAAATACTTGATGTTCTCTTTTTGTTAAAATTCCTTTTATCATACGTCCTCACTTTCTATAGAAGAGGTATTTATTATTATTCATAATATTGTATGATAAATTGTAAAATAAGTTCTACTCAATATATGTAAATTCATAATCTAATATTCTTACTGTATCTCCAGAGATTGCGCCTTTATTTTTAAGCTCATCATCTATTCCCATGTTTTTAAGTTTACGTGCAAATCTTAATGTTGCATCATTTGAATTGAATTTTGTCATTTTAAATAATTTTTCAATAGTATCCCCTCTTACTACCCATGCATCAGATTCTTTTGTGATAGTAAATGGTTTTTCACGTTTAAATTTATATAATACATGACTTTCTATTTCAGTATCTTTATATAGTGGTGTAGATTCTATTTCATCAAGTAAACTAGATATTTTATCTATTACTTTATCAAGGCCATCATTATTAAGAGCACTTACTTCAAATACTTCTTCTTTAACCTTACTCTTAAATTCTTCTAAGTTTTCCTTAGCACCTTCCATATCCATTTTATTTGCAATTATAATTTGTTTTTTATTAATTAATTTTTCACTAAATTTCTCTAATTCCTTATTAATTAATACATAATCATCATATGGATTTCTTCCTTCAAAACCACTCATATCTATTACATGACAAATTATTCTAGTTCTTTCAGCATGTCTTAAAAATTTATCTCCAAGACCTTCACCATCACTAGCACCTTCAATAAGTCCTGGTAAATCTGCCATTACAAATGTTTTATTATCTTTAGTTGTTACTACACCTAAATTAGGGCTTAAGGTTGTAAAGTGATATGCTGCTATTTTAGGATTAGCTCGTGATACTTGCGATAATATTGTACTTTTTCCTACACTAGGTAGTCCAACTAAACCTACATCTGCAAGCATTTTTAATTCAAGTTTTATATATCTTTCTTCCCCTGGTTCTCCATGTTCAGACATATCTGGAGCTGGATTTGTTGGTGTTGCAAAAGCTTTATTACCACGTCCACCACGTCCACCATATGCAACTATAATCTCTTCATCACTAATTAAATCAGCAATAACATTACCAGTTTCTATATCAGTAATAACAGTTCCTTCTGGTACCTTTATTACTACATCATCCCTACTTTTACCAAATCTATTTTTTCCAGAACCGTGTTCTCCTCTTTCACCCTTGATTTCTTTTTTATATTTTAAATCAAGTAGAGTTTTGAGTCCTTTATCTACTTTAAATACTATATTAGCACCACGTCCACCATTTCCTCCATCTGGGCCTCCGTTAGCAACAAACTTTTCACGTCTAAAAGAAGTGCATCCATCTCCACCACTTCCTGCGATTACTTTTAATTTCACCTCATCTACAAACATAAATCCTCCTTTAATCCGTAACACAAATATTATACAATAAGTACATATTTAGTTCTATACTTTTAAGAAAAAAACTAGGCAACCCTAGTTTCATATATGCTTACTTGTTTTTTATCTTTTCCTTTGTGTTCAAATTTAACATATCCATCCATCTTTGCATATAAAGTATGATCAACTCCCATACCTACATTGTTTCCAGGATAAACTTTAGTTCCTCTTTGACGATATAAAATTGAACCACCAGTAACATATTCACCATCAGCAGCTTTAGCACCTAATCTTTTAGATTCTGAATCTCTACCATTAGTAGTAGAACCTTGTCCTTTTTTATGTGCGAATAATTGAATGTTAAACTTCATCATGTTAACACCTCCTAATATCTATATTATCTTTATAATCGTTTTTTAATTCGGTTAATAAATTAATCATATTATTAATTAATCCATCAACTACCTTATTATGCTTAAGTATTTCTATTATAAGAGTATCTCCTTCAATTACATTTAAAGAAGATGGCTCAACAGATAAAATACCATTTACTGTAGTAATTACTGTACTACTAACTGCTGCACATACAATATCTTTTCCATATTCATCATATAAAGCATGCCCAGTAATTTCTATTTTATCTTTACTTACTACTACCTTAATCATACTATTTTTCTTCTATACTTGTTATTTTAACCTTAGTATATGGTTGTCTGTGTCCTTGTTTTTTATGATAGTTATTCTTTTGTTTATACTTAAATACAACTATCTTCTTTTGTTTACCATGTTTAATAACTTCACCTTTAACAACTACATTATTTAAATATGGTTTTCCAGCAACACCATTTACCATTAAAACTTTGTCAAAAACAACTTCTTTACCAGCTTCAGTATCTAACTTTTCAATATAGATTTCTTGTCCTAGTTCAACATAATATTGTTTTCCACCTGTTTCAATTATAGCTTTCATTTTATTACCTCCTTTATACAATAGACTCACCTTTAAGGTACTTTTCGTTTTTAACCTTTTCAGAGTGGTTGAAGACCGAGGTCTTACAAGTAAGAATGATATCATAAATTTAATAAATAGTCAAATTTTATCTTCTCGGAAAATTTTTTTCTGAAGTGCAACAAAGTTACATTGAAAAAGACATATAAAAATATTACACTTATTATAAGTAAAATAAAGAAAGGTGTAATATATATATGTCTAAAGAAAATTATAAAGAAAAAAATAAAAAAAATCAATATCATCATTTAAATCGTGATCAAAGAGCTCAAATTGAAATATTAATAAATGAAAAGGATAAAAATGGTAAAAGAATATATTCTAACACCGATATAGCTGCAAAATTAGGAGTTCATAGAACAACTATTTGGAGAGAACTAAAATATCGCATCAAATCTAAAATAATGATTAGAAGTAGTAAAATTAAAAATAAATCCTATAATGTTGATGATGCACAATATGATGCTGATTATAAAAGATCTTTCTCTAAAGCAGTTTATTTGGTTGAGAAGTATCCTAAACTTGCTGATTTTATTGATGGAAAAATTAAAAAAGATAAATGGGCTCCTGATGTTATTGCTGGTTATATCGAATCTCATCAACTTTATCTAAAAGAAGGTTTTACTTCTATATCAACAACTACTATTTATAGAGCTATCCATTATCACTTGTTAAATTCAACTAAAGATGATACCAGAAGAATGGATAAATTTAATACTGAAAAAGATTGTTATCAAAGAGGAAAACAAGTGTCTGAAAGTAAGAAAGATAATAGTATTGAATTAAGACCAGACAATATTAATAACAGAGAAAGATTTGGCGATTGGGAACTTGATACTGTTATTTCTACTTCTAAAGGACAACACCAATGTTTAATGACTTTAACTGACAGAAAGATTAGATTTGAAATTATTGCCAGATTAGAAGGTAAAACTAAAGATGAAGTTGTTAATAAAATCAAAAAAATTAAATCTATTATTAAAGCAATTTGAATGATATTATTAAATCTATTTCTACTGATAATGGTACTGAATTTTCTGCTTGGAAAGATATACAAGAACTTTTAAACACAACTGTTTACTTTTGCCATCCTTATGCTTCTTTTGAAAAAGGAACTAATGAAAAGCATAACGGAATAATTAGGTACTTCATTCCTAAAGGTAATTTAATAGAAAATTATTCAAATAAAGATATTAAAGCAATATTTATGACTGAATCGATGCGTGCTTCCATGTCTGAAGAAGATACGGATTTTGCATCAAAGACAAAAGTTCTTGGCAACATAAAGATTATTACAAAGACTACTGTAAACACAGCTGCAAAGAAATCAAAGGGTGAACCTTTTGTTGTATATATATCAGGAAATGACGGATATGGCGATATATCTGATGTAGGCCGAAGTGATGTTAATATTCTCGCAGTGATTAATCCTGAGACAAGACAGGTTCTTCTTATTTCTACACCTCGTGATTATTATATTACGATAAGTGATGCAAATGGAAGAAAAGGCATTGATAAACTTACACATGCAGGTAATGCCGGAACTCAGGGTTCTATTGATGCACTTTACGACCTTTATGGTTTTAAAGCTGATTACTTTATGAAACTTAACTTTGACGGATGTGTCAAGATTGTCGATGCACTCGGAGGCATTACAATTGATTCTGAAGTGGAATTTACCAACGGTAATGATGCTGCTCCTGAAAATTATCATTTCGTTAAAGGCTTAAATGAATGTGACGGTGCAATGACTCTTGCATTTGTACGTGAGAGACAGTGCTTTATGAATGGCGATTTCCAGCGAGGAAGAAACCAGCAGGCAGCTATTTCAGGTATTATCAACAAAGCTACTTCACCTTCTATACTTACAAGTTATTCATCAGTGCTTGAGGCTGCAACAGAAGTTTTATATACCAACATGCCAACAAGCATGATTACAGGTCTTATAAAAGACCAGCTTGCTGATTCGACACCTTGGAATGTCCAGTCTTATGCAGTAAGCGGAAGAACACAGTCTAACTACTGTAACTTATATGGATTCTATGCATCAACTGTTGTTCCTGATTATGACACGGTTAATATAGCAATCAAACTTATGAATATGATTTACAATGATGAAACAGTCAATGTTGATGAGTATGTTGAAAGTCTTGAAAATGAGACTGCCACAGGTAGTGCACAGTAAATCTTATATTTAACTTATTATATAAAAAAGACGATTCTGGTTTACAATTCAGAATCGTCTTTTTATAATCTTTAAATAACATATTTATTGCTCGTTAATTATAAATCTATTGATAACATCTGCCACTGCATTTTCATCATTATTAAGCTCTGTTACCATATCTGCATTATTTTTCACTTCGTCATATGCATTTTTCATTGCTATCCCTAATCCTGCATATTTTATCATTGAAATATCATTAAGTCCATCGCCACAGGCGATAAGTTCTTCTCTTTTAATCCCAAGCTGCGAAAGAAGCTCTGCAAGTGATGCATCTTTTCCTACATTCTTTGGTACAACTTCAAGAAAATAATCTTCTGAGAAAAATAATTCAAGTATGTCGGAATATTTATTTTCCAGCTTTTCTTTTACAGGAAGAAGCTTTTTGTGTTCTCCTACAACAAGAACTTTTGAAACAGGATAATCTACAAATTCAGGTATGTTGTCAACCTGCATTATGCTTGCACTGTTACAAAATGCCTCTTTTATTACGTATTCATCATCCGCTCTCTCAGATATAACTTTGTCTTTGTAATATGTCAATGGTGCAACATCACATTCTCTTGCAGCAATACATATATCCTCAATGCACTGTTTAGGAACATATCTTTCATATACAAGTTTTCCTGTCTTACAATCCAATATATTGCCACCGTTATATGCAAGCACATAACCTCCGCGTTTCTCCAGTTCAAGCATACGTGCAACAGGAAGTACGCCAAACATCGGCCTGCCTGATGCAAGAATAACTGCCGTACCCACATCAATCGCTTCCCAGACAGCCTTTTTATTAACATCTGATAATTCCTTATTACTGTCCATCAAAGTTCCATCCAGGTCAAGTGCAAGTGCTTTGTATTTTTTTTCCATTATGCTCTCCATTTCCGCATTCTTATTTTTTATCGTAAGCCCGCTTTATCGCAAAACTTTTCATTTATTATATTATTACAATTAGCAAATTTAGTAAACAGCTTTATGTCACACGGAGTTCCAGAAACGAATTTATCAGATTAAGTCTGCCATATCCCCATATGTTATTTGGAAACTCTTCACTGCCGGAAGATGTTACACTCTCATCCCTTACTGCTCCACGAATAAGAATATATTTCACGTCATTTGTTCCAAGATATTTTGCATTGCCGTAATATACGCCCCATGTAAGTAACAGTGCTGCTGCTCCTGCAGCATGTGCCGCCGCAATGCTGGTTCCGCTTCTATATGTGTATCCTCCTCCGGTGCGTGGGCCATATACATTAACACCAGGAGCTGCAAGTTCAGGTTTTACAACATTATCTGCACTGTATCCCCTGCCTGACTCTATACTTATAGCACCTGTCAGATGATTATATGATGCAATGCTTATAATTCTTGATTCTGCAGCTGGTTCTGTCAATGTTGTATCCGGCGTAGAATTCAGAAAAAATGTGTCTGACTGCAGGAAATTATTAATCGGAAGCCATCCATTAAAACTCCCCTTTATATTTGTAAGGCTGTATACATTAATTTTCCATACACCCTGTGCCGGATTAATAAATCTGAAAAATATCACTTCATATCCTGATAATGTATCTACCACTCTGTAATCTACTTCTACCTGTGAATTTTCAAATATAAACTTTAACACATTTGTCATGCCTGTTCTTGCAGATAATCTTGGCACACTCTCTCCCGACGGAGATATTACTGAAACTGACAGCACATCGAGCGTATTTGCCCATATTTCCATTGAAAATCCTTTTTCTTTTTTACCTACATTTAATTCTATTGTATATGGTGATACAGATGAAAGTGCCTCACCTGATATATGTGTTCTTCCTGCAGCTTCATTACCCATACAAGAAACAACTACTACATTTGTTCTTATCGCAGCCAAACTAAGCATACTTGCCAATGGCGTTGCACCTGTTCTTGGACCGCTTCCTGTTCCAAGTCCGAAGCATATCACAAGCGGCATTTTCCTTTTAGCAGCATAATCAAGCAGAAACCGTACACCAAGCATTATATCTGTCTCTTCAAATACTGCTGTCTCTCTGTTTACAAGAAAATATTCTTTAAGATAATCTTTTGCCTCTTTAAGTTTAACGACTGCCAGTTCACACTCCGGTGCTGCTCCACAGAATTCATCTGTCTGGCTTCCTGCTGCAATACCGGCTATAAAAGTGCCATGACCGTTAGTATCTTTTTCTGGAACATATTCATAAGGATTCCCGCCGTCAGACTGTGCTTTGAGTGCTGCATTTATCTCTTCATTAGTAAACACTCTCCCATATTTGTATACACTGCTAATATAGTCGCTTCTGCTCTCTTGACTTTCTGTATTATTCCACTCACCCGTCTGGTCCCATATTACAGCTATACGGCTGACATTTTGGCTTTTCTTGAATGCTTCATGTGTATAATCTATTCCGGTATCAACAATTCCCATAATTACACCCTGTCCGCGGACATTAAGAAACGGCTGGTTTAACGAAGACGTAATACCAGCCGCATCCATACTTGATGTATCCATTATTCCATATAGCTTAGGTATTGTCTGATATCCAAGATTGCTTATGCTCATTTTCATATCACCTGAAAGCTTTCCATATCCAATTGAAAAGTTCTCATCCACTTCAATTACGCATGCGTTTTCTATTTTATCTGACGGATTATAATTATAGTACCATGGATTGTTATATATGATAAAATCCATAATTTCCTGTGATTTAACAAGTGCGTCACATGTCATATCCATATATCCGGCCGCTATATATAATTTAATCTATTATATTCATATATCCCTGTTATTATTCATGTGATTCTATCAGCGGTGTTTCGTATCCACGCATCTGTATAACCGGGGCACCCTTTTTTAATATATAATCTCCTGTTATAACAACTTTTCCTATGTTATTATCTTTAGGTATTTCGTACATTATATCGAGCATATAATCTTCTATTATTGAACGCAGTGCTCTGGCACCTGTCTTTTTCTCCATAGCTTTATCTGCAATGGCATTAAGTGCAGCATCATCAAACTCAAGCTTGACTTCATCAAGTTCAAGAAGCTTCTCATACTGCTTTAATATTGCATTTTTAGGTTCTCTCATTATCTCAATAAGCATAGGTTTTGTAAGACTTTCAAGTGCAAATACCACAGGCAGTCTGCCAAGGAATTCCGGAATCATGCCATAATTTCTTAAATCGTCTACTGTTACCTGCTGGCAGAGATTGCTGTCATTATCGTACTTATCCTTCAAATCAGCAGTAAATCCTATTGACCCCTGATGATTGAGTCTTTCTTTTATTATATCTTCAAGGTCAGGGAATGCACCTCCACAAATGAATAAAATATTTTTTGTATTGACTGTAACGAGTGGAACCATCGCATTCTTGCTTGTCGCTCCAACAGGAACTTCTATATCACTTCCCTCGAGAAGTTTGAGCATTCCCTGCTGTACTGATTCACCGCTTACATCACGGCTTCTTGTCTCTTTTTTCTTTGCTATCTTATCAATCTCATCGATAAAGATTATACCATGTTCTGCTCTCTCAACATCATTATCTGCCGCCGCAAGAAGTTTTGAAACAACACTTTCTATATCATCACCAATATACCCTGCCTCTGTAAGTGATGTAGCATCTGCAATGGCAAGCGGCACTGAAAGAAGCTTTGCGAGTGTTTTTACAAGATAAGTCTTTCCTGAACCTGTCGGTCCTATCATAAGCATGTTTGACTTTTCAATCTCAACATCTGTATCCTTGCATGCTACTCTCTTATAGTGATTGTATACAGCAACAGACATTACTTTTTTGGCATGTTCCTGTCCTACCACATACTGGTCGAGCATCTCTTTTATCACATGCGGTGCCGGAATATTTTTTAAATCAATATCTTCTTTTTTATCTTTGTCATCTTTATTGTTCTTCTTTTTTATCTTCTGTTTCTGGCTTATATTATCATTCATATCACCAGACATAAATCCATTCATTCCGGGAATATTGCCCATTCCGGGAATATTTTTCATCATATCATCATAATTAATACCACTGTTATAAATAGCATCAAATGAACGCTGCATACAGTCAGGGCATATGTATATATTATTGCCCATATTTATCATCTTGCCTGCCCGGCTTTCTGTACGATGACATACATAACATACTTTTTCATACTCATCCTTTTTTTCTGTTGTGGATGTATCTGTAGAATTATCTGCATTTTTATTATCTATATCATTAACATTGTTATTATCTTTATTATCCTGCATAATATTGTCCTCCCGATTTCTTATGTATATTATAAAGTATACATTTTGCTTCTATATATATCAATAAAATCTTTCTAAAATAAAAGTTAAAAGAAGAAGGATACATGCCCTGCACCGCATATATGCCTGCCGGTTGATGTATCCTTCTTATTCTTTATTCTTTATTTTTGATTTTTAACCATTTCCTGTAGACGGATGTATTTTATCAGTTTTTCTTTCCAAGTGTAACATCTACAGATTTTAATACGTACTGAGTGCCTTCAGGATGATAATATTTTATTGTAACTGTTTCACCAGCTTTATAATATTGCATTGTATTCTGGAGTTCCGACATTGATGATATTGACTCATCATCAAAGCTTACAATTATATCATACTGACCAAGACCAGCCTTTTCTGCTGCAGAACCTGATGCAACTGAACGAATCTGTACTCCCTGTGGATACTTGTAATACTGTGAAATTGTACTTGTTATATCAACGCCTGAAATGCCAAGATATGATGCTTCAGAATCAGCAACCTTTGTTCTTGTCTCTCTGTTCATAAGTGAATTTATAAGGTCTTTTACATTTGAAACAGGAATTGAATATGCCATGCCTTCAACACCATCTTCTGATGTCTTTGCAAAGTTAATACCAATTACACGTCCGTCTGCATTAAGTAATGCACCACCACTGTTTCCTGAGTTAATTGCTGCATTTGTCATGAAAAGGCCATCAAATGTTACATTATTAACTGTTATTGAACGATTCATGGCACTTATTATACCATTTGTTACTGATTGGCCCTCACCAAGTGCATTACCGATGGCTACAACCTCCTGACCCAGTGTAACATCATCAGAATCACCAAGTTCAGCAATTGAAATCTGATTGATTGTTGAACTCTTTATATCACTGAGATTAACTGCAACTACCGCAATATCTTTATCTGATTTAGAGCCTTTTACTGTACAGTTTACTGATTCACCATCCACAAATGTACACTTTAAGTTGCTTACACCATCTATTACATGTGCATTTGTAAGAAGAAGCAGTTCTGTATCACTTTTACCAACAATTATACCTGTTCCACTTGTTGTTGCCTCATAACTCTGTCCATATCCGAATATTGATGATGAACTGCCTGAAACTGTTGTTGTACCCTGTAATGCAACCATTGCCGGCATTGCTGCATTAGCGACTGCTGCAACATCCATCTTTACATCGTATGCCGAACTTTCATCGTTAACTGTTCCTGATGTTGATGATACACTGCTTGATACTATTGGTATTTCTACATTAGAATTATTATTGACAGGGTTTATTTTATTAGCCGCATAGTTGACGCCATACATTGTACCACCGGCAATTACACCAAATAAAACTGCTGACAATGCAATTGCTGCAATTCTCTTTCCGATTCCTTTTTTGTCTGTCTTGTTTTTCTTTTTATTATAATTAGTGTTGCCCATATTGTTTGAATAGTTAGTATTTGAATAGTAACCGCCATTATTGGAAGTCCATGTATTGTTATTATATGATGAATTGTATGAATTATCATTGTATGGCATGCTTCCTGACGTATATCTGTATTCTGTACTTTCCTGCGAATTCTGTGATTCGCTTCCTGTTACACCTGATGATGTATTATTATTATCTAAATCATTATCGTACATTTTACCTTACTCCTTCCTTTAAAATATGTTCTGTATAATACATGTAATTATATAAGAAGAACACATTTCCTTGTCTGTATATGTATACTAACAACGAAATGTGTTCATATTGTGTTTTACTTGTTAAAAAATTCTGAACTTTACTGTCCTATTTTTTCCATAACTGCTTTTGTAAGTTCGTCAAGCATGCTCTGAGCATCCTCAAGGCTTGAACCTTTTACGCCCATATAGAACTTAATCTTAGGCTCTGTACCTGAAGGTCTTGCACAACACCATGCATTATCTGATAAATCATAATATAATACATTAGAATTAGGAAGACCTGTGCTGTGTTTCTCACCAGTTGCAAGAACTACGCACTCATCATTCTTATAATCTCTTGTCTCAAGAACATCCCATCTGCCAAATTTCTTTGGTGGATTGTTTCTTAAATCATCCATCATCTTGGCAATATGAGCGGCACCTTCAGCACCTTTCATTGTGATTGCCTTCTGGCCTTCTTTATAATATCCATATTTTTCAAAGATATTAATCATCTGATCCCAGAGTGTAAGACCTTTTGTCTTATAATAAGCAGCTGCTTCACAAAGTGCCATAACAGCAACTACGGCATCTTTATCTCTTGCATGTGTACCTACAAGGCAGCCATAACTTTCCTCAAAACCAAATTCATACTCATATGTATGCTGCTGTTCAAAGAATTTAATCTGTTCACCGATAAACTTAAATCCTGTAAGAACCTCTATAAGCTTTACATTGTATTCTTTTGCAATTGCATCAGCCATATTTGTTGAAACAATAGTCTTAACAAATGCACCATTTTTATGGATAAGACCGCGTTCTTTTCTCTGTGAAAGAAGATATTCTGCAATAAGCATACCTGACATGTTACCTGTAAATGACTTGTATTCACCACTCTTAACATCTTTAGAATATACACCAAGTCTGTCTGCATCAGGGTCTGTTGCAAGAATAATATCTGCATCAACTTCTTTTGCAAGCTTTAATGCATATGTAAATGCCTTAGGATCTTCAGGGTTAGGATATTCAAGTGTTGTAAAGTTTGGATCAGGTTTTTCCTGTTCAGGAACAACGTATACATTCTTAAATCCAAGCTCTCTTAAAATTCTTCTTACAGGCACATTACCTGTACCATTAAATGGTGTGTATACAATCTTGATATCATCTGCAACCTGCTTGATAATGTCTCCATTAAGGCTCATCTTTTTAAGTGCAGCCATGTAATTATCATCCATATCATATCCGATTACATTGTAAAGACCTGCAACTCTTGCAGCATCAATATCCATTGTCTTTACTGTATTATAATCTGTAACTGCTTTAACTTCTGATATAATCTGTGAATCCTTAGGTGCTGTAATCTGTGCACCATCTTCCCAATATACTTTGTATCCATTATATTCAGGAGGATTGTGGCTTGCTGTAACAACAATACCAGCTATGCAATGAAGCTCTCTTAATGCAAATGAAAGCTCTGGTGTAGGTCTTAATGTAGGGAATATGTATGCTTTGATACCATTTGCATTAAGGCAGAGTGCTGCTTCGTCTGCAAATTCCTTTGACATTCTTCTTGAATCGTATGCAATAGCCACACCTCTGTCTGCTGCATTATCCTTTATAATAAAATTAGCAAGTCCCTGTGTTGCCTTTCTTACAGTATAAACATTCATTCTGTTTGTACCATTTCCAATTACACCTCTAAGACCGCCTGTACCAAATTCAAGATCTTTATAAAAACGATCTTCTATCTCCGCTTCATTACCAGCTATAGATTTTAATTCATCTCTTGTTGCCTCATCAAAATATTCATTATCGCACCAAGACTTATAAGTTTCCATATAGCCCATTTTATTATCCTCCATTCTTAATTATTATTAATCATTTTTGAGTGATTCTTTAAATGCCTGTGCTACAGCATTTATTGCTTCTTCTTCATCTTCGCCGTCAGCTTCAAGCACAATTTCCTGCCCACATTTGACACTTGAAGCAAGTATTGATATTACGCTTTTTGCATTCGCAGTTTTGCCATCGCCATAATTAAATGAAATCTTTGATTTATATTTAATCGCCTGATCACACATTGCTGTAGCCGGACGCAGATGAATTCCCAAAGGGCTGTCTACTAATATAGTCTGCTTTAACATTTTTCAACCTCCTGTATACATATACCGCATTAATTTGAAGCAGCAGATGTTGTTTCATGCTGTTTGTCTGCTTCTATAAGAACCTGTATCTTATATTCTCCTACAACTTTACAACCATCCGGTACTGTAAAGTTAACAAAAACAGTATGTCTTCCCGCCGATAATGCCGTAAGGTTTGTTGTTCCTTTTATATTATCTCCTGAAATCGAATCAAGAACACTGCCCTCACCGCTTATGACTATTGACATAACAGAATCATCATCTATTGTAACATGATATCCTGTCTTTATATTATTAAATGTAATCTTCGATGTGTCAAATGAAAACTCGCGGCTGTTTAAATCAGCCACTTTAACTTTAATATTTAGCTTGTTTTCAGATTTTACTTTTAAATCCTGACTTATATAGTCAGAAAGCCATACCGTATAGTTTCTTGACGAATCAATATTATCAACATTAATTGCACTCTCAGGTATAACTATCTCAGAAATGTTGTTAAGTGTATTAGCATCACCGATAAGTTCAGCCTTATCTGTGCTAAGTTCAATTCCCATAATCATATATCCGTCTTTAACTGTTCCGGTTGTACCTGCACATCTCACATTAACTATCTTATGGGCACTTATCAGTGCTGTATAATCTACATCGCTTTTTGAAAATGAAAAACCTTCCTCATTTATCTGGCTTCCATCTGCCGCATATGCCGTAAGCTTAGCTGTACTGTTAACATTGGAATATGCACCACTAATATCACACACAGCCTTAACTTTGTCAATATTTTCTACAATTGATGACGGTCCTGTAACTTTTACAGTTGTAGGTGTAACACTTACTGATGTAAGCACATATCCGTCTGCAGGCATTCCTTCAGTATCTGTCTCAATTGTATATTCCTTTGTAAGCCTGTTCTCAATATCAAGCTTTACGGCCGTTGTTCTTGGTGTAACTTCAATTCCTGTAACTTCTTTGCCATCTTTTACTACTTTTACATCAATGTCAACATAATCGGCAAATGATGATATTTTACTCAAATCTGCAGTTGCAACTATATCACTTGACTTAATGTCAGTAATTACACTTTTAGGTCCGCTAAGATATACTGATATTTTGCTTCCGTCCACAACTTCATAGGTATAATCCTTATCAGTAAGACTTTGTGCATTGATAAGTTCTACATTCACATTACTTATTGTAACACTCGTTGTCGGGTCATATATATTGACTATAACAGCCCACAAAACGATTGCACATAACACTGAAAGGATTTTAAGAGAAAAGTTGTTAAATATTTTTTCCTTCATTCTTTATTCTTCCTCTCCATATTTTGAAAGACTTTACATCTATTGTCCTCTTTCTTAAATATTCCAGTTTGTTACGCAATGAATGTTCATCTATATCTCTTATAAGTTCTCCTCCGACAGCTACTGATACAGCACCTGTTTCTTCTGAGACAATAATTGTCATGCTGTCTGTCACTTCACTTATTCCAACTCCAGCCCTGTGTCTTGTTCCAAGCTCTTTACTAAGATTAACATTATCAGAAAGCGGAAGATAACATGTTGCCGCCACAACCCTGTTTCCTCTAATAACAACAGCACCATCATGAAGCGGTGTATTATGTTCAAAAATATTTATAAGAAGCTGGCTCGTCACAATTCCGTCAACATTTATGCCCGTTCTTACATATTCATCAAGCATCATATCCTGCTCAATAACAATAAGAGCACCTGTCTTTACTGCTCCCATTTCATATGCAGCACGGACAATCTCATCTTTGAGCTATATCTTTCATCTTTTTCATGACTGTCGCCAAAATTAAAGAAATTAAGCACAAGTTTTTTCCTTCCCAGCTGTTCCAGAGCACGCCTTAATTCAGGCTGGAATATAATTACAAGTGCTATAATACCAACACTTATTGTCTTTCCTGCTATCCACAGAATCGTTCTGAGATTAAGAATATATGCAAAAAGAGCGAAAAGTACGACAATTATAATACCCTTTAATAACGCCCATGCTTTTGTATTCT
>ENA-USUJ01002283-USUJ01002283.1-human-gut-metagenome-genome-assembly--contig:-NODE-2283-length-14753-cov-4.522349_pt1 | contig 14753 bp, 10 predicted proteins | sample MGYA00250061_ERZ773398 | MGnify/ENA primary metagenome ERZ773398 (study PRJEB29103, sample SAMN06111992) | human gut metagenome | biome: human gut; feature: ankylosing spondylitis patient; material... | reverse complement strand
AAGCTTTTTTAATCTTGGAAGATGGCACCGTTTTTGAAGGAACTCATATCGGAGCCGACAAAGAAATCATTAGTGAGATTGTATTTAACACATCAATGGCAGGCTATCTGGAAGTGCTGACAGATCCGTCCTATGCGGGACAGGCAGTTTGCATGACCTATCCACTGATCGGTAACTACGGAATCTGCACGGAAGATATGGAATCAAATAAGCCGTGGCCGGATGGATTTATCGTCGGGGAATTATCCCGGATCCCAAGTAATTTCCGCAGCAATATCACGATCCAGGAATTTCTGGAAGCAAACGATGTACCGGGAATCGCAGGGATCGATACAAGAGCCCTGACAAAGATCTTACGTGAAAAGGGAACGATGAACGGCTGCATTACAACAGATGAGCACTATGATCTGGCAGCACTGACAGAAAAGATGAAAGCTTATACCACAGGAAAGGTAGTGGAAAAGGTTACCTGTGATCAGAAATATATCTGCAAGGGATCTGAGACACTGGAAGAAAACGGACCGATCTCAGGCAGTGCGGTTTATACGGGAGAAAAGGAAATGAGACCTTCTCTTGTGCATGAGCTGAACGGAAAGGGCAAGAAGGTAGCACTCCTTGATCTTGGAGCCAAAAAGAATATTGCCAGATCACTGGCACAGAGAGGCTGTGATGTCACGGTATATCCGGCTCTGACAACAGCAGAGGAGATCATCAATGATCATCCGGACGGTATTATGCTCAGTAACGGGCCCGGCGATCCGAAGGAATGTGTTTCCATTATCGCCGAGATTAAAAAGCTTTATGATACAGATATTCCGATCTTTGCGATCTGCCTGGGACATCAGCTCATGGCACTTGCAACGGGAGCGGATACATTTAAAATGAAATACGGACACAGAGGAGGCAATCATCCGGTCAAGGATCTTTCTACCGGACGCGTTTACATTTCCTCTCAGAACCATGGCTATGTGGTAGATATGGATAAGCTGGATCCGAAGGTCGCAACACCTGCCTTTGTCAATGTCAATGATGGCACCTGTGAAGGACTCAGCTATACAGGAAAGAATATATTCACCGTGCAGTTCCATCCTGAGGCTTGCCCGGGACCACAGGACTCCGGCTATTTATTTGACCGATTTATTACGATGATGGAGGAGAATGCAAATGCCTAAGAATCCAAATGTAAAAAAAGTTATGGTAATCGGCTCCGGTCCGATTGTGATCGGACAGGCAGCAGAATTTGATTATGCCGGTACACAGGCATGTCGCTCCCTGAAAGAGGAAGGTGTGGAGGTTATTCTGGTAAACTCCAATCCGGCGACGATCATGACAGATAAAAATATTGCCGACAAGGTATATATTGAGCCACTGACGGTAGATGTGATCAAACAGATCATTGAAAAGGAAAAGCCGGACAGCTTACTGCCGAACATGGGCGGACAGGCAGGTCTGAATCTTGGTATGGAGCTTGCAGAGTCAGGCTTTCTGGACAGCCACGGTGTAACGCTTCTCGGTACGACCGCAGAAACGATCCGTAATGCAGAGGGCAGACAGGAATTTAAAGATCTGATGGAGCGTATCGGTGAGCCGTGTGCACCGTCTCTTCTTGTTGAGAATATTCAGGACGGTGTGGATTTTGCCAATAAGATCGGCTATCCGGTCGTACTGCGTCCTGCCTATACACTGGGCGGTTCCGGCGGTGGTATCGCACATAATCTGGCAGAGCTTGAGAGCATTCTGGAAAACGGTCTGCGTCTTTCCCGTGTCGGACAGGTTCTGGTAGAAAGATGTATCAGCGGCTGGAAAGAAATCGAGTACGAAGTTATGCGCGACAGTGCAGGAAACTGTATTACCGTATGTAATATGGAAAATATCGATCCGGTCGGTGTCCATACAGGTGACAGTATCGTAGTAGCACCTTCCCAGACACTTTCCGATAAGGAATATCAGATGCTGCGTACTTCAGCACTGAACATCATCAACGAATTAAAGATCACAGGTGGATGTAACGTACAGTTTGCACTGCATCCGACCAGCTTTGAATATTGCGTGATCGAGGTAAATCCGCGTGTGAGCCGTTCTTCCGCGCTGGCTTCCAAGGCGACAGGTTATCCGATTGCCAAGGTTGCTGCCAAGATCGCACTCGGTTATACACTTGACGAGATCAAGAATGCGATCACAGGAAAGACATACGCAAGCTTTGAGCCGACACTTGACTACTGTGTTGTAAAAGTACCGAGACTTCCGTTTGACAAGTTTATTACGGCAAAACGTACGCTGACAACACAGATGAAAGCAACCGGTGAGGTTATGAGTATCTGCACCAACTTTGAAGGCGCCCTCATGAAAGCACTCCGTTCCTTAGAGCAGCATGTGGACTGTCTGCGCAGCTATGATTTCACAGAGCTGACAAAGGAAGAGTTGGTCGAACGGTTAAAGATCGTGGACGACCAGAGAATCTATGTCATTGCGGAAGCCCTCAGAAAAGGCGTCAGCTATGATGAGATCCATGAGATCACTATGGTAGACCACTGGTTTATCGATAAGCTGGCAATTCTGGTTGAAATGGAAGATGCCCTGGAAAAAGGTCCTCTGACAGTAGAACTGTTACGCGAAGCAAAGAGAATTGAATTCCCTGATACGGTTATTTCCCGCCTGACAGGAAAGAGCGTGGAAGAGATCAAGAAGATGCGTTATGATAATGGTATCGTGGCTTCTTATAAGATGGTAGATACCTGTGCAGCCGAGTTTGAAGCTGCCACACCATATTACTACAGTGTATATGGCGGAGAGAATGAAGCGATCGAGACAAATGACCGCAAGAAGGTGCTGGTACTCGGTTCCGGCCCGATCCGTATCGGTCAGGGTATCGAATTTGACTTCTGTTCCGTACATGCGACATGGGCATTTGCCAAAGCCGGTTATGAAACGATCATCGTAAATAACAACCCGGAAACAGTCAGCACGGACTTTGATATCGCTGATAAGCTGTATTTCGAGCCGCTGACGGCAGAAGATGTGGAAAATATCGTAAACATCGAAAAGCCGGACGGCGCAGTTGTACAGTTCGGTGGACAGACAGCCATCAAATTGACGGAAGATCTGATGAAGATGGGTGTTCCGATCCTTGGCACAAAGGCAGAAGATGTCGATGCGGCAGAGGACAGGGAATTATTTGATGAGATCTTAGAGCAGACCGGTATTCCGAGAGCAGCGGGCGGAACTGTCTTTACGGCAGAAGAGGCAAAGGCGGTTGCCAACAGATTAGGCTATCCTGTTCTTGTCAGACCTTCCTACGTGCTGGGCGGTCAGGGTATGCAGATCGCAATTTCCGATGCTGAGATCGAAGAATTTATGGCAGTCATCAACCAGTATACACAGGAGCATCCGATCCTTGTCGATAAGTATCTGATGGGTAAAGAGCTGGAAGTAGATGCGGTATGTGACGGTACAGATATCCTGATCCCGGGTATTATGGAGCACATTGAAAGAACAGGTGTCCATTCCGGTGACAGTATTTCCGTTTATCCTGCACCGACAGTCAGCGATAAGGTAAAAGAGACGATCGCTGAGTATTCCCGCAGACTGGCTAAAGCACTGCACGTTATCGGACTGATCAACATTCAGTTTATTTCTGTCGGGGATGAGGTTTATGTCATTGAAGTAAATCCTCGTTCTTCCAGAACAGTACCGTATATCAGTAAAGTAACAGGTATTCCGATCGTAGATCTTGCATCAGAAGTTATTATGGGCAAGAAGATCCGTGATCTGGGATATGAACCGGGTCTGCAGCCTGCTGCTGATTATTTTGCGATCAAGATGCCGGTATTCTCCTTCGAAAAGATCCGTGGTGCGGAGATTTCCTTAGGACCTGAAATGAAATCAACCGGTGAGTGTCTGGGTATTGCAAAGACATTTAACGAAGCACTTTATAAAGCATTCCTCGGAGCAGGTGTGGATCTGCCGAAATACAAGCAGATGATTATCACTGTAAAGGATGCGGATAAGGGAGAGGCAATCGAGATCGGACGCCGGTTTGAGAAGCTCGGCTATACGATCTACGCAACACGTTCTACGGCAAATGCTTTGAAGGAAGCAGGTGTCAGCGCCAGAAAGGTAAACAAGATTCATCAGGAATCACCTACCGTTATGGATCTGTTGCTCGGTCATAAGATTGATCTGGTCATTGATACGCCGACACAGGGACGTGATAAATCAAGAGACGGATTTTTGATCCGCCGTACTGCGATCGAAACAGGTGTCAACTGTCTGACCAGTCTAGATACGGCAAATGCACTTCTGACCAGTCTGGAAAATACAGATGCAAAGAAGCTGACGCTGATCGATATTGCACAAATCTAAATGGGTTAATGAAGCAGTTGTTTTGTTGGGGGAAGCATGAAACAGAACAGAAGGAAAAAGAAAAATGATCGCCCGGTCATTCGCATATTGCTGTTGGGATTGGTAATACTGTCCATCTGTATGCTGGTATGCCTTTCCCATGTCGTAGATGTGCAGAAATGTTTTATGCATATGAAGACGGCAGAAACAAGAAATAATATCAGCGATGCCAGCAGGTTTATCGACGATCAGACCACTAATACGCTGGAAATTGTGCAGCAGGCGGCTGCACTGATGACGGCAGATGGCAGGGCAATGACGGATGATAATATATTTTCGATACTGGAAAGGTACTCCATTATGGAGACCTTTTCCGAGGTCTATTACGTTGATGCGGAAAATACGATATATCAGTCGGGTAGTGTGAAAAGGTTATTGGCAGATGCGGAAATCAGGGAGCAGCTGGAAGCCGGTGAAAGTAAGGTTTACGTGGATAATGTGGAAACCGGGAATGGATACAGAGGCTGTGTATTTTATATGGTACCTGTCAACCGTGGCTATGCACATTTTGGAGAACTGGTTGCTGTACAGGAAATCGGAGATCTGCTGCAGTCATCTTCCTTTCAGACGTTAGGAGAAGAGGGTGATGTGTATCTGATCGGTGCTAAGGGATCCGTTTATGCCAAAAAAGAAAAGAATCATGCACTGACAGAAGAATCGCCGGTTGAGGTATTTTTCAATTACCTGAGAAGCAGGGCGGGAGACAGTTATGCCGCGGGGAATATCAGTGATGTTGCAAGAAACATGCACAGGAAGCAGTATCAGAAAACATCCTTTGTGGATAAGGACAGTATAAACAACTATCTGGAAATAGAGGCAATTCCTGTTGTTAATAATTTTTATCTGGCTGTTGTGTATCCGGAGACGATTTACAGTGAAGATGTACAGCCAATCATTTTCCGGACACTGATAACCTGCCTGACGATCATATGTATGATGTTTGTTATGTTCCTGTATATCTGGGGCACGACAAAGCATTCCAACGATATGATCTCGGTGCTTGCCTATGAGGATACGATTACGGGCGGCAAGAATGATAATTATTTCCGCGATGTGGCAGCGAGAGTAATCTGGGAAAATTCCAATATTCCGTATCTTGTTGTACGGTTCGATATTTCGAACTTCCGTTACATCAACGAAGCATACGGACATGCGAGAGCGGATGGACTTTTGAAGATTGTTGTGGAAGAAAGTGAAAAGTTTTTTAATGGTATTGAGATCTGTACACGTATGAATGCGGATCAGTTTGTGCTTCTGGCAAGAAACGATCAGGAATTTGAAGCCAAGTGTGAAGATATGATTCAGTCGATCAACGAAAGAGCACGCGAAGATCTGGCAATTATGTTTCCGATCCGTCTGAAAAGAGGTATTTATCCGGTCAGAAAAGATGATACGGATGTGAATATTATCATTGATCGTGCAAATGCTGCACGGAAGTCTTTAAATGGAGACGAGAAGACGATGGTTGCCATGTACAGTGACAAAATCGTCAATCAGATGTATAAGGTGGACCAGATCGAGTCCGAAATGGAAACGGCGATCAAAAATAAAGAATTTCAGGTATTTATCCAACCGAAATGGGATATAGTTCATGACAGGATTTATGGCGGTGAGGCACTGGTGCGCTGGATCAAAGCAGATGGTACCAGAATATTCCCGGATGAATTTATTCCGGTTTTTGAGAAAAACGGATTTGTGGAAAAACTGGATCTGTATATGCTCGAAGAAGTCTGCAAGAGACTCCGTGTTCTGATTGATTCCGGTTTTTCAATCTTTCCGATTTCCGTCAATCAGAGCAGGCTGCTTCTGCATAACCCGAATTATGTGGATCAGATCAAGAAGATTTTAAAACGTTATCGGATTCCAAACGGATATATTGAGCTGGAGATCACGGAAACGGTATTTCAGGATGAAAGAGAGACTATGATCACAACGATGAATCTTCTGAAACAGCAGGATGTGCAGCTTTCCATGGATGATTTTGGCAGTGGATATTCTTCCCTGAACATGCTCAAGGATGTACCGTTTGATGTTATTAAGATCGATCGTGAGTTTTTCAGTGAGTCCATTACTTCAAGCTCCAGTATCCTGATCCTCAGAAAGATTATTGAAATGGCGGAAGGACTGGGAATCCGTGTTCTTTGTGAAGGTGTTGAGACAAAGGAACAGGTAGAACTGTTGAAGCAGCTTGGCTGCTGTTATGTACAGGGGTATTACTACGCAAAGCCAATGCCAATGGAAGAATTTATTACAACATATTGTAAATCCATACCGGATGGCAAAAAATATTATGATGATCTGTATGAAGCAGAAGTTGTGCAACGGGAAGAAAAACTCCTGAAGGAAGCAGAATCTGTAAAGTCGCAGTCTGTATTCAGTGCAGTGGAGAAATTTAAGAAAAATTATGTGGAAAAGCCGGTACAGGAGCGGAAAATGCCACAGACAAAAGGACCTAAGCTGTCAACAGAAGAACAAAAGGTTCTGATGCGGGAAGAGAGAAAGAGAAAGAGAAAGAGTAAGGATGCAGGGAAAGATTAATTATCAAAAGCTTTTGGATGAATTGCTCTTAGAGGAATCAATTAAAGGAAAACGGCTTCTGTTACATAGCTGCTGCGCACCGTGCAGCAGCTATGTGCTGACTTATCTGTCAAAATATTTTGCGATCACTGTTTTTTATTATAATCCAAATATATCGGAGCAGGATGAATACCGCAAACGTGTTGAGGAGCAGAAGAGACTGATAGCATTGTTGAATGAACAGCCGGATACCATTTATCCAATCAATGTGATCGAAGGGAGCTATGAACCGCAGCGGTTTTATGAGACTGTCCGTGGCTATGAGGACTATGCGGAAGGCGGCGAGCGGTGCTTCCGCTGTTACAGGCTTCGCCTTTTGGAAACGGCAAAGCTGGCAAGAGAAAAGCAGTTTGATTTTTTTACAACAACGCTTTCCATTTCGCCGCTGAAACGGGCAGATAAATTAAATGAGATCGGACTACGGTTGCAGCAGGAATATGAGGTTCCGTATCTTTTCTCGGATTTTAAGAAGAAAAACGGCTATCTGACATCCATCAGATTGTCGAAGGAATATAACCTGTACAGGCAGGACTATTGTGGCTGTGTATATTCTAAATTACAGCGGGAAAGAGAAAAGCAGAAAAAAGAAAAGGAACAACTGGAGGAATAGAAATGAAAGAATTTTTAGAGATTGTTTCGGAAGAAATGAAACAGGCATTTGAAAAAGCCGGTTATCCGGCAGAATATGGAAAGGTAAATGTTTCCAACCGGCCGGATCTGTGTGAACTGCAGTGTAACGGAGCCATGGCACTGGCAAAGCAGTTTAAGAAAGCACCGATCATGATCGCAAATGCGGTAGCGGATGCCCTTGCTGACAGCAAGGTATTTTCCAAGGTTGAGGCTGTTATGCCGGGCTTTTTGAACTGTGATATCGCACCGGAGTTTCTTGCTTCTTATCTGCAGCAGATGGAAGAAGCAGACAAGTTTGGTCTGGAAAAACCGGAAAAGATCAAAAAGATCGTGATCGATTACGGCGGACCGAATGTGGCAAAACCGCTCCATGTAGGACATCTGCGTTCTGCCGTGATCGGTGAAAGCGTAAAACGTATTGCGCGTTATATGGGACACAATGTGACCGGTGATATTCATATGGGTGACTGGGGACTGCAGATGGGTCTGATCATCACAGAGCTGCAGGAAAGAAAGCCGGAACTGGTTTACTTTGATGATGCTTACACAGGTGAATATCCGAAGGAAGCGCCGTTTACGATCTCTGAACTGGAAGAAATCTATCCGACAGCCAGCGGCAGATCCAAGGAAGATCCTGCTTATAAAGAAAAAGCAATGGAAGCAACGAAAAAGCTGCAAAACGGCGTACGTGGGTATCGTGCTCTCTGGGATCATATCATTTCCGTATCTGTCAGTGACCTGAAAAAGAACTACAACAACTTAAATGTACAGTTTGATCTCTGGAACGGCGAATCTACCGTGCATGATATCATCCCGGGCATGGTTGACTATATGAAAAAGGAAGGCTATGCACATGAGTCTGACGGTGCACTTGTGGTAGATGTCAAAGAGGAGACGGATACGAAAGAAATCCCGCCTTGCATGATCTTAAAATCAGACGGTGCTTCTCTTTACAATACAACAGATCTTGCAACACTGATGATGCGCCGTAAGGAAATCGATCCGGATCAGGTTATCTATGTTGTGGATAAAAGACAGGCGCTTTACTTTGAACAGGTATTCCGCTGTGCAAGAAAGACAAAGATCGTCCGTGATGATCTGGATCTTGTATTCTTGGGATTTGGTACCGTAAACGGAAAAGATGGTCATGCATTTAAAACACGTGAAGGCGGTGTGATGCGTCTGGAAAACCTGATCAGCCAGATCAACGAGAAGATGTTTGAAAAAATCACGGAAAATCATGAAGTGGAAGAGCAGGAAGCAAGACAGACCGCAAAGACGGTTGCACTTGCAGCGATCAAATACGGTGATCTTTCCAATCAGGCAAGCAAGGATTATATTTTTGATATCGACAGATTTACTTCCTTTGAAGGTGATACAGGTCCATATATCCTGTATACGATCGTGCGTATCAAATCTATCTTAAATAAGTATGAACAGGCAGGCGGAAGTCTGGAAGAAACAAGCATCAAAGTGCCTGTCAACAAGGATGAAAAGGATCTGATGATGGTGATCGGCAGATTCCCTGCCATGGTCAGAAATGCTTATGAAGAACTGGCACCGCATAAAATCTGTGCCTATATTTATGAAATGGCAAATGCATTCAATCATTTCTATCATGAGACAAAGATCCTGACAGAAGAGGATGCGGATAAGAAAGCTGGTTATATTGCACTTCTGAAGCTGACAAAGGAAATTCTGGAAACTTGTATTGATCTTTTGGGCTTTGATGCACCGGAAAGAATGTAAGAATGATGAATTGGAAGATGTGGCAGAAATGCGTTGGGAAGATGGGGAAGAAACTCCCCATCTTTCTGTTTATTTTTATATTGTTGTATGTGATCGGCAGTTTGATATGTTACCCGATGCTAACTAAAAGACATGTGTTAAAACAGAAGGAAAAGTATGCGGAACAGGCTGCAAAAGAGACTGTAGACAGGAGCGCATCAGTATGCTGTCTGGATGACAATACGCAGGCACTTGTTTACAGACTGGCTCTGATCGAAAGTGCGCAACGGGAACTTATCATGACCACATTTGATATGAGTGACGGAGAAAGCGGTCAGGATCTGATGGCTGCCATGCTGCAGGCTGCGGATCGGGGCGTGCGCATCCGGCTGATGGTGGATGGCATCAATGCATGGCTGAAGCTTGAAAAAAGTGATCTGTTCGGCGCTTTTTCCACGCACCCCAATATTGAGATCAGATTTTATAATCCGATCCGGCTGACAAAGCTGTGGAAGCTTAATTACAGAATGCATGATAAGTATCTGATCGCGGATGATACGGCATATATTTTAGGCGGCAGAAACAGCAATAATCTGTTTTTGGGAGCATACAGGGATACGTATAATATAGACAGGGATCTGTATGTGCTGGAGAGGACAGAAAAAAATGCGTCAGATGTTATGCAGAAAAAGGAACGGAATTCCTTGCAGGACATCAAGGCATATTTTGAGAAAATCTGGGTACAGCCCGATCAGAAAATATTCCGCAAAAAGGAAACGGAAAAGACAAAAGAAGGGCTTGCGCTGCTGCGGGAGCATTATAAGGAACTGCAGACTGCATATCCGGAAGCTTTTTCAGAAACCGAAACGCTTTTAACGCAGGATCTGATCCGGGTAGATTCCATTCAGTTCCTGCACAATCCATTGTATGCAGATGAAAAAGTACCGGTAGTCTATCAGCGGATCTGTCAGGAAATGGAACAGGGAGAAACTATTCTGATCCAGACGCCTTATATCATCTGTGATAAAGGCATGTATCAGGATCTGTCAGAGCTTTGCAGGGCAGGAAAACAGATCGAAATCATAACAAATGCTGTGGAAAGCGGGGCGAATCCATGGGGCTGTACGGATTATCTGAATGAGAAAAAGAGCATTCTTAAGACGGGAGCAGGCGTATATGCCTGTATGGCCGGGCAGTCGCTGCATACGAAAACAGTGCTGATCGATGATGAGACAAGTATTGTCGGTTCGTATAATCTGGATCTGCGCAGCACGTATCTGGATACGGAGTTGATGCTGCTTGTGAAAAGCAAAGAACTGAATAAACAGCTCAGAGATCAGGCAGATGCTTATCAGGAGAAAAGCGCCTATGAAAAAGCCGGTAAACCGTCACGAACCGGAAGTCTTTATGAGAAGAAGGAAATGTCAGGCATGCAAAAGGTTATTTACAGTATCCTGCGTATCCTGATCCGGCCGATCCGGGAAGTATTATAAGGTGCCTTTTCGGTAAGCGCAAGGATGCGGGCAGTCTGCGCAGGCGCTCGCCGGTGCAGATTTTTTATTGGCTGCGTTATCCGGTGCCAGATCAGCGAGAAACAAAACCGTTTTCAGGGGCTGCATACAGCCACCGGGCAATATCCGGATTTCAGACTGCGTGAGCTGCTTTAGATAAGAGGCAAGCTTTGCAGGATCGTCGTTTCCGATAAAATGCATACCGGTCATGACCTGACCGGTCAGCTGCTTAAGTGCTTCGCTCCATCTCTGATAGCCGTTTTCCAGAAGCAGCCAGCAGAGCTGGTCAGCAAGATAAGCGGTCAGCAGATCCTTTTTTCCAGTTTCGCCAAGCCAGATATCGGTCTGCGTGCCAAGTGTCATGGCAGTCAGCATCTGTGTGCTGCAAAGCGGTCTGTAATAGACATGGACCGGGCAGGAGGACAGCTGTCTGGCAAGCTGCTGACAAAGCTGCAGCTGCTTTGCATCCAGTTTGTTTGTCCGGCAAAGCTGTAGAAGCTGTGTGTGACTGATATGACAGATCAGCGTGAGCATTTCTGTTTTGGCAGCGGAAAGAGCAGCGGAAGATGCGGGCTCTATATGTTGCGATTTATGTATAAGAGACATATGTGATACCTCTGTGCCTGAAAATAGCTGTTTTTTGAAGCAAACCTATTTTAGCACAGATCCGGTCAGAAATAAAATAATTTGGAATTCTTTCATTCATTGATTCCTGATCTGCTTGTGGAGTTTGTTGGTTTGTTAGATTTGTTGAAAAAAGTAGTTGAAAAATATGAGATTTTAGTATAAACTAGTATAGAATTATGACGTGAAAATTTTAGGAGGAATAGATTATGATTTCTGCAGGTGATTTCAGAAATGGTGTTACCATTGAACTGGAAGGCAATATCTATCAGATTATTGAATTCCAGCATGTTAAACCGGGTAAAGGAGCTGCTTTCGTACGTACAAAGCTGAAAAATATCAAGAGTGGCGGCGTCGTAGAAAAGACATTCAGACCTACTGAAAAATGCCCTCAGGCACGTATTGACAGAAAAGAAATGCAGTATTTATACGCAGATGGTGATTTATACAACTTCATGGATACAGAAAATTATGAGCAGATCGCATTAAATAAAGATGCAGTCGGCGATGCAATGAAGTTTGTAAAAGAAAATGAAAGGGTTAAGATGTTATCCCACAATGGTAATATCTTTGCAGTAGAGCCACCTTTATTTGTTGAGCTTGAGATCACTGAGACAGAGCCGGGCTTCAAGGGTGATACTGCTACAGGTGCTACAAAGCCTGCAACAGTTGAGACAGGAGCTACTGTATCTATACCGTTATTCGTAAATCAGAATGATGTTATCAAGATTGATACACGTACAGGCGAATACCTCTCCCGTGTATAATCATTCTGTTTATAAAGACTAGACAAGCTTTAAAGGCAATGGATTTGATCGATCCGTTGCCTTTTTTTTGTTATGGCGACGAGGAAAATGCACGCATTTATGCGGTGCATTTGACGACCGCTAATCAGAGCGAGATTCGCAGAGCGTATCTCGTCTCTGTAATAGAAACAAAGTAATCATCAGATGCTGTTCACGGCATCTACCATTCAAATCTCAGGAGGAAAATATGCAAATCACAGAATTTACAAATCAAATGGTTACCCTTATCAAAAGTAAAGTAAGTACAGAAATGAAAAATGTACAGTCTCATACTATATGGAAAAATAATGGAATACAGGAGGAAGGAATCACATTGATCGAAAAAGGGGTGAATATCTCTCCGACTGTTTATATGCGGGAATATTATGACAGATTTCTGCAAGGAGAAACACTGCGTGCTCTGGCGGAGGAAGTGATAGAAGAGCTGGAGCAGTGCAAGACATACAAAAGCATGGATATTTCGTTTTTCCTTTCATTTGAAAATGCAAAAAAGCATATCGTATATAAGCTGGTCAACCGGGAGAAAAATGAGGAGCTTTTAAAACAGGTTCCTTCTTTGTCTTACATGGATCTTTCCATGGTCTTCTATTATTTGCTGGAGGATATGCCATTTCATCATGCAACGATACTGATCCACAATTCACATCTGACAATGTGGCAGATCACGAAAGAAGAGCTGTTCAGACAGGCATTGGAAAATACACCGAGGCTTCTGCCTGCAACGATCCGCAGAATGCAGGATGTTGTGCGGGAAATGATGAAGGACAGACAGATGGAAGAGGATTTATTTGAAAATGAAATTCCAATGTATATTATGTCCAATCCGATCAAAATGAATGGAGCAGCGACGATGGCATATCCAGGGGTGATCCGGAATTTTGCGGAAACGATCCGAAAAAATCTGTATGTGATTCCAAGCAGTATTCATGAGGTAATACTTGTCCCGGAAAGTGGAACGGAAGACACGAACCTGAATGATATGGTTGCAGAAGTCAACCATACACAGGTGGATCCGAAAGAAGTTCTGGCGGATCATGTCTATTATTACGACAGAAAAGAGGATCATATGATCTCCTGCGTGCATGAAAACATATGCTACTGTTAAAATAACACCGGATGATGTATAATATATGCAGACGCCGCGAACGGAGTTCGCATATAGGTGCGTTAGCACCGAAAAGAGGAGGGAAATCGTGGGGACATTTCAGTCATGTACGCTTTGCCCGCGCAATTGCCGGGTCGACCGGAGCAGACAGAAGGGCGTATGCCAGAGCAGCGATCGGTTAATGGTCAGCCGGGCAGCCCTGCATATGTGGGAAGAACCCTGTATTTCAGCAAAAGAAGGATCGGGGGCAGTCTTTTTTGCAGGCTGCTCCCTTCATTGTGTGTTCTGCCAGAACTTTCAGATTTCAAACGGTCAGATGGGGCAGGAGATCTCAAAAGAACATCTGACAGAGCTCTTTTACCGGTTGCAGGAGCAGGGGGCGAATAATATCAATCTGGTCACACCGGATCATTATCTGTCGCAGATTGTCTGGGCAGTTCAAAAAGTAAAGAAAGATGGTTTTACGCTTCCTTTTATCTATAACTGCAGCGGTTACGAAACGTTGGAATCACTGCGAAAGCTGGAAGGATTGATCGACGTATATCTGCCGGATTTTAAATACATACAGCCGGAAACAGCACAGCGTTATTCCCATGCGGCAGATTATCCAAATGTGGTAAAGGCTGCGATAGCGGAAATGGTGCGACAGACCGGTGCATGTGTATTTGATGCACAGGGCAAGATACAGAAGGGGGTTATTGTCAGACATCTGCTTCTGCCCGGAAAGGTCAGAGAAGCAAAGCAGATCGTGAAATATTTGCATGAAACATATGGAGACAGAATTTATATCAGCCTGATGAATCAGTATACACCCGTAGCGGCATTAGAAAATTATCCGGAGCTAACTCGTAAGGTTACCAGAAGAGAGTATGACAGGCTTGTGGATTATGCAATTTCCCTGGGTGTGGAAAATGCATTCATACAAGAGGGAGATACGGCAAAGGAAAGCTTTATCCCAATGTTTGGGGATGCATTGTGAGAAACAGAAAGGACAGTTATGCAGGAAAAGAACGAGAGATACAAGAAAGAATATCACGCAAAATATAAGCAGGATGAAAACAGAAAGACAGTACAGAAGAGCCGGTGCCCTTATGCGAAAAAATGCGGCGGATGCCAGTTTATCGATATGCCTTATGAAAAGCAGCTGGAAAGAAAGCAAAAAGAGCTGAAGGCATTGCTTGGCAAATTTGCGAGAGTCAGTCCGATCATCGGTATGGAAGATCCGCTGCATTATCGCCATAAGGTACATGCAGTCATGGGCTATGAAAAGGGAGAGCCGATTGCGGGCGTATATCCTGCGGAACCTGACGGTGCTGGACGATGCCGTGAAAATGGTGCAGACCCGGCAGCCGGACTTCACCTTGGATGACA
>ENA-USUJ01002277-USUJ01002277.1-human-gut-metagenome-genome-assembly--contig:-NODE-2277-length-14780-cov-5.596681_pt1 | contig 14780 bp, 10 predicted proteins | sample MGYA00250061_ERZ773398 | MGnify/ENA primary metagenome ERZ773398 (study PRJEB29103, sample SAMN06111992) | human gut metagenome | biome: human gut; feature: ankylosing spondylitis patient; material... | reverse complement strand
ACCATGAACCGCGAAATACTGCGCATCGCGCTCCCCAATATCGTCTCGAACATCACCGTACCCCTCATGGGCATCGTCTCGACGGCCATCGCAGGGCACTGGGGCGCCGATTCCGCCGCCACGATCGGCGCGCTGGCCATCGGCGTGTCGATCTTCAACTTCATCTACTGGAACTGTTCGTTCGTCCGCATGGGCACCAGCGGCCTCACGGCCCAGGCGTTCGGAGCCGGCAACTTCCGCGAATGCACCAACATGCTGGTCCGGGCGCTGTCGGTGGCGGCCGTGATGGGCGTGCTGATGGTCCTGCTGCAATACCCGCTGGGCGAACTGGCGCTGTGGGCCATGAACGGCAGCCAGATGACCCGCGACTATTTCTACGCCCGCATCTGGGCCGTACCGGCGGGCATCATCCTCTTCGGCTTCAACGGCTGGTTCACGGGAATGCAGAACGCCGTCTTCCCGATGCTGACGGCCATCACGGTCAACGTCGTGCACATCCTTTGCAGCCTGTGGTTCGCATTCGGGATGGACATGGGCATCGTGGGCATCGCCTACGCCTCGGTCATCGCCCAATGGACGGGCGTGGGGCTCTCGTCGCTGCTGCTCACGCTCAAATACCGGCAGCTGCTCACCTCGGTCAACTGGTCCGAGGTGCTGGACTTCAAACCCCTGAAAACCTTTTTCATCATCAACCGCGACATCATCCTCCGCACGTTCTGCATCGTGGCCGTCTACACCTTCTTCACCGGGGCGTCGGCCCGCATGGGCGATCCCGCGCTGCTGGCCGTGAACACCCTGCTGTTGCAGCTGTTCACGCTCTTCTCCTACATGAACGACGGCTTCGCCTACGCCGCGGAGGCGCTCACGGGCCGGTTCATCGGCGCCCGCGACAGCGTGTCGCTGCGCGACTGCCTGCGGAAGTGCATCTTCTGGGGAACGCTCGTGTCGGTGGTTTTCGTGGGCATCTACCTCGTCTGGTGGCGCGACCTGGTGGGCGTGTTCGTGGACTCCTCGGCGCCCAACGCCGCGGTGATCGAGGAGCTGGCGGGACGCTACATCGTCTGGATCATCCTGATCCCCGTCGCCTCGGCCATGCCCTTCATCATGGACGGCATCATGGTCGGAGCCACCGAAACGCGCGTCATGCGCGACTCGATGTTCTGGGCCACGGCGGCCTATTTCGCCATTTACTACGCCTGCTACCCGCTGATCGGCAACAATGCCCTGTGGCTGGCCTTCACGCTCTACATGTTCCTGCGCGGAGTGATCCAGTTCTTTATGACCCGCCGGCTGAAAACCATCTACGACAAGATCGCATAGGACCCGGACAACCGCCAGTCGCGCCACCCCTCGGGACGGATCGCCGCGGGAAATTCGCACTCCAGCCACACGGTGCGGGCCGTCGATTTCCACGGACGCCCGAGGTAAACCCGCGTCACCCCTTCGGCCGCCGTCACACGGCAGCAGGAGAAGACGAATCCGTATTCGTTGCGCTCGGTGGTCGAAGCGGCCGTGATGAAACTGTCGGCCTTGCAATGGATCGTCGAACACTCGAACAGCACGATCGAAGGGCCGAAAATGAAGTCGGCGGTTCCCTCGACATAACAATTCTCGACATGTACGCGCGAAACGTAGCCGCGAGCAAAGAAGGTGTCCTGATCGCCGATGAGCGCACAATGATACAGATGGATGCGGTCACCGCGGGTTTCGAGCGCCACGGCCTGCCCTACCCTTCCGGCATCGTTCTCGACGGTCAGGCAATCCAGATAGACATCGTCGGCCTGAACGGACATCGTATAGCTGTCGTAGGTGGTCAGCTCGCGGCCGTCGACGACTTTGCCGGCATAGTCGCCCCAGACGATGCGGGTTTCAGCCATTTCATCGCCCAGAATCCGGACCTTGTCCTTATAGACGTCGAGCGTCACCTTCTCGCGATAGACGCCGGGCATAATCCGCACCGTGCGCCACTCCGCAGGCTTCGACGGCAGGGCGTCGAAACACGCCTGAATGGTCCGGAAATTCCCGCCGCCGTTGCAGTCGACGGTATAGACCGTCTCTGCCGAGGCGACGAACGAGGAAAGGAGAAGGATCGTTATGATTACAGCGGATTTCATCATAGGTTCGGTGAACGCAATTACACGCTACAACGTCACCCCCGTCTTGAAGATGGCGATCTCCTTGAAACCCGTCTCCTCGTGCTTGAGACGCTCGCCGCCGGCCGTGGCCAGCACCTTGCCGATGAAACGCTCCAGCACGGCCTGCGGCTCCTCGTCCTCGACCAGCGTGCCGGCGTTGAAGTCGATCCAGTTGGCCTTGAACTCCGCGAGCTGCGTGTTGGTCGAAATCTTCATCGTGGGCACGAACGACCCGAAAGGCGTGCCGCGTCCCGTGGTGAAGAGCACCAGCTGGCAGCCCGAGAGAGCCAGCGCCGAAGCGGCCACCAGGTCGTTGCCCGGAGCCTGCAAGAGGTTCAATCCCGGCTTCGTGACGGGCTGTGCGTAGGTCAGCACGTCGACGACGGGCTGCGCCCCGCCCTTCTGCACGCAGCCGAGCGATTTCTCCTCAAGGGTCGTGATGCCGCCCTTCTTGTTGCCCGGCGAGGGATTTTCATAAATCGGCTGGTCGAACCGGCGGAAATAGCGTTTGAAATCGTTGATCAGCGAGACCGTTCCGTCGAAAACCCGGCGGTCTGCGGCGCGGTCCATCAGGATCGTCTCGGCGCCGAACATCTCGGGAACCTCCGTCAGCACCGTCGTGCCGCCCTGCGCGATCAGCCAGTCGGAAAACAGCCCCACCAGCGGATTGGCCGTGATGCCCGAGAAACCGTCCGAGCCGCCGCACTTCAAGCCCACCTTGAGGTAAGCGAGCGGAAGCGGCTGACGCTTATCGGCTTTGGTCTTTTCCACCAGCCTGCAGCAGATTTCGAATCCCGCCTCGATCTCGTCCTCGACCTCCTGGGCGACGAGGAACTTCACCCGCTCGTCGTCCCATTGGCCGATCACCTCTTTCAGGGCCGACACCTGGTTGTTCTCGCACCCGAGGCCCAGCACCAGCACGGCGCCCGCATTGGGGTGACGCACCAGCGCGGCCAGCGCCCGCTGCGTATTGGCGTGGTCGTCGCCCAGCTGCGAACAACCGTAATTATGGGTGTAGACCCGCACGTCGTCGAGGTGCGAGCAGTCGCACTCGCGCTTCACACGCTCCGCGATGGCCTGCGCCTGCCCGTTGACGCACCCCACCGAGGGCACGATCCACAACTCGTTGCGAATGCCCATCGTATCGTTCCCGCGCAGGTAACCCATCACCCGCACGTCGCGCTTCGGGCACCCGACATCGTAAACCTTGGGGACATAGGTGTATTCGAGGTCGTCGCGGAGGTTGGTTTTCAGGTTGTGCGTGTGAATCCACCCGCCCTGCGGCACGTCCTGCGTGGCGTGACCGATGGGATAGCCGTACTTCACGACGTTCTCGCCCGCGGCGATGTCGCGCAGGGCGAACTTATGGCCGCGCGCAACGTCCTCGCGGAGCGTCACGGCGACGCCCTCGACATCGAGCGTCTCGCCCTCGTGCAGGTCGTCGGCCAGTGCGACGGCGACATTGTCCGCAGCGTTGATTTTCAGAAACCGTTTCATATCAATAAAATAAGCCGCATGTCCGGGTCCCGCAAAGCCCCCGCCGAGGCGGGGGTTCGGGGTGGGTCGGACTTGTGAACACGACCGGAGGCCGTGCCACGAACCGTCCGAAACGCCGCACCGAAACAGCTGACTGGTTACGCTCCTAAAAACTTCTTCAAGGCATCTTTCATGCCCAGCGTCTCGATGTCGCGGACATAGCCCGCAACGGTCCCGATGAAGCCCGGAACCTCCGAGAAATCGACGGTGAAGATGCCGCTCTCCTTCACGATCTTCGCGATCGTAGCCTCCATGTCGGCCGAATCCCAGTTGGCGCAGATGTAGTCCACGAACTCCCTCGTGTCGTCGGGTTCGAAACCGCTGTTCGGCCCGTAGAGGGTCATCAGCGCGGCGAACGTGAATGCTTCGCGTTCGGCCAGCCGCTGCGCCTTGAACCAGTTGTCGCGCACGGTCGGATAGTTGCGCGCCTCCCATTTCGAAAGCGAGTTGAGCGAAATGGACCGGAGCATGTGCTTGATGAAGGGGTTGTAGAAACGCTCCAGAATCCCGGCGGCGAACTTCTTCAGCTCGTCCCGGTCCTCGTCGATCATCGGGATCACCTCCTCGGCAACCATGTCGTTGACGAACCGCTCGATGTCGGGCGTATTGAAAGCGTCCATCACCGTCTCGCAGCCCATTTGCAGGGCGATGGGCACCATGCCCGTATGCGACCCGTTCAGGATGCGGACCTTCTTGTCGCGGAACTGCTTGATCGACGGCATGAAGATCACATGCAGCCCCGCCTTGTCCAGCGGCAGCTCCTTCATCACCTCCTTGTAGCCCGGACCGCCGATAGCCCACAAGTGGTACAATTCGGCCTTCACCACAAGGTTGTCGTCATAGCCGATCTCCTCCCTGATCTCGCCGATCTGCTCGCGCGGGAAACCCGGGACGATGCGGTCCACGAGCGTGTCGCAGAAGTGGCAGCTGTTTTCGACCCAGTCGATGAAATCCTGCCCGAGCTTGTGGTATTCGGCGTGTCTGATGACGTATTCGTGGAGCGTCGAGCCGTTGTTCTCGATCAGCTCGCAGCAGATGATGCAAAGGCCCTTGGTCGGGTCGCCGTTGAAATGTTTGAACCGCTTGTACAGCAGCGCCGTCATCTTGGCGGGATACGACTTCGGCGGACAGGCCGTCAGATCATCGCCCTCCTCGTAGCGGATGCCCGCCTCGGTGGTGTTCGAAATGGTGATCTTCAGCTCCGGCGAGAGGAAATACGCCTCGTATTTCGCATAGTCCACATAGGGATTGAACGAATCCATGATGCTCTTCACCAGCCGCACGTCCTTCTTGGGCCGTTTGTTCTCGATGCCCTCCAGATAGACGTGGTACATGTTGTCCTGCCGGTGCATCAGGTCGATCATCCCCAGCACCTTGCGCTCGGGGTCGATGATCGGCTGGCAAACGGCCACGCCTGCATCCATGACGCCCTTCTCGTTGGCGATGTCGATCTGCCAGTCCACGAAGGCTCTCAAGAAGTTGCCTTCGCCGAATTGCAGGATGCGAACGGGGCGGCCGACCGTTTCGACGGTCGACTTGTTCAGTTGCTTGATCATTGTATGTCCGGTTTTTAAGTTAATCCAATACAATCGGTTTGTATTTCGGAACCAGCGTCTTCATCACGATCCAGCCGATGAGGTAAGCCACGGCGCAGATGCAGAAGACGACGAAATATCCGGCGGGCTTACCCTCGAAACCCATGAACTGCATCGCCGTTTCGTCGGCATATACGAACAGCCAGCCGGCGAACCATTGCAGGATCATCGAGCCTACGCCGCCGGCCATGCCGCCGATGCCCGTCACGGTGGCGATCGCCGACTTGGGGAACATGTCGCCGATGGTCGAGAAGATATTGGCCGACCACGACTGGTGCGCCGCGCCGCCCAGACCGATCAGGATGATCGGGAACCACGGCGAGATCGTGCCCATGGGCTGCGCCAGCAGCACCAGCAGCGGAATGAACGCGAAGATCAGCATGGCGCGCATGCGTGCCGCATAGGGGTTCAGCCCCGTCTTGTTGATGATGATCGTCGGAAGCTTGCCGCCGTAGATCGACAGCATCGTGATGGCATAAAGCGTGAAGATCAGCGCCACGCCCAGCCCTTCGGACATCTTGATCCCGAACTGCGAATTGAGGTACGAGGGGGTCCAGAAGAGGAAGAACCACCACACGCCGTCGGTCATAAACTTGCCGAAGGCGAAGGCCCACGTCTGTTTGAACGAGAGCGTTCTCCAGAACGAGATCTTCTCGCCCTCCTGCTCCTTGCCGACCGTCTCGCCGTCGACCACTTCGTGCTGATCCTGCTCGATATACTCCAGCTCGGCGGCATTCACCTTCGGATGGTCCGAGGGTTTCTTGTACATGAAGACCCAGAAGCCCATCCAGACGAAGCCCAGGGCGCCGATCACGATGAAGGCCATCTCCCAGCCCCAGGCCTTCGCCAGCAGCGGAATGGTCAGCGGGGCGAACAGCGCGCCGATCGAAGCGCCGGCATTGAAGATCGAGGTGGCGTAGGCGCGGTCCTTCTTGGGGAAGTACTCGGCGGTCACCTTGATGGCTGCCGGGAAGTTGCCCGCCTCGCCCAGGGCGAGGATGCAGCGCGCGGCGATGAAGAAATACATGCTGACCATGGCGATGGTCGCGGCCAGGGCCGACCCGGCCTCGACGGCGCGCAGCGCGGCGGCGTCGGGAAGCCCCACCCATGCCTCGGTGGCGATGCCGCAGAGGGCGTGCATGCAGGCTCCCATCGACCAGACGCCGATGGCCCACAGATAACCTTTCTTGGTGCCCATCCAGTCGATGAAACGGCCCGCGAAGAGCATGCAGACGGCATAGACGATCGAGAAGATCGAAGTGATCAGCCCGTAGTGGTACTCGTTCCAGTGGAATTCGGGCTTGATGAACTCGTCCCACGTCAGCGAGAGCACCTGACGGTCGAGGTAGTTAACAGTCGTTGCGAAGAAGAGCATCGCACAGATGACCCAGCGATACTGCGTCATCTTCCCAGCGAGAGTCGATTTGTTGTTTGTCATTATGGGGTTTAATTAAGTAGTGTTCAGGAATTGGTGAGCCGCAGGAACGGCGTCCGGCGGCGGAGCGGGGCCGCCGCCGGACTACCGAACTTACGGAATCGGGTTTAACGCACCCGGGCAATCACGTCCAGAGCGAAACGGCATTTTTCGGTGATTGCCGCCCAGTCCTTCGCGGCGACGACCTCTTTCGGGAAGAGCTGCGAGCCCATGCCCACGCAATAAACGCCGGCCTTGAACCACGCCGTGAGGTTCTCCTCGGTGGGTTCCACCGCTCCGGTGGCCATGATGTTCGACCACGGCAGCGGGGCCTTGACGTTCTTGACGAACGACGGACCGCCCACGTTGCCCGCGGGGAAGACCTTCGTCAGGTCGCAGCCCAGCTCCTGAGCCAGACCGATCTCGGTGACCGATCCGCAGCCCGGGGTGTAGGGCACCAGGTGGCGGTTGCAGACCTTGGCGACCTCGGCGTTCAGGTAGGGACCCACGACGAAGTTGGCGCCGTACTGCATGTACATCGCGGCCGTCGGGGCGTCGACCACCGAACCGATGCCCAGGATCATCTCCGGGCACTCCGCGGCGGCGAATTTCACCAGACGGATGAACACCTCCGAAGCGAAATCGCCGCGGTTGGTGAACTCGAAAGCGCGCACGCCGCCTTCGTAGCAGGCTTTCACGACCTGCTTGGCGATCTCGGCGTCAGCGTGATAGAATACGGGAACCATGCCGGTAGCCTGGATTGCAGACATCACCTGCATCTTATTGAAGCGAGCCATAATTTTTTAATGTTAAATGTAGAAGGTTAAAGGTGAAAGGCATTTCCCAACGACACCTTTAACTTTTCACTTTTCATCTTTCACTTTAATTACCTTTGTACGCGTCCGCTGGCGTTACCTCCAGCCAGACTCTCGACCTCCTCGGCCGATACGAGGTTGAAGTCGCCGTTGATCGTGTGTTTCAGGGCCGATGCCGCCACGGCGAACTCCAGCGCCTCGCCCTGCGTAGGCTTGGTCAGCAGGCCGTGGATCACGCCGCCCGAGAACGAGTCGCCGCCGCCCACGCGGTCGATGATCGGGTCGATGTCGTAACGCTTCGACTCGTAGAACTCCTTGCCGTCGTAGATCATGGCTTTCCAGCCGTTGTGCGTCGCCGAGAACGACTCGCGCAGCGTCGAGATCACGTATTTGAACCCGAACGTCTCGGCCATCTGGCGGAAGATGCCCTTGTAGCCTTCGGCATTGGTCTCGCCTCCCTCGACATCGGCGTCGGGCTTGAACCCGAGGCACAGCTCGGCGTCCTCCTCGTTGCCGATGCAGACATCGACATACTGCATCAGGGGCTTCATAATCGACTGCGCCTTCTCCTTGGTCCAGAGCTTCTTGCGGAAGTTCAGGTCCACCGACACCGTCACGCCGTGACGCTTGGCGGCCTCGCAGGCCAGACGGGTCAGCTCGGCGGCCTTGTCCGAGATCGCGGGCGTGATGCCCGACCAGTGGAACCACCGGGCACCCTCCATGATGGCGTCGAAGTCGAAATCCTGCGGATCGGCCTCGGCGATCGACGAATGCGCACGGTCGTAGATCACCTTCGAGGGACGCATCGAAGCCCCGGTTTCGAGGTAGTAGATACCCACGCGGTCGCCGCCGCGGGCGATGAAATCGGTCCTCACGCCGTATTTGCGCAGCGCATTGACCGCCGACTGGCCGATCTCGTGCTTCGGGAGCTTCGAGACGAAGTAAGCCTCGTGGCCGTAGTTGGCGCACGAAACGGCTACGTTGGCCTCGCCGCCGCCGTAGACGACGTCGAACGAATCGGACTGGACGAAACGGGTATTGCCGGGCGTCGAAAGACGCAGCATGATCTCTCCTAATGTTACGATTTTCATGGTTTTATTGCGTGTTAAAATTTGAAGTAATTCTTAGCGTTCCGGTAGCAGATGCCCTCGATGATCTCCCGCCCGATGAAGTCGATTTCCGAAGCGGGCAGCAGGCCGTTTTCGATGTCGTTGCCCACGAGGTTGCACAGCGTGCGGCGGAAATACTCGTGGCGCGGGTACGAGAGGAACGACCGCGAGTCGGTCAGCATGCCGACGAAGCGGCTCAGCAGACCCAGCGTCGAGAGGGCGTTCATCTGCTTCTCCATGCCGTCCTTCTGGTCGAGGAACCACCATCCCGATCCGAACTGGATCTTCCCGGCGCCGTAACGACCGTCCTGAAAGTTGCCGAGCATCGTGGCCACCAGCTCGTTGTCGCGGGGATTGAGATTATAGATGATGGTCTTGGTGAGTTTGTCCTCCCGGTCGAGCATGTCGAAGAATTTCGACATCTGCTTGCCCACCGTGAAGTCGCCGATCGAGTCGAAACCCGTATCGGGGCCCAGCTGGCTGAACATGCGGCTGTTGTTGTTGCGGATGGCGCCGTAGTGGAACTGCTGGGTCCAGCCGGCCTCATGGTCCATCGTGGCGAACTCGACCAGCATGGCGGTCTTGAACTTGCGGATCTCCTCGGGCGTCAGCGTCTGCCCGCCGTATACCTTATTAAAAATAGCGCCGATCTCCGACCGGGTGTAATCCTCGGCGTAGAACTCCTCGATGCCGTGGTCCGAGAGGCGGCAGCCCACCGACTCGAAGAACTTGTGACGCACGCGCAACGCCTCGATCACATCGTCGAATTTCGAAATCGTGACGCCCGAAACCTCCGAAAGCCGCTCCATATAGGCGCGGAACTCGGCCGGAGACTCCACGGCCATCGCCTTGTCGGGACGCCACGTGGGGAGCATCCTGGTCGCAAAACCGTCCTCGCGGACCTTGATGTGGTGTTCGAGCGAATCCACGGGATCGTCCGTCGTGCACACGGCCTCGACGTTATAGTGGCGCATCAGACCGCGGGCGTGGAACTCGGGCTTCTGCAACAGCGCCGTACAATGGTCGTAGATCTCGCGGGCCGTCGAGGGGTTCAGCAGCTTCGTCACCCCGAAGGCGGTCTTCAGTTCGAGGTGCGTCCAGTGGTAGAGCGGGTTGCGCATCGTATAGGGCACCGTCTCGGCCCACTTCTCGAACTTCTCCCAGTCGCTGGTATCCTTGCCCGTGCAATACTTCTCATCGACGCCGTTGGTACGCATCGCGCGCCATTTGTAATGGTCGCCTTCGAGCCAGATCTTCGACAGGTTGTCGAAGCGGTGGTCCTCGGCGACATACGCGGGAATCAGGTGGCAATGGTAGTCGATGATCGGCATCTTGGCCGCATGGTCGTGGTAAAGACGCTGCGCAGTCTCGGTCTGCAACAGGAAGTTGTCGTCGTTGAACTGTTTCATAAAAAATAAAAGCTATCGCGGTTAAATTTCTATACGTATCAGGCTCTTTTTCATAACGTAAAATTAGTAACTTTCCGCCACTCTGAATATGAAAAATTACCGAATTAAATAGAATATTTGCCGTTTTGGTTGACCAATATACGGAAAAATTGTAAATTTGCCTACAAACAACGGAAAAACTTCAATTCTAATTTTATGAAAAAACCGATTATGTGGGTTGCAGCCCTCCTGACGGCCTCCTGCGCACCCGCTTTGAAGGTCGAAGTCGCCAACACGACCCCGACCGAACGCGATGACGAAACCGTCGAAATCGCCTGGTCCGAAGTCGCCGCGCTCAAAGGCGTGACACCGGACAACATCGTCGTCCTGAACGACGACAACGAGCAGATCCCCTCGCAGGTCCTCTTCCGCGGCGGAACGGAGCCGCAGGCGCTGATCTTCCAGACCGACGCCGACCCGATGGAAAGCAAGCGGTTCAAACTGGTCACAGGCCAGCGCGAGAACTACCCCGCCGAGGCGTTCGGCCGCACGGTTCCCGAACGTTACGACGACTACGCCTGGGAGAACAACAAGGTGGCCTACCGCCTCTACGGCCCGGCGCTCGAAACCTCTCCCGAGAAACTCGTCACTCCGGGCATCGACGTATGGGTGAAGTGCACCGACAAGCTGGTGATCGACGAGTGGTACGCCCGGGGCAACTACCACCACAACTACGGCGACGGCATGGACTGCTACAAGGTGGGCGTGACGCTCGGTTCGGGCGCATCGCTGCCCTTCGCCGGCGGTAAATTCTGGATGATGGGCCACAACTACGCCACGGCCCGGACGCTCGACAACGGCCCGATCCGCACTTCGGTCGAATTGACCTACGCCCCGTTCGATGTCGACGGCACGCCCGTGACGCTCACCAAGATCATCTCGCTCGACGCCAACCAGCGCTTCAACCGCATGGACAACATCTACGAAGGAGCATTCGCCGAGATGCCGATCGCCGCGGGCTTCGTGCGCCACGACGTGAAACAGATGCAGCGCGGCGAAGGCTGGATGGCCCTATGCGAGGCCGTTTCGGACTCGAAGAACCCCGCACGCGACGGCGACATCTACCTGGGCGTGATCCTGCCGGGAGCCGAGATGCTTACGGACACGCTGGGCCACGCCGTAGCCGTCAAGGCCGTGAAACCCGGCCGGACGCTGACCTACTACGCCGGTTCGGGCTGGAGCCAGGGCGGCGTGGAGGACATGAAGGAGTGGATCGAAGAGATCGGGCAGGCGCAGGCTGCCGCCGTGACGCCGCTCAAAGTGACGGTCCTCAACTAAAAATCCATCCCAAAAAGGGCAGGCATATCATCCTGCTTTTTCCGAAAGGCCCGGTCCGACGACCGGGCCTTTCTCTATCGGAACCCTTTCCCGAAGCGGGCGCAATCCGGCTTGCGATTGTCCGGCTTTTTACGTATATTTGTAACTCCTATTTCACAAAAATCATGGACAGACAAAAGATCGTTACCTTCGGGGAGATCATGCTGCGTCTCACGCCGCCCGACTACCTGCGTTTCAACCAGACGAACCTCTTCCGCGCCAGCTACGGCGGAAGCGAGGCCAACGTCGCCGTATCGCTGGCCAACTACGGCCTGCAAAGCGAATTCGTCACCCGCCTGCCGGACAACCGGGTAGCCGACGCCTGCATCGACGACCTGCGCCGCTACGGCGTACGGACGGACGCCATCCTGCGCGGCGGCAAGCGGCTCGGGATTTACTACATGGAGGAGGCCGCCGCGATGCGCTCGTCGCACGTCGTATACGACCGCGCCGACTCGGCCTTCGACACCCTGCAACCGGGGATGATCGACTGGGACGGAATCTTCCGCGGCGCCTCGTGGTTCCACTGGTCGGGGATTTCGGCCGCGGTGAGCGCCGGCACGGCGGCCGTGTGCGCCGAGGCGATTGCGGCGGCGCACGCGGCGGGACTGACCGTCTCGTGCGACATCAACTACCGCAAGAACCTCTGGAAATACGGCAAGGAGCCGCAGGAGGTGCTCCCGCCGCTGATGGAGCAGTGCGACGCCTTCTTCGGCACGGACGACGAATACGAAAAGATACTCGGCATGCGCCTGCCGAAATTCGAGGCCCGCGACGCCTCCTACCGTCCCGACACGGCCGGCTACGAGCGCGCCTCGGCCGAGGTGGCGGCGCGGTTCCCCCGCTGCCGGGGCATCGTCTTCGGGCTCCGCAGCGTCCTGAGCGCCAACCACCACCTGATCTCGGGAACGCTCTACACGGGCGGACGTCTGCACTCCACGCGGGTTTACGACATCGACCCCGTGGTCGACTGCGTCGGCGTGGGCGACGCCTTCGTGGGCGGATTGCTCTACGGAATGGCCGCGCATCCCCACGACGCCCAGTTTGCGCTGGACTTCGGAACCGCGGCCTGCGCGTTGAAAAACACCGTGCCGGGCGACTACAACCAATTCACGGCCGCAGAGGTCGAACAGCTGGCCCGCGGCTCCGTCTCGGGCCGCATCGCCCGCTAACCGGCGTAAGACGCCGGATTCAGGGTGCGGCCTTTTGGCCGGAACGCTGCTCCCCGGCCCCGCGCCCGCACGGCCAAAAGGCGGGATTCAGGGTGCAGGGCGTTTCGTAATGCCATCCCCCCCTCCATATGCAAAAAACCCGGCTGGAAAGCCGGGCTTTTTTCATAACGCCTGCCGAACGGGCGGCAGCACAACTCCGTTCAAAGAGCGGGACCGGCGAACCATCGCCGCTGAATCCCCGCCCGTCAAGCGGCTATTCGATGCCTTTCACCTGCTTGTAAAGGGCATTGTAGGTGTTGTACTTCTCCATGATGCCGGCCTCGTCGCGCAGACGGAAGCAGATGGATTTGAGGAACTCCAGCGTATCGACATCGTCGGGTTTGATCTGGTGCGCCTTCTCGAACCAGGGCACAGCATCCTTGTAGACATCGTTGACGACTTTCAGATCGGCGTCGTAAACCGCCTGGCTGCTGTACTGCTTCTCGTTCATCTCCTTGTTGAGCGCGTCGCCCTTGATCGTATAGAACACACCCAGGTAGTAGTTGCCCTCGAACAGGTCGGGCTTCAGCTCCACGACCTTCTTGAACGATTCGATGCTCTGATCGTAGTCCTTCAGCGCGTAGAAGATACGGCCGCGGCCGAACCAGAGGTCCACGTTCGACGGGTTGTCCTCGATGGCCTTGTCGATCAGCGCGATCAGGTCGGCGGGGTCGCCCACGCCCTGCTCCGCGGTGTAAAGCTGCATCAGGCCGTCGAGAATGCGCTCGTTCTTCGGGAACTTCCCGATACCCGTCAGCAGCACGTCCTTCGCTTTCATAATATTTCCCTTGTCGAGGTCCTTCTGTCCGTAGAGGCAGTGGAAGAGGTAGTAATAGATATTACCCTCCTCGTCGGCATAGTCCAGGTCGATGGCCTTGGTCAGGTACTCGCCGCCCTTGGCGAACGACTTGGGGTTGTTCGAGCCGTCGACGGTCAGCAGGTAGCCCGCATAGTAGAGCAGCGCGGGGTCGGCCTTCTCGTAAGCCGGGCTGGACTGCGCCTCGAAAGCCGTCACGTAAGCGTCTGCGGCCTCGACGTAGTTGCCCGAGTCGATGCCGACGTTGCCCACCTGCGAGCAGAAGTCGCTGACCTGCTTCAGACCCTCCTTGACCTTCTCGGCCGTCTTGGGATCGAGTTCATAAGCCTTGTTGTAAGCCTCGATGGCCTTCTTGGGAGCGTCTTTCAGCACCCATTTGCTCTGCTTCCACGTCACGACCTTGTTGTCCTTGACGTAAGCCGTGAAATAGGGATACACCCATGCGTCGTACTCCGTGCCGTTGAGCGTCTCCTTCGTCGTCGACTTGGGTTCGCCGACAGCCAGTTTCAGCATCGTCGGTTCCATGTTGGCGAAGATGCTCTTCGTAGGCTCCACGGCCACCTCGTAAAAAGCCTTGCCGCGGGCGAGCCACGTCGCGGCCTTCGCCGCCTTCTTCTCGTTGGCGATGTCGGCGTCGCTCTTTTCGATCTTGGCGAGAAGGGCTTCCTTGTTCACTTTCTGGGCTTTCACGGCGGGAACTGCCACGAGCAGCGCCGCAAGAGCCGTCAAAATCGTTTTCTTCATGGTAAACTGAAATTTTAAAGTTTTTGTTGTTTCTTTTTCTTATTCCTCCGCGGGGGCGGCTCCGGGGGTTTCGCCTCCGGTCTCAACGCCTTCCGCGGGCTGCACTTCCTCCTCTTCCCCGGCAGCCGGCACGGCCATCACCGAAGCAATGGCGTCGCCCTCGCGGAGGTTGATGATACGCACGCCCTGCGTAGCGCGGCCCGCGAGGCGGATCTGGCTGACAGCGGTGCGTATGGTGAGTCCCGAACGGTTGATGATCATCAGGTCGTTGTCGTCGGTAACGGCCTGTATCGAAATTAGTTTGCCTGTCTTTTCCGTAATGTTGATGGTCTTCACGCCCTTTCCGCCGCGGTTGGTGATGCGGTATTCATCCAGATCGGTACGCTTGCCGTAGCCGTTCTCGCTCAATACCAGCACGTCCTGCTTCGAATCGGGTTCCACGCAGATCATGCCGACCACCTCGTCCCCGTCCTCGATCGAGATGCCGCGCACTCCGGCGCCGACACGCCCGATCGGACGCACCGTCGATTCGTTGAAACGGATGGCCTTGCCGTCGCGGGCGGCGATCATCACCTCGGCGTTGCCGCTGGTGAGCTTGGCCTCGATCAGCTGGTCGCCCTCGCGGATGACGATGGCGTT
>ENA-USUJ01002276-USUJ01002276.1-human-gut-metagenome-genome-assembly--contig:-NODE-2276-length-14781-cov-6.075150_pt1 | contig 14781 bp, 16 predicted proteins | sample MGYA00250061_ERZ773398 | MGnify/ENA primary metagenome ERZ773398 (study PRJEB29103, sample SAMN06111992) | human gut metagenome | biome: human gut; feature: ankylosing spondylitis patient; material... | reverse complement strand
GCAATTTCTCGCGCTCGCGTACGAGCATGCGCGCGAATGCGAGCGCGTCTTCAATCCTAGTGCAAGTCTTTACGCGCTTGTCGTTGTAAGTGAAGTCGTAATACCAGACGTTGAATTGCTTGAAATCGGTCATCTGAAACACTCCTTAATTGTTCTGGAAGATCTTATAGAACAAACGCGCCTCGGGGTCGTCGGTCTGCCAGTCTTGCCAGAACGTGACACCTTCGTCCATTGCGAGCATCAGTTCAGTCGGGTTTAAGATGGCATAGTCGCTGAAGGCCTCGGGGAGCCAAAGGTTTCCCTCTTCCCTATAGGCTGTAAAGTCTCCGAACGCGGTATCTGTGTAACGGTAAAGGTCGCACACGTGACCATTGAGTGTAAAGTTTCCCATCCATTCGCGATCACCTACGATATATGAGAGTACATTGCAGTCGCGGTCACGCGCGCGCATCGCGAATTTCTTGAATGTCTTGAACTGGTCTAGGGGGTCGAAGATTTTTATCCTGCATCCGGTACACGCGTCGTTTTCAAACTCGAACGCATTCCACTGATACACGTCGCGCAAGACACCGCTTCTATTAACCTCGATTGTGTCATTCGAGTATTCGCGCGCGAGCTTGAGCGACTTTTTGCGGTCGTTACCCTCGTACCAACAATCCGAGTCTTTGTGCGTGTCCTCGATATTGCGTTTTCCGTCAAACAGCAATTCGCGACTCGTGACTGTATACAACACGGTAGACATAACAAACCCCTTTCTGTCTCCCTGCCTTACAGTTATATAATAACACTAACTGTTACAAAAAACAACTTGCAATTATAACAACAGCCGTTAAAATAATAACCAAGTTCCAACTAGACGAGGGAAAGGATCGTTATGAACAAGCCCGAAATCGAGAGCCTGTGGAGGGCACTGTGCGCGACCACGTGCAAGCCCGGCACACACGCACCTTACGATAGCGTGTGCGTGCATAATCGCGTGGTGTACGCGACGAACAGTTATGTCCTGCACCGCGTCGAGGGTCTTTTTCAATCCGGTATGATCTTTCGCGCCCTCCACGGCAGAGAGCTCGCGTATATCGACCGCACCGACGTCCTGGACGGCCTGCTCGAATATCGTCCGGACAATCGTGAGTTCGCGAACCTTATTCCCGGCTACGACCCCGCAAAGCTCACGCTCGCGCTGCGCCCGCACCGAGCGCTAGGCTCGACGGTTAAGTTCTACAGCGGAGCACGTCGCGAGTACGCGCCCCTGGTCATCGTGAGCAAGACGAACACCCCTAAGGAACCGGTCATCATTACAACTGTCGTCCAGGGCGAGCGCATACGAAGGGGCGAAGTATAAAGCTAATTCGTTTTTTTAGCTACAATACCGTTAGGCTTACGGGACTCGGCAAAGGGCCGGGTCCCTTTTTTTCTGCCGGAAAGGAGGCAATGAAAATGGACGTCAACACAGTTACGGATCTGGTGAGCAACGTGGCATTTCCTATTGCGGCTTTCGTGATGATGTACTACAGCAACACGAAGACCATCGAGGAGCTTCGCAAAACTATCGAGGAGAATAGCCTGATTATGGCGAAGCTCTCCGAGAAGCTCGACAATCTAAACGACAAGAAGGAGGTCTAGCATGAAAGACCGCATCAAGCGGGGAGGCGCCGCGCTCGCCGCGCTTCTCCTCGCTCTCATGGTGTGCGCGACACCGGCGCTCGCGTGGGAGGAGACCGACCACATCATCGCGAGCGGTCATGGCACCTTCGCGCCGCAGTACCTCGTGGTGCATTCCACGGGCAACGCGGGCGCGACCGCGTGGAACCATGTGCAGTACTGGGACCGCATCGGCAACGACGCGTACATGTCGCAGTGGGTCTGCGACTGGACGGGCGACGGCACCGTTTACCAGGTGGCACCGGGCAACGCCGTAACCTGGCACGTCGGCAACGGCAACTGGTACTCGGTCGGTCTGGAGATCTGCGAGGGCACCACGCGCGAGCAGGCCGATAAATCAATTGACACCGCTGCGCAATGGTGCGCCTACTATCTCAAGGAGCAGGGCTGGGGCATCGACCGCATGGTCTCGCACAACGAGGCGCGAATCAAATGGGGCGGTACTGACCACGTGGACCCCGATCCCTATTTTCAGCGCTGGGGCTATAGCTGGAGCTGGTTTAAATCTAAGGTGGCGAGCTATATGAACGGCACGACCGTATCGGCACCGTCCGCACCGGTACCGTCCGCGCCGACCGCTGGCGCATCCGGCAGCGTCGCAGATCTTGCCGCGCGAGTGATGCGCGGTGATTTCGGCAGCGGGGCCCAGCGCCGCTCCGCGCTCGGTAACCGTTATAACGAGGTCCAGGCGTACGTAAACCGCGTGTATTACGGAATTTTATTAGAATAACCGTTGACACAGAAAACACCTTCTTCCTATAATGTCCATGACAGCAACGGGAAGGGGGTGCTTTTCATGACAAACGCAAAGAAGGAGCGCGGTCGAATCGGACGCCGAATCCAGATTTGCCATTGCATTGGCAAGACAGTAGCCAAGGGCAAGCTGATTGATTTCGAGTACGACCTCTATGGCGACTATTCGGACCCGGTGAAGGCGACGAACACGCTCCGCCAACGATTAGGAGATTCATTCATCTCGATCACAAGAGTCGAGGCCGAATCGGACTATTATTCAATCCCTACAAGACTTTTTCTTAAAGTCGCCATGAATTACGCAATCGGAAAGGAACCTCATTATGATTAGCGAAGACACTCAGCTCGCACCTATGGATAACTGCATTGATCTCTACACCCCATCAAAATATTCCAGCATCAAGCCTACCGACGCCGCTACCAAGAAGCTCGTCGTGAACGCGATGAACAACGCCGAATCCCTGGCCGATCATGAGGGCGAGGTCCTCAACGTCATCGGCGTGTTTACCAAGCCGGGTATTCGCCGCGCGCGTGATAAGAACGCTGTAGATATGCCCTGCACTAATACTACGCTCGTGTGCGAGGACGGTACCGCCTATTTCTCCCAGTCCGAGGGCGTCCGCAACGCAGCCGATAATTTCATGGCTGCGGGCCTCTTCGACGATGGCGAGATCGTCCCGATGAAACTCATTTCGAGCGTGCTCCCCAACAAAAACACCCGTAAGACGCTCGTGCTCGTCTAGTCAAGACTTAACCCTCAGCTCCCGTTGCTTTAACATCAGGCGGTGCGGTCCAGGCCGCACCGCTTTATTTTTTGGAGGTCGAGCCCTATGGCACGTGCGAAAAGGACATCGGACGAGGTATACAACGCGCGACGCCGCGCCAAGCGACTGCTGGCGCGCCTGGAGCGCGAGGACGTGAGCGGCATGAGCACGTTGCAGAAACGCGCGCGCGCCGACTATATCGCGAGCGTGCGCGAGCAGATCTCGCAATCGTACCAGGGGACGAGACAGGTGCATCAGGCGGCCGAGGCGCAGACGCGAACCAAGAAGGCCGCAGAGCGCCTCGACCGCATGACGGTCGCGCCGCGCAAGGCGAGGTCGCGCGCCGCGAGGTCGAACCTCATATTCCAGCGGCAGATCAACCTTGCGCGCTCGGGCGCCCCGAGCACGCTCGGCGACAGCGGTAAGGAGGCCGTGTCGGTCTTCTACGCCGCGACGCGCCGGTTCTGGCGCGGGAAGGACCCCAAGGAGCGCAACAGGCTGATCATGGAGGGGCTGGGCGTGACGTCGCTATCCGAGGCCTACGACCGCGTTATCGGGGCCAACAGGAAGGCGCTCGACAGCCTGGTATCGTCGGGGGCGCAGACGTCGCTCGTCGAGGGGCTGACCTCCGAGAACGAGGCCTTCTATAGCGAGGTGGATTTCGACGCGGAGCTGACCGGCTCGGCGGTATGGGCCTCAAAGATCGTAATGTTCGGGTAGGAAAAAGGTGCGGGGATGGGATTCAAGTCGAAGAGGCCGGAGTTTCGGGTGGCGGCGAGCTACGATACCGAGACGTGCAACATATGCACCGACCGCGCCGGGAACACGTGGCGCGCCTATCCCGTGCTGTTTATCGTCAACGATTTGCGCGGGTGCGACCTGCGCGCCTATGAGCCGGGCGCGGGCCATATCGACTTCTATCGCCACGAGGACGAGATGCAATCCTGTATCGACGAGTATATCGCCTGGGGCGAGCGTGAGCATTTCATCCCGATCATCTGCGCGTACAACCTCATGTTCGACCTCCAACCCCTCATGCACGACCTCAACGAGCGCTGGGATATGGAGGTATCCGCCCAGAGCGCGACGAGCGCCTATACCGTGGACATCGTGCGCGACGGCGAGGTCAAGCTCCGTTTCTGGGACACCTTCTATCTTGAGATGCGCGGACTCGCGAAGATGGGCGAGGCCGCTGGACTCCCCAAGGCCGAGGGCGACTGGGACTACTCCAAGATCCGTACGCCCGAGACGCCTTTAACGCAAGAGGAGCTTTTCTACGCAGGCCGCGATACCGAGGTCATCCCCGCGTACCTGCGCTACCTTCTCGAGTCCAACGAGTGGCTTCGACCTGAATGGCTCGGCGTGCGCGTGCTGACCAAGACGTCGCTCGTGCGCCAGGCGGGGAAGATGGAGACGGGACGCCTTCGCATCCCCAGGGCCAAGGGTAGGCCTATCTCGGTGCAGGCCGCTTTCGAGCGCATGTGCGCCGAGGAGCTCGCTCCGACTTACGCGCAGTACGCATTGCGCAAGGCCTGTTTCCGAGGCGGTTTCACGCTCACGAGTGCGCGCTATTCCGGCATCGTGCAATCGAACGTCTATTCGATTGACGAGACGTCCGCACACCACGCATACATCAACGGGCATATGTGCCCGGTGCATTTTCGCGGCCTGCTGCCGCCCGTCCTGCAGTCCATGGCCGAGAACGTGTGCGCGATCGGGCTAGATGCGGCGATGCGCCACTGGGAGGAGCCGTTCGGGTGCGCCTTCCACGCCCAGATCCGATTTACGAACATGCGTTTGCGTGAGGGGAGCGCTTTCGAGTGCTGGGACATCGCGCTACTGTCCGAGGCGAAATTCAAGGCAAAGGGCCAGCTGGGCGATTGGGGCGGGCAGGCCGACCGCGACGGCGTGACCGCAGTGCGCAGCGCCGGATACGTCGATACCGCATACAACGGGCGCTTCGCATTCGGAAAGCTGGTATCGGCAGACTCCGCAATCGTCAACGTGTCCGAGCTGGAGCTGTGGTGCATGAGCCGGGTATATGCCTGGGATTCGATGGAGGTAATTTTGGGGGAGGGTACCATGTCGTTCGTCAAGCCGCCCGACTATGTGACACTGCTCTCTAATCTTTTCTATGCGCGCAAGGCCGCGTGCAAGGAGATCCTGAAGACCTACGCCACCGGCACGCCGTACGCGCCGGACATCCCCGAGACGATTCCCGAGGGCATCGCCGTGCGCATCCGCTCGGGTGAGATGGAGCGCGTCGACCTCGAGGCGTACTACAACTCGACCGTCAAGGGCATGTTCAACTCGATTTACGGCATGGAGGCGCAGGACGTCTTCAAGCCGGGATACAAGGTCGAGGGCGGCGAGATCTCGGTCGACCGTTCGACCGTCGTGTCGCGCGAGACCTACGAGGAGCATTACGAGGACGCGAAGAACAAGCTCGTGCTCTACCCCTACGGCCTGCGCATCGTGGGCGGGTCGCGCATGGCGATCGTCGCGGCGATCGAGCTCATATACCGCGCGCTCGGCGAGCGCGTGCGCGTGCTGGGCGGCGACACCGACTCGCTCAAGATCTCGTGCGATGCGGACGTCACCGCGGCCGACCTCATGGGCGCGCTCGCACCGTTCCACGAGGCCGTCACGGCCTCGATTGACTCTTGCATGGGCCGCATCCGCGCGAACTTCCCCGGCTACGCCTCGACGCTCGCGGGCGTCGGGACGTTCGAGGTCGAGGGCGAGGCGTATCCGCTGCACATGGACGCCTGGAACAAGGCGCGCGTCAGCTGGGACGGCGAGCACGCGCATATCACGTGCGCGGGCCTGTCGCGCCCTACGGGTATGTACCATATCGAGAACTGGATCGACGACATGAGCGCCGGGCACGGTTTCGCCGAGGTCGCGCCGCGCGTGCTGGGATGGGGCGTGCGCGTGTCGCAGGCCGTGTGCCATGCGCTCGAGCACTACCGGCCCGCATCCGCCGACGTGCTGGACATGGACGTGACCGACTATCTCGGCGCGACCGCGCACGTGAGCGCGCACGAGTCGATAGCGCTCTACGCATCGGACCGCGTGCTCGGCGATTCGGAGAAGGGCGGAAACGCCCGCACCGTCGCATATATGCGCGAGCGGTACGGGTGCGTCGTGGACACGACCGAGCGCGTCATCGACTATGACGGCGAGCGCGCGAGCTACACTTATCTGGACGATGAAGGGAACGAGGTCGAATGGTAAACCTGAACGACGGCATTCACTACAACTGGGAGAAGACCCTAAGCTATAACGCGGATATAACCATGGTCGTCGGCGCGCCGAACAAGGGCAAGACGTACGGTCTTCGCGCCTACGCGCTCAACGCCGCGATCAAGCGCGACGAGCGTTTCGTCGAGGTCTGCCGCACGCTCGACGAGCGCGACGCCGTGAAGAAGGGATACTTCGACAAGCTGGTTGCGACCGACGAGGAGTTCGCGAGATACGAATATAAGTGCGAGAACAACGAGTTCAAATACCGACCCTCCGACGCCGAGAAGGGCACGCCGTGGAAGGTCTGCGGATACGTCGTCGGATATGCCGAGATGCAGGGTACTAAGAAGAGGACGTTCACCAACGTCAAGAACATCATCTTCGACGAGGCGGTCATCGAGAACATCGACGCCACGCACACCTATAAGCGCAACGAGTGGAACATGCTGGCTCGAATCATCGACTCGTGCGTGCGCGAGGACCCCTACGACGGGCATCGGATCAAGCCGCACGTCTTCCTGCTCGGTAACGCCGTCGACCTGCTTAACCCCTATTTCGCCGCGATCGGTGTCAAGGGTGTTCCGCGATTCGGGTACACCTGGTATCTCGACAAGATGGTACTGCTCCATTACGTCGAGCCGGACGAGCACGACCGTTACCGCATGGACAACACGCTAGCGGGCCGCATGGGACAGGTAACCGGATACACGAAAGCCACCTACGCCAACGACTTCGCCGAGGACAACAGATATATCTCCAAGAAGCCCGCCCGCGCCAAGTACGTCATGGGGTGCGTGCACATGGGCGACGAGTACGGCATCTGGATTGACGTGAGCGAGGGGTACTACTACGTCACCGGGAAGATTCCCAAGAACGCCGAACCGGTCTTCGCGCTCACGAGGCGCGACAACACGCCGAACCGCATAGCCGCGCAGCGCGCCGTCAAGACCCTTCGCGTCATCGTCCAGATGTATTACGAGGGCAGTGTGCTATTCGATTCGGTGAAGGTGCGCGAGGGTTTTTTGGACGCGATGTCGCTCTATGGCGTAAAATGACCGCGACGCCCGCGACGACTCGCGCGGCAGGCGGCGAGTAGGGACGATTCGGGACAGCTATATCGTTCGGTCGATACCCGAACCCCGCACGCTCGGCGGCGTGTTTCAGCCGCACGCGCCAAAGTTTCGCAAAGGCGTTATATAATGGGCGCGATGCGCAGGCGAGAGCCTGTTCGCATCGCGCCCTTATTTGTAGCTATAGAAAGGAGCTGACATGGACGAGGACGAGAAGCCCGAGACCGAGGCCGACGACCCGACCCCGAACGAGCAGGCGATCGAGGACGAGACCGACACGTCCGGCGAGGAGGCGCACCGCATCGGCGAGTTCGACGACCTGCGTGACCGCCTGGAGCGCATCGAGGACATGCTCGGCAACATCACCTCGACACTCGAGGCGATGCGCACGACCGCTGCCGCGATCGACATCGACAACGGTGCCGACGTGGTGGATGTCGACGGCGACGGCGACGCCGATGTCGTGACCGACGACGAGGCCGACATCATTCCCGACTACGACGATATGGATCTTGACCTGTAAGGAGGTTAATAGATGGCAACTAACAACACCACGATCGCGGGCCGCGTGTACCTGTCCGCGACCAACGATTTCCAGCAGCGCGTGCCCGACCCGACCATCGCGGGCATCGACGCGACGAGCAAGTTCCTATTCAAGCCCAACAACGGTCGCTATCTGAACGAGTTCATCGACGCGTACATCAACCGCGTCGGCGACCAGATCATCCACAACAAGGAATGGGAGAACCCCCTGCGCGTCTTCAAGGGCGCTACCATGCGTTACGGTTCGTCCATCCAGGAGTCCGCGCTCAAATGGATCAAGGCGCACACGTACAACATCGAGGATTCGGCGCTCGAGAAGATCAGTCGCCCCGAGGCGGCCGTGTGGTACCACACCGTAAACCGCGAGGACCGTTACGACATCACGCTCGAATACCCCGACCTGCGCCAGGCATTCCTCGACGAGTTCGGACTCAACCGCCTCATTGACGCCGTACTCACCGTGCCGCGCAACTCCGACAACTACGACGAGTACCTGTGCATGATGTCGCAGATGTCCTATTATGAACAGAACTGGGGTTTCTTCAAGCATCACGTGAGCGCCGAGCCGACCGACGAGGCCACCGGTAAGGAGTTCCTCAAGGCCGTGCGCGCCTACGCTAGCAAGCTCAAGTTCCCGACCTCCCTCTACTCCCCGGTGTCGGCAGAGTACGGCATCCCGGTTTTCGCGAATCCCGAGGAGCTCGTGCTGTTCGTCACCGCAGACGCCATGGCGTCGGTCGATGTCGACACGCTCGCGGGAATCTTCAACCTCGACAAGGCGGAGATCAAGTACCGCACCGTCGTCGTGCCCGACATCCCCGTGCCCAACGCATTCGCGCTACTCACAACCGACGCATTTTTCGTGTGCGAGGATTTCCTGTACGCAAACGAGAGCTTCTACAACCCCTCGACGTACTCCACTAACTACTACCTCCATCATTGGGAGGTCGTGTCGTGCTCCCCGTTCGTGCCCGCTATCCTGTTCACCACGGACGCCGCGACCGACATCCCCACGCTGACCCAGACCGTGACCGACGTCGAGATCGTCGCAGCCTCCCAGCAGCTCAAGCCGGGCGAGACCACGCAGATGACCGTGAAGCTCGTCGGCACCATCACGGCAAACGACCTCGGTATCGACGTCGAGCCGAACGCCGTCACCTGGAGCGTGAGTGCCGAGACCGCTGCGGCCGACGGCGAGCCGATCGCGCTCAACACCGCGACGCGCGTCGACCGTCTGGGCGTGCTGCACGTCCAGAAATCCGACCTCGAGGCCGGTAACGTCCTCCACGTCACCGGTACGACCTCGTACGTCAACCCCTCCGGCTCCACGACGCTCCATACCAAGACCGTGGACATCACGATCGCCTAGCCTATAATCTATAGTGCAAGGTGCCGCGCCTCGCTCATGCGTGAGCGGGGCGCGTTTTATTAAGGAGGGCATATGAGCGATTTCCCGAACCTCGATAACGTGAACGTGTACAAATACGACAACGCGCTCGACTATTCCCGATTCAAGCCGACCGCGCGGCTCAAGATGTGCAACGTCCCGTGGTGCGGCGACTACGATAACGTCGTCAAGTTCGACGACGACGCCGCGCGCGACGCATGGTTCGACGCGCTCGAGGGCGAGACCGTCAACCTCGACACGATGTTCAACGTCAAGCCCGACGGCGCGTCCAAGGTGCCGGTGCCGGTGACCTCCGCGCAGGGATACAACTACCTCGTCGTGGACCTGCCGCGCATGACGAGCGATGCGCAGCCGCTCGCGTACGCCGCAGGCGATCGCAAGCGCCGCTATCACTATTTCATCCAGGACGCGCAGCAGCTCTCCCCAAATTCGACGCGCCTGATCCTCACGCTCGACGTATGGACGACGTATATCAACGAGATGCGATTCGACTACGTGTTGCTGGAGCGCGGACACGCGCCGGTTGCCGCGTCGAGCGTGGCCGACTACCTCGCGAACCCCCGAGACAACAGCGCGTACCTGCTCTCCGATGATGTCAACACCGGGGGCGAGCCGTATGTCGAGACCGCGCGCGCGTACAAGAACTACAGCGCCGAGACGCAGCGCGCGTGCATCGCGACCTATGCGGATCTCCAGGGCGATTTCGGTACCGCTGCCGCCCCGAAGGTGCCCGCGATTTCAGAGCCGGACGTATCCGGCGTGCTCGCGCCGCGCGTGTACTCCGTAGCCGTAGGCGACCTCCAGCCGTTCCTGCGCAAGATCGAGTCCAACGCGCCCTGGATGAAATCGACCGTGCTCGGCGTGTTCTTCGCACCGTCCGACCTGCTCACGCAGTCCGCGCCGTTCACGCTTTGGGACATTTCAATTACCGTGCTCGATGCCGTCCAGAAAATCGAGACGTTCATGCAGCCCGGCGTGGCCGATTTCGGGTACCCCGCGCAGGCCGCAGGTTTCGCCAAGCTCTACACGTACCCTTATGCCGCGATCCGTATCGGGGACGAGCGCGGGCAGACCTCGACGGTTAGAATCGAGGATCTCGGCGCGAACGGTATCCAGCTCGCGAGCGCCGTGAACCTCGTCATGCCGTACATCTCAATCGACGCGCGCCTGCTCGGTATCGCGGGTGCGACCGATTCACTCACGTTCCAGACAATCGAGGGGCGTACGTACAGCTACGGCGGGGCGTGGGGCGAATACCTCAAGAGCTGGAACCTTCCCGTGATGCAAGTCACCCAGAGCGCCGCGAGCCGCGCGGCCTACACGACCGTATACAGCCGCGCGCACGCTAAGCTCGCTGCCGACAACGCGCTCGCGTCGTCGCTCGCGTCCAACGCGACCGCCTACACGAACGTCGGCAACTCGGCGAAGAACGTGACCGATAACAACACCGTCAACACCGAGGCGAACACCGCAGTCACGGCGAACGCAAACGACTGGGCTCTAACTGGATCGGCAGCCTCTAACCAAAAGCTCAAGAGTGATTGCGATGCGGATAATGAAACCTCTACCGAAATGACAGGGGTGCAAAACGAAGTCATCTCGATCACGACTGCAAACAACAACGCGTCCGCAATTGCGAACACGTTGGGATCGGTCGTAACCGGTGGCATCACTGGAGGCAGCGCGGACGCCAAGAGTGCAGCGATCGGGGGAGTTGCGGACCTCGCGGTATCAATCCCCACTGCTAACGCCGCTGCGGCAATCTCGCAAACGAGCAATTCCCTGGCTGCGACCTTGGCACAGACGAACGCAATCAAAAAGACTAATAATGCAGCCAAATTTACAGCCGAAACATGGAGAATCCAGAATAATGCGAGCAACATCGCGACCACGCTGCGCAACGAGGCGAGCACCAAGGTAGCGAACAACAACGCGGGCGTCATGCGCACCAACGCGGGCAACACCAAGACCACCGGGGACGCGAATGCGAGCCGCGCCTACGCGACCGCAATCGACGCGATCTCGGCGGGCCTCAACCAGGCGGGGGTCGCGGCCCCCGCGCAATTCGGCGCGAATGCGAACGGGCAGTCGAGCGCGACCGCGCCCCGCTCCCTGTTCGCCCAGGTCGTCACGCAGCGCGAATGCGACATCATGAACGCGGCCTCGGCATTCGCCCGCTACGGATATGCACTCATGCGGGAGTTCAGTATGGAGCGCATGCAGGTCATGCGCCATTTCACTTATTGGAAGTGCTCCGAGGTATGGTGCAGCGGCAACGGCAACGCGCTCGAGTCCGCACAGGGCGCGATCAAGGATATACTTATTAGGGGCGTGACCGTATGGAGCAAACCGGAAGAAATCGGTCGCGTGAGTATCTATGACAACCTGTAAAGGAGACACCATGGCAGACGTTGACCTTAACGCGCTTCTCAAGGCCGAGACCTATCAGGGCATGACCGACGAGGAAATCGACGCAATCATCGACTACAAGGTCGAGCGCGCCAAAATCCATGCGACCATCAGCAAGGACATGGAAACGCACCGGGCGATCATGAAAGAGCTCATGGACACGCAGTCCAAATCCAGCGCGGAAGTGCTCGCTTCGTTCAAGACGGCAATCGACACGCCGACGATCTATAAGGAGGTGAACGCATGAGCAAGGGACGCAGGGGCTACAAGCAGCGCCGCAAGTACAGGCCCGGCGCGCAGCCGACATACTGGCAGACAGAGGCATACAACCAGCAGCTTTTCGCCATGTTCCAGAACGACCTGATCGAGCTCGCGCTGTCGCGTTTCCGCTGGCTCAACCTGCCGGAAACCTGCAACGAGCGCTTTCTGGAGTGGACGCTGCTCACCGAGGGCGCGGCCACGCTCGCGTTTCCCAACTCGAGCGGCACGCTTCTCTCCCTGCGCACCGTCCAGCAGGGCGCGCCGAACATGTACGACGAGCCGCGCGCATGGCGCGCGATGGGCATCACCGGCAAGACTAACTTTATGTGCAACTGGGACAACGCCGTATGGATCTGGGAGAACCGCACACGCTATCCACTGCTCGTGAAGATTAACATCTGGGCGCGCGAGCTGACCGACATCATGCGCACGAAACAGATCAACCGGTTCCATATGCGTATGCCGTTCGCCATCACAGCACCTCAAGATAGAACCTACGACGTGCAGAACTTCTACAAGGCGATCGCGAACGGAGAGCCGTACGTACTGGCCTATGACAACTTTCAGGACATCCAGACGACCGCGACAATGCCTCAGCGCGCACGCGAGTACATCGGGGACAAGCTCCAAGAGGAATGGGCCAACACGTGGGACGCGATCTACCGCGAGCTCGGTATCGACTCCATGCCCTTTAAAGAGGAACGCATGATCGAGGACGAGGTCAACTCGACCATGCAGCCGACCGAGCTCGCGCGCATGTCCCCGCTCAACACGCGCCGCGACGCATGCGACAAGCTCAACGCACGCTTCGGAAACCGCCTGGGCGCGCCGATCACCGTCGTATGGGCGCGCGACAACCTGTCCAGCAATTACGACATCTCGCACCGTTACGACACGATGCTCGAGAGGGGGTAACATATGTTCGATTTCCCCGAGGTTAACACGGACGAGCGCTACGACTACATGACGATCACGCTCGGAGAGTGGCACGAGCTGGGGTTCTATAAACCGCTCGAGGATGATTCATGGCGATTCGACGCCTACAGCGACGAGCAGTACACGCGGCTTTGCGCCAAGTTCCTAAACCGCTTCTATGACCGCGAGGTGTCAATCACGGTGCCGTGCAGGTGGAAACGCGCGTATCTGCGCAAGCTCAACGAGATCATGCCCAAGTACAAACTGCTCTACGCGCGCGTCGAACAGGGGCTCAACCCTCTCCAGGAGTCCCGCGACCGCGAGAAGTCGCGCGACATCTTCTCGGACTTCCCCGAGACGATGCTTTCCGGTAACTCCGACTACGCGAGCACCGGCAACGACCGCGAGGCCGACACGATGCACGAGGGAAGCGCGGTCGACAAGGCCGTGCAATTCGCACGCGAGTATCAGGACGTAGATGCTATGATTCTCAATGAGCTCGAGCATGTCCTGTTCACCTCGATACTCGCACCGACCGTCCCGCTTTGGTAAAGGAGGTGAAGCGAATGTTTACACCGCTTCCGTTTTTTAACCCCTGGATGCTGACGAACCCGACACTCCCCAAGCTGTATTGGGAAGTCAAGAGCCCCGAACAGCTGATCGCGAACCTCTATTGCATCATCGACGCGATTAAAGACCCCCTCAATAACACAATCGAGCTGTCGAATAAGAACGCGGAGACAATCGAGAAGATCGAGAAGGTTATCGAGTCCATCGAGAACGGCCAGTATTACGACCGGTACATCGACGGCCTCGCGAAATGGATTGACGCTAATTTGCAGCAACTCGTCGCACGTCAATCCAAGTTCGTATTTCCGACCTTCTATCAGGAACCCGATACCGGGTGCTGGAGGTACGCACTCGTCGTCCCGCAGGGCTGGGAACATCTCGTATTCGACTGGATTTTCGACGAGCGCGACAACACCTACCACGTCCGCATCAACTATTAGATTAAGGAGCACCTATGCCTAACGTTTCCAACTTTGGAACCCAGACCGATAACGCGGTCGTACAGGGCACCGTGACAGACCGCGCTATGGTCATTCCCGACATTCCTCCCCAGGGACTTATGAGTGTCGGCCCGCGCGTGACCCCGAATTTCGTCAAGCCGTCGCTTTGGTCCGCGCTCACCACGTATCACTTTTTCGACGCTGTGCACGACGCTGCGGGCGCGTCGTACGTCGCTATCAAGCCGGAAGTACCTGCTGGTACCGAGCTTACCGACGAGGGGTATTGGTTCCTCTGGGCTGATCCTAACTCTCAGTTCGCTGATCTAAGCGAGCTGGTAAAGACGTACAACGGGCGCATTTCGCAGAACAGCCTGAATATCAATTCAATCAAAAATAACTTGAATGATTTGCATCTGCTCGACGTGACGAGCGGAGAGGAGATCTCAAGCAAACTTCAAAACGCTATCGGCAACCACGCAGGTGTTATTCTCCCATCGGGCGCCTACAATCTAGCCCACGGGCTCACCGTCACTGAAGGTTTCAAATACATCAACCTGGGCGGGTCGACAATCACATGCGATGGCAGTTTCATATCATTTAAAGGCGAATCAGGGTCTTACAGCGATCGCGTCACCAACGTACACATCGAGAACGGAAACATCCGCAATAAAGATTCGCAGAACAGGACGAAGTACACGGGTCTTTCCTTCGAGAATTATGGACTGTGTTTCGTGAACAAC
>ENA-USUJ01002271-USUJ01002271.1-human-gut-metagenome-genome-assembly--contig:-NODE-2271-length-14800-cov-5.676900_pt1 | contig 14800 bp, 14 predicted proteins | sample MGYA00250061_ERZ773398 | MGnify/ENA primary metagenome ERZ773398 (study PRJEB29103, sample SAMN06111992) | human gut metagenome | biome: human gut; feature: ankylosing spondylitis patient; material... | reverse complement strand
GCGGTGTAGGACCGATGACGATCGCAATGCTGATGCACAACTGTGTAGAAAGTGTAGCCTTACAAACGGAGTGATGTCTATATGAAATGCCCACATTGCGGCGCACCCATGAAGGAAGATCAGATTTTCTGTGAAAAATGCGGTAAGGAGCGGCTTCTTGTACCGGTGTATGATGCAGAGGTGGATGCAAAGCTGGAAAGTACAATTTCCTCGATTGCAGATGACCTTGCCGATACCCAGCAGATCGTACCGCTTCCTCTGGAGCAGGAGGAGCAGAAACCGGACAAAACAGAAACGGAGACGGAATCTTCCGATGATGGGGAAGAACAACAAATTGAATCAGATAATAAAAAATTGCATAAAAAAACATTTTTGTCAGGGATCTGTATTGGAATCGCGGCTGTCGTGCTTTTGGTATTTCTGACAGGAGCCTTGATCTATCGGAACAATCATGCTTCTTATGAGTATCAGTTAAAAATGGCAGAAGATATGTATAAAGCGCAGGATTATGCCCAGATGCTTGATTATGCCAAGGAGGCAGCTGCACTTGCACCGAATTCTTCGGATGCTAAGATGATGATGGCAAGAGCTTATGCGGGACAGAACAATACAGAAATGGAACAAAAGACACTGGAAGCACTGCTTGCGGCAGACAGTGCTTATGTGCAGGCATATGATCTGCTTGTCCCGATCTATGAGAGCCGGAAGGAATATGAAAAGATCGGACAGCTTCTGCTTTCCTGTAAAGAGCAGACAGTACTTGATAAATATGTAGCATATCGTTGTGATGCGCCGGAGTTTTCTATGACAGGCGGATCTTATGATGAAATGCTTTCCGTGAAGCTGATCGCACCGGGAAGCGGAGAGATCTATTACACAACAAATGGCAGACAGCCGGATCGCAGCAGCACCAGATATATCACACCGATCATTTTGGATTCGGGGATCTATCATCTGCAGGCAGTCTATGTGAACACATATGGTGTAACAAGTGCTGTGGCAGAGGAAACATATACAGTGGATGTCAGAACTCTGTCTGCACCGTTTGTATCGCTGGAAGCAGGCACATATACAGAGCCGCAGATGATAGAAGTGGAAACACCATCGGACATGTATCAGGTATATTATACGACAGACGGTTCAGAGCCGGGCTTTGAGAGTAATCTGTATACAGGACCGATCCCGCTGCCGCTCGGAGAAAGTCATTTTGCGTTCATCATGTATGACGAAAAGGATAATTCAAGTGATATTATATACGAAGATTATTCATTGCAGATGGAACTGGCACTTTCGGCGGATCAGGCAGTCAATCTGCTCAAACAGGCTCTGATCCTGCAGGGAAGCCTGACAGATGCGGACGGACATGTGGATGGTGTGGAAGGAAACCGGCAGTACGCGGTGATCGCGGTCATTTCGGAAAATGATATGTATTATTATCTGTTGTCGGAGACCTTTGTATCGCCGGATGGGACTTCCCAGAAAACAGGAAAGCTGTATGCAGTGTGTGTTGCGACCGGAGAGAGCTTTGAAGCAGCGCAAAACAGACTTGGAGCCTACGATCTCCACAAATTACAGTAAAAACCATTGCACTTTTTTGAGAATTATTTTACTATAAGAAAGATATGGGCCTGCGGGTCAATGAACTGGAGGAGGAAGAAAATGTATAAAATTGTCAGAGCAGAAGAACTTACGACAAACATTTATCTCTTTGAAGTGGAAGCAAAAAGAGTAGCCAAAGCATGTTTGCCGGGACAGTTTGTCATTGTAAGAACAGGAGAAGACGGAGAACGTATTCCGCTTACGATCAGTGATTATAACAGAGAAAAAGGAACGATCACGATCGTGGTACAGACGATTGGCGCCGGTACAAACGAAATGAGAGACTTAAAGGCGGGAGATTTCTTCCATGATTTTGTTGGACCGTTGGGACAGCCTTCCGAATTCTGTAAGGAAGATATAGAAGAGCTTAAGAAAAAGAAGATCATTTTTGTAGCCGGTGGTCTTGGAACCGCACCTGTATATCCACAGGTAAAATGGCTTCATGAGCAAGGTGTTTTGGCAGATGTTATTATCGGTGCTAAAAACAAAGATCTTCTGATCTATGAAGAAGAAATGAAAAAGGTTGCGGGAAATGTATATCCTACAACAGATGACGGTTCCTACGGCAGAAGCGGTATGGTAACCAATACATTGAAGGATCTGGTTGAAAAAGAAGGCAAATCTTATGATGTCTGCGTTGCAATCGGTCCGATGATCATGATGAAATTTGTATGTCTGACAACAAAAGAGCTTGGCATTAAGACGATCGTTTCCATGAATCCGATCATGGTAGACGGAACCGGTATGTGTGGTGCATGTCGTCTGACTGTCGGCGGAGAAGTGAAGTTTGCCTGCGTAGACGGTCCTGAATTTGACGGTCATCTGGTTGATTTTGATCAGGCTATGAAGCGTCAGCAGATCTATAAAACTGCAGAGGGCAGAGCATTATTAAAACAGCAGGAAGGTGATACACATCACGGTGGATGTGGTCATTGCGGAGGTGACAAGTAATGGACGTGTTAAAGAAAGTACCTGTCAGAGAGCAGGATCCAAAGGTTCGTGCAACAAATTTTGAAGAAGTATGTCTTGGATATAATGAACAGGAAGCAATGGAAGAAGCAAGCCGTTGTATCAACTGTAAAAATGCACAGTGTATGAAGGGCTGCCCGGTATCCATCAATATCCCTGCATTTATTGAGCAGGTAAAGCTTGGCAATTTTGAAGCAGCTTATCATATTATCAATGAATCCAGTGCACTGCCGGCTGTCTGCGGACGTGTATGCCCACAGGAAAGCCAGTGTGAAGGCAAATGTATCCGTGGTATCAAGGGAGAACCTATTTCCATTGGTAAGCTGGAACGTTTTGTGGCTGATTGGGCAAGTGAGCATGGCATCAAACCGGCTCCTGCAAAGGAAAAGAAAAATAAAAAGGTAGCTGTCATCGGTTCCGGTCCTGCAGGTCTGACCTGTGCAGGCGATCTGGCAAAGATGGGATACGATGTAACGATCTTTGAAGCATTACATGAAGCAGGCGGCGTACTTGTATACGGTATTCCTGAATTCCGTCTGCCAAAAACAAAAGTAGTGGCTAAGGAAATCGAAAATGTAAAATCTCTCGGTGTTAAGATCGAGACAAACGTTGTGATCGGTAAATCTACAACGATTGATGAACTGATGGATGAAGAAGGCTTTGATGCAGTATTTATCGGTTCCGGCGCAGGTCTTCCGAAATTCATGGGTATTCCGGGAGAACAGGCAAACGGTGTATTCTCCGCAAATGAGTACCTGACAAGAAGCAACCTGATGAAGGCATTCAAGGAAGATTCCCATACGCCGATCATGCATGGTAAGAAAGTTGCTGTTGTCGGTGGCGGTAACGTAGCAATGGATGCTGCCAGAACAGCTTTAAGACTTGGTGCAGAGGTACATATTGTATATCGTAGAAGTGAAGAAGAGCTTCCTGCCAGAGTTGAAGAAGTACACCATGCAAAAGAAGAAGGCATCATTTTCGATCTTCTGACAAATCCGATCGAGATCTTATCCGATGAAAACGGATGGGTAAACGGCATTAAATGTATTAAGATGGAGCTTGGTGAGCCAGATGCATCCGGCAGAAGAAGACCGGTAGCAATCGAAGGATCTGAGTTTGTAATGGATGTGGATACAGTTATCATGTCACTCGGTACATCCCCGAATCCACTGATCTCTTCTACAACAGAAGGACTGGAAGTCAACAAATACAAATGTATCATTGCTGATGAAGAACACGGTAAGACAACAAAAGAAGGTGTTTACGCCGGTGGTGATGCAGTTACAGGTGCAGCAACCGTTATTCTTGCCATGGGAGCAGGTAAGGCTGCAGCTAAGGGTATCGATGAGTACCTGTCACAGAAATAATTTCCTGTAGGGAGGAATCGGATATGCCTTGGTGCCCCGTATGTAAAAATGAATACAGAGAGGGCTACACACATTGCAATGACTGTGATGTAGACCTCGTAGATTCTCTCGAGGAAGGGCCGAGAGCCCTGATCGCGGGAGCGGAATACGATATGAACCGGATGGCAGAGCTTCTGCAGGCAAAGGATGTGGAATGCTTTGTCAGACCGGGTCAGAGAAAAGATGAATTTGAGCTGTATGTAACAGAAGAACATGCAGAGCGTGCGACAGCCTATCTGCAGAGTTATGTACAGGCAATGATGCAGCAGCAGGAAAAAGAAAGAAGAGCTGCCATGGGTATGGATGTGGATGCTGAGGACGGTGCGGATACAGAAACACCGGAAGAACAGCAGACACCGGAGCGGGCAGCGCTTTATGAAGATAAGAACAATAAGGCTGAGGATGCCAAATCAAGTGCGATCGCGCTTATTCTGGTTGGTGGAATCGGAGTTGTATTTATTGTGGCGCTTGTTATGGATTATCTGCCGATCCATCTGTTCGGTCTTGGTAAGTATCTTATTTCCGGTATTATGACAACTATGTTCCTGGTGTTTATCGGAATGGGTGTTTCTTCCATAAAGACGTATAAGAAATATCTGGGTATTGCAGAGGAAGAGCAGAAGAACATTGAACAGATCATGGATCTTCTGGAACAGCATATGTCAAAAGAAGTGATCGATGCCAAGCTTGCCGGAGAGCCGGAAGAAATGCCACAGATCTATTACAGCCGTCTGGCATTGATCAAAGAATTCCTGGAGGCTCATTATGGCGGACTGGAACCGGCTTTATTAGAAAAGCTGGCAGATGACTGGTATGAAGAGTTATACGGCGAATCTGATGAGGAGTTGCTTTCAGAAGAATCGGATGAGGAATCAGTAGAAGAATCATCTGAGGAAGATGAAGAGACAGCAGAAAACGAAGAATAGAAGCTGGTCTGCACAGAAAGTGTGAAGTAGGAAGCAAAGTTGAAAATATCAATACTATCAGTAGGCAAAGTGAAGGAAAGCTATTTCAGGGATGCGATAGCGGAGTACAGCAAACGGCTTTCAAAATACTGTAAGCTGGAGATCATAGAGGTGGCGGACGAAAAGACACCGGATCGTGCTTCGGAGGTTGTCTGTGAGCAGATCAAGGAAAAAGAAGCACAGCGTCTTATGCGCCATGTCAGGGAAGATGCCTATGTAATCGCACTGGCGATCGAAGGCAGGCAGCTTGATTCGGTAGAACTGGCACAAAAGATCGATCAGCTTGGGATTACAGGAAAAAGCCAGATCCAGTTTGTGATCGGTGGTTCTCTGGGACTGCATGAAAGCCTGCTGAAAAGAGCGGATTACAAGCTCAGCTTTTCCAAGATGACATTTCCGCACCAGCTGATGCGTGTTATATTGCTTGAGCAGATCTACAGAAGCTATCGGATCATTGCGGGTGAACCGTATCACAAATAGCACTTGACGCACAAAATTATATAAGATATACTATTTATGTCAAAGAGGACAACACATAGGTGTTGTCCTTTTTCTGTAGTGAGGAAGGAAACCAAGCACATGCGAAGCATGTATTTGGTTTCACCCGAACGTACAACGAGAAAATCAGAAAGCGCGAAGCGCGTCTGACAGCGAAGCTGGCAGGATTTTCGAGTCTGAAAAAGGAAGAAAATACAGAATTCAAACATAGAATAAAGAATATACCATAAGGAGGATGAAGTATGAATGGATTTATGGAAAAGCTGGCAGAGGTGCTGGTGACAGTCGATGGTTTTGTATGGGGACCGGTGATGCTGATCCTGTTGGTTGGAACAGGTGTCTTTCTGACAATACGGACAGGATTCCTGACCTGGCGGAATCTGGGGTATGCGATCAAGAGTACACTGAGTAAAGAGGCAAGACAGAAAACAAGAGGAAGCGGTGATATTTCACCGTTCTCTGCACTGACAACCGCACTTGCCGCAACGATCGGAACCGGTAACATTGTAGGTGTTGCAACGGCAATGGTATCCGGCGGTCCGGGCGCACTTGTCTGGATGTGGATCAGTGCATGCTTCGGACTGACTTCCAAGTTCAGTGAATGTATGCTGGCGATCAAATACAGAGAGGTCAACGAAAAGGGCGAAATGTCCGGTGGACCGATGTATACGATGAAGAAAGCGTTTAAACATAAAAAACTGGGCGCAATTCTTGGCTGGCTGTTTGCATTATTTGCGGTTGTTGCATCTTTTGGTATCGGTAACCTGACACAGGCAAATTCTATTGCGGAATCAGTCAAAACAACCTTCCATGTACCGGTTGCAGTGACAGGTATTGTGATCACAGCATTGGCGCTTCTTATTATTGTAGGCGGTATTAGATCTATTTCCAAGGTATCCAGTGTGGTTGTACCGTTTATGGCGATCTTTTATGTGATCGCAGGTCTGATCATTATTATCGGAAATATCAGTAACCTGCCTGCAGGAGTATCTATGATCTTCCATATGGCATTTTCCGTAAAAGCAGTGGGCGGCGGACTTTGTGGTACGATCGTGGCATCCATGATGAATGCGATGCGGTTTGGTGTTGCCAGAGGTGTTTTCTCCAATGAAGCAGGTATGGGTTCAGCAGCCATTACAGCGGCTGCAGCAACAACCGATCATCCGGTCAGACAGGGATATATCAATATGACAGGAACATTCTGGGATACAATCGTTGTCTGCACGATCACCGGTCTTGCGATTGCAAGCTCGGGTATGCTTGGAGCGGTCAATCCGGACACCGGTGAACTGTATAAAGGAGCAGATCTGACGATCGCCGCTTTTAAGACTGTACTTGGAACACCGGGCGCATGGCTTGTCTGCATCGGTATCGCATTGTTTGCATTTTCAACTATTTTAGGCTGGGAATATCATGGAGAAAAAGCATTTGAATATCTGCTTGGTACACATAAATATAATATGATCTACCGCATTCTCTTTTCCCTGATCGCCTATGTAGGTGCAACTACTTCTCTGGAGATCGTGTGGAATTTCTCTGATATTGCAAACGCGATGATGGCGATTCCGAACCTGATCTGTCTGCTTGCACTGAGCGGTGAAATCGCAAAGGATATTAAAGAATTCCAGAAAGTGATCAAAGCAGAGAAGGCGATGAAGAAGCACTCTTAAGACGATACAAAAGTATACAAGCAGGTAATATCGGTATATAATAGAATAAGAACAGAAAACAGAAAGAGAAACGGAATATCCATTTCTCTTTCTTTGCGTAACAGGAAATGACAGAGCGGGAGGTAAAAATGGAAAAACAGTATATTGCGATCGATCTGAAATCTTTTTTTGCCTCTGTTGAGTGTGTGGAACGGCAGCTCGATCCACTTCGGACCAATCTGGTTGTGGCAGATGCGACAAGAACGGAAAAGACGATCTGCCTTGCGGTATCACCGTCACTGAAGCAGTATGGGATTCCCGGAAGGGCAAGATTGTTTGAAGTGGTGCAGCGTGTGAAAGAAGTCAATAAAATGCGCCAGCAGCGCGCGGGACATCCGCTGACGGAAGAATCCTGCTTTGATGAGGAACTGAAATCGGATCCGGATAAAAAAGTATCCTATCTTGTGGCACCACCGCGCATGAGCTATTACATGAAATACAGTACAAAGATCTACAATATTTATCTGCGGTATGTGGCACCGGAGGACATTCATGTTTATTCGATCGATGAGGTGTTTATGGATGTGACCTCCTATCTGCGGACCTATGGAATGAATGCGCATGACCTTGCCATGCAGATGATCCGGGATGTGCTGCAGGAGACGGGTATTACGGCGACTGCAGGCATAGGGACAAATCTGTATCTGTGCAAGATCGCCATGGATATTGTGGCAAAGAAAATGCCGGCAGATGCATCCGGCGTTAGGATCGCACAGATAGACGAGCCATCATACAGGCGGCTTTTGTGGGATCACAGACCGCTGACCGATTTCTGGCGGGTTGGCAGAGGCTATGCAAGAAAATTGGAAAAATGCGGTATTTACACAATGGGAGATATTGCCAGATGCTCTCTCGGTAAACCGGAGGAATATTATAATGAGGAGCTTTTGTACAGGTTGTTTGGTATCAATGCGGAGCTTCTGATCGATCATGCATGGGGCTGGGAACCCTGTACGATCGCTGATATCAAAGCATATAAGCCCGAGGCAAAGAGCATCAGCTCAGGACAGGTGCTGAAATGCCCTTATCCATGCGGCAAAGCGCGGCTTATTGTGCAGGAGATGACAGATCTTCTGGTGCTGGAGCTGGTAGAGAAGGGATATGTGACAGACCAGCTTGTGCTGACGATCGGTTATGATATTGATAATCTGACTGATCCGGTTATTTTGAAAAAATATCACGGAGAGATCACGACAGACCGCTATGGCAGAAGGGTGCCAAAGCATGCTCATGGGACAGAAAATCTGGAGGAAGCGACTTCTTCCACCAAAAGAATCATGGAAGGTATGCTCTCTTTGTATGACAGGATCATCAATCCTGATCTGCTGATCCGCCGTATTACAGTTGTGGCGGCGCACCTTCAGCGGGAACAGGATGTCATGCAGGAGGAGACCTACGAACAGATGGATCTTTTCACGGATTATGAGCAGAAAAATAAGGAAAAGCAGGAAAAAGAGGAAGAACGCAGAAAAGAAAAGCAGATCCAGAAGGCAATTTTGAATGTGCAGAAAAAATATGGCAAAAACGCACTGATCAAGGGCATGAATCTGCAGGAAGGTGCCACGACAATGGAACGAAACCGGCAGATCGGCGGTCACAAGGCATAAGAAAGGGAAAACATGCAGATCAGAAAGGATTCTTATGAAGATATCATAGGACTGGAACACCATCAGTCAAAAACACATCCGCATATGTCAATCCATGACAGGGCTGCGCAGTTTGCACCGTTTTCCGCACTGACGGGACATGGTGCAGCGATCGCGGAAACAGCAAGGCTGACAGAACATGAAATAGAACTGGATGAGTATGTGATGGAGAAAATAGATGAAGAGCTCCGGTGGCTGGCGGAGAACCTTGAAAGTAAGCCGCAGGTAACTATAACATATTTTGTGCCGGATGAGAAAAAAGATGGCGGCGCATTTGTCCAAAAGACCGGCTATGTGAAAAAACTGGACAGTTACCGGAAGACAATATTGCTTACGGATGATACCTGTATCGATATGGAGAAGATCACAGAAATTCAAATAACTCGCGAAAGCGGCAGAAATATGCTATGATACTATTGTTCTGTGCGGAAGAAATGATGAAGTGCGGACAGAAAATGTGAGAGTGCGGAAAATATGCAGGAAGAAAAAATACGTTTAAATAAATATATGGCGCAGGCGGGGCTTTGTTCGCGTCGGGAAGCAGATAAGCTGATCGGGCAGGGGCGTGTCTATGTAAATGGTACGGTCGCCGGGCTGGGCTGTCTGGTAGGTGCATCGGATAAGGTGCGTATCGGCAAAAAAGAGATCAAAGGAGCAGCAGATAAAGTGCTGATCGCATTTTACAAGCCGGTTGGAGTGACCTGCACGGAGAAAGACCGTTTTGCGGATAAAAAGATACTCGACTATGTGAATACCAAAACGAGAGTGACCTACGCCGGGAGACTGGATAAGGATTCTGAGGGACTTATGCTTCTGACAAATGACGGCGAGCTCATCCAGAAGCTGATGAGAGGTGCGGAAAAGCATGAGAAGGAATATGTGGTAAAAGCAGAGAAAGAGATCACGCCTGAATTTCTGGAGAAGATGGCGGGCGGTATTTATCTGGAGGAGCTGCATCAGACAACAAGACCATGCAAGATCACGCAGGAGGGGAAATATACATTCCGGATCATTCTGACCCAGGGACTGAACAGACAGATCCGAAGAATGTGTCAGGCGTGCGGAAACCGGGTAAAACAGCTCAGGCGTGTACGGATCATGAATATAACACTGGGTGATCTGCATAGCGGGCAGTCGCGTGTGCTGACGAGGGAAGAGGCAGAGGAATTATATACGCTTGTCGGACTTCAAGTCCCGGAACAGTTTCAAAAACAGATTTGAAATGTCCTGAGGGAAGAACGCATATATAACAGAAGCAGAATATGGGAGAATAAGATGGAAGAAAAGATAGCAAGAATGCGGGAACTGATCCCTGTTTTACAGAAAGCATCCAGGGCATATTATGCACAGGACACAGAGATCATGAGCAATTTTGAATATGACAGATTATATGATGAACTGCAGGCACTGGAGGCAGAAACAGGTATCGTGCTTTCGGGTTCGCCATCGGTAACGGTCGGATATGAGGCCGTGGATGCGCTGCCCAAGGAGCGGCATGAAAAACCGATGCTTTCGCTTGCAAAGACAAAGGAACGGGAAGAACTGAAGAACTGGCTCGGCGATAAGGAAGGACTGCTTTCCTGGAAGCTGGACGGTCTTACGATCGTACTCACTTATGAAGGAGGACAGCTTGTAAAAGCGGTAACACGCGGAAACGGGGAAGTCGGCGAAGTCATTACACCGAACGCCAGAGTGTTCCGGAACATACCGGGCAGGATCCCATATCAGGGAAGTCTGGTGCTGCGCGGGGAAGCGGTTATTCCGTACTCCGAGTTTGAAAAGATCAACGCACAGATCGAAGATGCGGATGCCAAATATAAAAATCCGCGGAATCTCTGCAGCGGATCGGTCAGGCAGTTAAATAATGAGATCACAGCAAAAAGAAGCGTGTACTTCTATGCATTTTCTTATGTAAAAGCCGAGCTGGACGGCGCAGAACCGCCGTTTGAAAATGACCGTGAGAACCAGTTCCGTTTTTTAAAGGAGCAGGGCTTTGATGTAGTACCGTATAAACGGGTAAATGCAGATACGATCATGGCAGAGATCGAATGGTATGCACAGGCAATACAGACATATGATATTCCGTCCGATGGACTGGTGCTCTGTTATTGTGATCTGGCTTATTCTGCTTCTCTGGGTCTGACGGCAAAATTCCCGCGTGATTCGATCGCTTTTAAATGGGCGGACGAAACAGCAGAGACCACCCTTTTGGAGATCGAATGGAGTCCAAGCCGTACGGGACTCATCAATCCGGTAGCAATATTTGAACCGGTCGAGCTGGAAGGAACGACAGTCAGCCGCGCCAGTGTCCATAATATCAGTGTGATGAAAGCATTATCGCTCGGGATCGGTGATAAGATCACCGTTTATAAAGCCAATATGATCATTCCGCAGATCGCGGAAAACCTGACAAAGAGCGGCGTGAAGGATATCCCCGCGCATTGCCCTGCGTGCGGTGCTGACACGAAGATCGAAGCGGCAAATGAGGCAGAGGTATTATATTGTACCAACCCGGACTGCCCGGCAAAAAAGATCAAGTCATTTGCACTGTTTGTCAGCCGTGATGCACTCAATGTAGATGGTTTGTCGGAGGCAACTCTGGAGAAGTTCATCGGTAAAGGCTTTATCCATTCCTTTGCGGATATCTTTCATCTGGAGCAGCATGCGGATACGATCAAAGAAATGGAGGGCTTTGGCGAAAAGTCCTGCAAAAATCTCCTCGACAGTATCGACAAAGCAAGACAGACAACTCTGCCAAGGCTGATCTATGCGCTGGGGATCGCAGGGATCGGTGTTGCCAATGCAAAGGTACTGTGCAGATATTTTGACTATGATATAGAGAAGATAAAATCGGCAGACGTGGAAGAACTGTCGGAAATAGACGGTGTCGGGGAAGTACTGGCAGGCGGCATCAGAGCATATTTTACGAAAAATGAAAATCTGTCAGCGCTGGACAACTTATTGAAAGAGCTGGAACTTGAGAAACCGGAAGAAAACACACAACAGCAGACGCTGGCAGGTAAGGTATTCGTGATCACAGGCTCACTGGAGCATTTTGCCAACCGGAATGAGCTCAAGGAGCAGATTGAGCAGCGTGGTGGCAAGGTAACAGGCTCTGTGACCGGAAAGACAGATTATCTGATCAATAATGATATTACCTCGACATCCGGAAAAAACAAAAAAGCAAAAGAGCTTTCGGTTCCGATCATCACAGAAGAAGAGGCTATGCGGATGCTGTAACTATTATCAAATCCGCGCAGATGTGCTATACTGTAATGAGTCCGTAGGAAACCAAGCGACTGCGAAGCAAAAACAAAAAACAGAGGATGGTAAGATATGCCAATTAAAATACAAAGCGACCTCCCCGCCAAGGGAATACTGGAAAATGAAAATATATTCGTCATGGACGAAGGAAGAGCAGTCAGTCAGGAAATCAGACCGTTGAAGATCTGTATTCTGAATCTGATGCCGCTCAAGGAAGAAACAGAGCTTCAGCTTCTGAGAGCATTGTCTAACACACCGCTGCAGGTGGATGTGGATTTTATGAAAACGAGCACACATGTTTCGCAGAATACTTCTGCGAACCATCTGAACCGTTTTTATTCCACCTTTGCAGAGCTGAAGGATAATAAATATGATGGACTGATCATCACAGGAGCACCGGTGGAACAGATGGCGTTCGAAGAAGTGGATTACTGGGAAGAACTTTGCATGATCATGGAATGGTCCAAGAAGCATGTCACGTCCACGCTGCATATCTGTTGGGGTGCACAGGCGGGACTGTATTATCATTTCGGACTGCCAAAGATCCAGCTTCGGGAAAAGCTGTTTGGTATTTTTGAGCATAAGGTAATGAACCGGAAAATACCGCTTGTCAGAGGCTTTGATGATTATTTCATGGCACCGAACAGCCGTTATACAACGGTCAGCGCAAAGGCGATCCATGATTGCCCGCAGCTTATTGTACTGGCAGAATCCGAAGAAGCGGGCGTGCTTTTATGTATGACAGAGAATGGCAAACAGATCTTTGTCATGGGACATCTGGAGTATGACCGGGTTACCCTGCAGAAGGAATACGAAAGAGATTTGGCAAAGGGGCTTTCCATCAAACTTCCGGTCAATTATTTTCCGGAGGACGATCCGACGAAAAGGCCGCATCTGCAATGGCGTGCCCATTCCAACAATCTTTACAGCAACTGGTTGAACTACTATGTATATCAGACGACCCCGTATGATATCAACGAGATCCAGTAATATGGGATGGAATTTCCATGATGCTTCCTTTTTTATCGGTAATTATCTGAATCTGTATGAACATCAATCTACATACAGTCCCAATGCACCGCTGCGTTTCCTGATCTATTACAAAAGTGCAATATGCCGAAGATTATCGACAAAGAAGTCTTAATTTCGCCATAATGGATATTGTATGAAAGGTAAGCATATGATATGATAAGCAAGGATTGCAAAATCGTCAATGGGGATAACGAGGAAAATAAATATTGATTGAATTGATAAAAATTCTCCCAGTTTGGTTTTTTGGCGGTGGGAGAATTTTTTGTTAGAGGTGACCTATATGTTTGCAAGGAAAAAGGAATGGAAGCCGTTTGAAAAGAAAGTATGGCTTGCAAGCCCGACGATGCATGGAAGCGAAATGGAATATGTAAAAGAAGCATATGATACAAACTGGATGAGCACTGTCGGAAAGAATATCAATGAAGTGGAAAAGATCGCAGCGTAGAAAGCATCCGTTATTTCATGATAATTCCAAAGGCATCCCTGCTGGTACTGTAGAGTGGAACAATGGCAAAGAATGTTTGGCTGTTTATACTTGATATGAGAAAAACTGTGAAGATTTATGACCGGGCTGAGAATATGATCTGTCTGTCTGGTGTGCATGGAGTGCAAATTATTGAAACGGGATTAAGACCAGAAGAAGTTGATAAAGAGGCTGTTCTGGACGAAAAACATATTCAGAGCAAGGCGTATCAGGTCAATTTAGAACAGAAGGTAGCGATTTAAACGTTGGAAAGGACATATGTATTACGGAACAAAAGGAATTTTTAGAAAAAATAAAGGATTCAGTTATCTGTAAAACAGATGATCGTGAAGTGGAATATGCATCCACTTCCATGATCCCAAAGGATATCAGTGGGGAGCAGATGATTATTACGTCCATTTTTGCGAAAGATAATAAAATTGTGCTGTATTTTGAAAAAAATCCAGTGATCAAAAATGATCTGAATGCAGACTGGGTAAAAGAGCAGGTTAAGACAACAGGCACAGAGCCAGGGTTCTTTTAAGAAGAATGTTTGAAGGGTATTTGGAATAAGATGGGAAAGATTAATAAAATGTCTTTAGTATTAATGTATATAACGAACAATTCTGAGGTTGCATTAATCGCTGAAAAATATGGTGTTGACAGAATTTGGATAGACCTTGAAACGTTGGGAAAAGAAGAACGTCAAAAAGGAATGAACACTGTTAAGTCAAAACATACAGTAGATGATATAAAAAAAATAAAGCCTCTATTAACTAAAGCAGAAGTTCTTGTGCGTATTAATCCATGGCATGATGGATCTAAAAAAGAATTAGAAGAAGTTATATCAGCAGGAGCCGATATGATTATGTTGCCAATGTGGAAAACGGTAGATGAAGTAGAGAACTTTTTAAGAACAGTTGCTGGGAGATGTAAAACCACGCTTTTATTGGAAACAAGAGAAGCGGTTGAATGTCTGGATGAAGTGCTAAAACATGGCGATATGGATGAAATACATATTGGATTGAATGATTTGCATTTGTCGTATGGTTTGGATTTCATGTTTGAATTGCTGTCAAATGGTATTGTTGAAAAAATAGTGAAGAAGATAAAGAGAACAGGGATACCATATGGATTTGGAGGAATTGCACGACTTGGCTGCGGTGATTTGCCGGCAGAAAGAATTATTATGGAACATTATCGTCTTGGTTCAAGCAGAGCAATTTTGTCAAGAAGTTTTTGCAATACC